>Ga0233426_10000026_pt1 | contig 155688 bp, 162 predicted proteins | sample SI_118_April2016_6_FD_179875 | JGI IMG/M metagenome (GOLD analysis project Ga0233426, IMG submission 179875) | Seawater microbial communities from Saanich Inlet, British Columbia, Canada - SI_118_April2016_10_MG | ecosystem: Environmental > Aquatic > Marine > Inlet | place: Canada: British...
GAGACTTAAAAAATCAAGTAAAAGCAGTAGATGGACTCTTTATTACCTTATTCCATAACGAAAGTTTGAGCAATTATTTGCGTTGGAAAGGTTGGAAAAGACTCTATGAATCCATGCTAAAAATCGCTACTTCATAAAGATGATATATTGCATTAAAAGAAAGGATTTAGATGTTGAGAAATATGATGCTTGTATTGCAACATCATTGCAATCTAACCTTTTCGGGTTTTCATGGTATTTAGATATTTGTTGTACAAATTGGATGGTTTTAGTGTTGAATGACTATGAAGCTGTAATGCCGATTCCGTATCGGAAGAAATATGGTATTAAATATGTTTATCCCCCACTTTGGATATTAGAATTGGGGTTATATTCTAAAAGGGAAAAGGTTCAAGTTGATTCTTTTTTAGAGGTGTTAAAAGCTTATTTTAAATTTGCAGAACTTCGATTAAATACAGAGAATAATGCTATTAAACCCCAAAATAAAACGCAAATAGGTTCGCTACAATTTTTATCTTTAAAACAGGGGTATGAAAGTATTTTTAAAAAATATAATAGAAATAGAAAAAGAGAATTAATAAAAGCAAAAAATGCTAATTTAATTGAAAACTGGACGGATTCACCAGATAAATTAGTTTCTCTTTTTAAACAAAATATTGCAATTCGTTTAGCAAAAATTAATGATAAGGATTTTGAAAATTTGCGAGGAGTAATTCAGTTTTGCTTAGCGAATAAAACAGGGGAATTACTCACTGTTTATTCTGAAAAGAACGAATTGGTTAGTGCAGCTTTTTTTATCAAATATAAGAACAAAGCAACTCAGTTAGTTTGCGCTTCAGATCTTCACAACAGAGATAATGGAGCAAATACATTCTCTAATGATCGAGCTATTTTTAGATATCAAAACCAGTTTGATGTCTATAATTTTGGAGGGTCTTCTATGGAATCTATTGCTAATTATTATAAAAGCTTCGGTGCAGAAACAGTAACCTATCGATTGCTAAAATACAATAACCTCTTTCCTTTACTGAAATTATTTAAAAGGTGATTTTTTAGGATATAAATACCAAAAACATACTCCAGATAAAATCCCTGAAAACCACATAAGAGCTGCAGTGGTTATCGCAGCGCCTAAAAGGCCATAGTTTGGGATTAAAAAATAGTTTGTACAAATATTTATTAGTAGAGAAATCATTGCGATATAGTAATTTGTTTTTGCACAACCAATAGAGGATAATAAATTACCAAACAGGTTTCTAAAAATAAATATTCCTATTATTCCAAAAATTAAAATCCTAAAACTCAAAATATATTGTTGATAGCTTTTGTCAAAAAACATTAAAATGTCGGAAGAAAAATAAGCGCAAATCACAAACATTAAAATGCTAATAAATACAAAAAAAGACGTATAGTTTTTAATGTAGTTTTTAATGTAATCTTGTTTGAAAATATTTTCGGTAATCATCACGAAATCTGTGGTAATAAATGCTCTTGGTATAAATAATAGACTAAATGGAACCAAGGATATGTATCTGTAATTAGTAACCATTTCTGAATCGCCTAACAGATATCCAATTAACAAAACATCTATAACAAAAAGGAGTTGCGTAACTACATTTGATAAGCTTGCAAAAAAGCCATATTTCCAGAAGTTTGGTTTAAAAGGGGGGAGTTTTTTTATGATTGTAAATTTTATATTGAGTTTTGAAATAAAAAAGAAAGCGGCTAAAAAAGGAGTCATTAGTAATGCAATTGCATACCCTTTTTCATTGAATAAATAACTTAAAATAAATACAGAGAGTAGCAAAACAGCACTGTATACAAATTCAGAGTAAGCATAGTTTTTGTTATCGTGATTTAGTCTTAATTGCGCTCTGATAACTTCCAAGAAAAAGGTTGGTAAAATAAGGAATGAGAGGATTATTACATATTCTTGTGAATCTTTAAATTGAAAAGGAATAAAGAAACTGGTACTAATTATAATTAGAATGAGTACCATAGAAGCAACAGATCCGTTTTTTAAAACATATAAAAATAGATTGTTTTTCTCCTCTTTACTTTTCAGGCGAGCACTGAAAAAAAGCAAACTTTGATGTAAGCCAAGTCCGCTAATTGGTAGTAAAAATAATATAATATTATAAGAAAACAAGACCACGCCTAATTCTTTGTTTTCTATAAAATTAAGGGCAACCCAAGAAGCTAAAAAAGAAAGGATTCGACTTAAAATTGTAGCAAATAAGACATAGTTCCCAGCTCTTTTCTTAAAATTAGATAAATATTTAATTACTTGGTTCAGTTGTTTAGTTTTAATGAGGATTCATATAGGTTGGTGAATTTTTGAGCTATTATTTTCTCAGAAAAATGGTCTTCAACATAGGCGTGCATTTCAGGTTTGTTCACTTTAAAATTAGTGTGTACTTCAATTATTTTGGCAATTAATTCATTCATGTCCCCTTTGTCAATCAAATAACCGAAATTTTTTGGAAAGTATTCTTTGATGCCGCCAACATTTGTGGAAATTACTGGAGTCCCTGTAGCAAAAGACTCTAAAATGACGCAAGGCAAATTCTCATAATTACTAAATAAAACAAACAGATTACTGTTGTTTAATTCTGCTGCTATCTTTTTGTGTGAAGCATGGTCTTCAAAAACAATCACATCGTCACTAATTTTTAATTTTTTGGCGAAGGATTTGTATTGCTTTGCGTCTTCACCAATTAATTTAAAAACAAAAGGACCTATTTTTTCTTGAAGTTTGGCGATAACTCGCAGGATTCCCTCAATATTTTTATGTTTGTTGACAAGATTCGAAGCATGTAGAATCGTAAATACTGAATTTGTACTTTCTTTAGGTGAAAATAATGTCGTGTTTACCACGTTTGGCACTGGTTTGTAGTTGCCCTTTAAACCTAAAGATTCCATAGCTTCTTTTAAATCATTTGAAACAGGACAAATATAGGTTGCCTTTTTAGTAATAGTTTTAGATAGAAATTTTCTTATGAGAGATATATTGTTTGCTTGGGGTTTGTGATACCCTGTCCAATGCTCAGAAATCAGATATGGTTTTTTGTATCTTATTTTTTGATGCAGTGCCAGCAACCCAAATGGATACAATGTGTTTAAGTGTATTAGATCAAAAAAACCAATTTCTACAAGTATTTTTCGGTATACTTTGTAGAAAAGGAAAGCTTTATATATTGGGTTTTTTGTATTTTTAATATACCCAATATAAATCCGAACCCCATGTTCTACTTTTGATTCAATTTCAATTTCTTCAACACAATTTTTATCAGAAACAATATGTAAAACACTTACTTTATGAAGGATAGAGACCGTTTTTGCGTGTCTTTGAATAAAATCACCATTGTTGGGTGAAACCCGAGAAGGATACCATCCGCATAAAAATAAGATATGAAGTTTTTTATTCAAAAAAAATATTTAAAAGTTGTTACACAAATATAACGAGTAATTGAGTTCTTTATTTAATATTTTCTATTTTTAACGCATGAATATTAAACACGTCTTTTTCGACTTAGATCATACGCTTTGGGATTTTGAAAAAAATTCAGATCTTACTTTTCAAAAATTATTTACGGAGTATCAAATTGATCTTGATATTGCTGTTTTTTTGGATGTTTACAAGCCCATTAATTTTAAGTATTGGCGTTTGTATCGACAAGAAAAAGTGAGTAAAGAGCAACTGCGTTATCAAAGATTGAAAGAAGCATTTGATACTGTTCATTTTTCTATTTCCGATGCATTAATAGATACATTGGCCATTCAGTATATAGAATTAATGCCAAATTTCAATCATCTTTTTGAAGGAGCTATCGATATTTTAAACTATTTGAAAGACAAATATCAATTACATATTATTACCAATGGATTTGAAGAAGTGCAAGCCAAGAAAATGAAAAGTTCAAAGATCCAGCATTATTTCGATCAAGTAATTACCTCGGAGTCTGTTGGAGTTAAAAAACCAAATCCATTAATTTTCGAACATGCTTTGAGTGTTTCAAAAGCCACAAAAGAAAATTCAATTATGATTGGAGATAGCTTAGAAGCCGATATAGAAGGAGCGATCAACTTTGGGATGAAGGCAATTTATTTTAACCCAGAAAATAATATCAACAATAGTAAAAACAACTTGTTTTTAACTGTAAGATCACTCCTAGAGATTAAGCAATATTTATAATTTTTTTCAAATAAAAATTTAATCTTTAATAATTATGAAATATTTTAAAACAGTGATATTTCTTTTGTTTCTTCTCTTAGCTGCATGTTCAGAAAATTTAGATTTTAAGCAAGTAGAAGATTTTAAGCATCAGCCAGTCGTAAAAACTTCATTGGTTTATTTTACGTTATTCTCCAATGATTTTATGGACCCAGTAACGGGTGCAGAAATCACAAACGGATTATCAGATGTATCGGATTTTCGTATCTTAGAGAATCCGTATCTTCGAGATAACTTACAAAAAATTATTATTGATATTGAAGTAAAGAATGAAATAACCAGAGATTTTACTGCGGTTACAGAATTTTTAGATGATAATGGAACTATTATTTACACATTAAGCACTTTAAATATACCCGCTCAAAATGAAGCGTATACCTACCAAGAAACAATTGAAGTTCGTTTAAATCCAATTATTCAAAACTTCAGAAAAACAAGAACATCGATATTCATTTCTGGAGCCTCAACACCACTTATTGAAAACGATCCAAGAGTGTTTGAATTCAAATCATCTGGAACCTATTTTATAGAAACCGAATAGTTATGAAGAAAATATTTTTTCTGTTGATTCTCTTTGTGTCTTTAAATACAGTAACGCAAAATAAACAAATTTTATATGGTTTTGCAGAAAATCCCCAAACCCTTTTATTAAACCCCGGAGCAGAAACAAACTATAAGTTTCATGTAGGAATTCCTTTCCTCTCAGGTTTGTCAGGTGATGTTGGATTAAAGAATTTCAAATTAACCGACCTGTTTTCCGAAGACGGTATCGATTTTAATACAAAATTTTTTCGCCTTTTAAATAAGTTGGACGCCAATGATCACCTAAAATTGAACCTGCAAATGGATGTTTTAAATGCCGGTTTTAGAGTTGACGCTAAAACTTACATTAGCTTTGGCTTTTACCAAGAATTGGATGTCATTGGCTACTGGCCTAAAGATGTAATTACTTTTTTAAATGAAGGGAATGCTTCTTATCTCAATAGGAGCTTTGATTTGTCACAAATCGTTTTTAAAGCAGATTTTGTAGGTGCGTTGCATGTTGGAGTTTCAAGAAAAATAAATTCAAAACTTACGTTAGGAGGTAGGTTTAAAATATATTCTTCCACATTAAATCTCGAAACCCAGAATAATTCAGGAACCCTTACGACACAACGAGGATCGAATAATATATACACACACTATTTGAACACGATTGATATGAATTTTTTGTCTGCTGGTTTGGTAGAAAACGATGAATTCCTTGAAAATCCGTTGGAACTCATTACCAACTCTTTTTTAGGGGGAAGTTTGGGCGTTGGACTTGATTTTGGAATGACCTATCATTTCTCCCCCAGATTAGAATTTACGGGAAGCATTATCGATTTTGGATATATTAATTATTCAAAAAAAGTTCAGAACACTACTGTAAAAGGAAGCTATACTTTTGAAGGGGTGAATTTTGTGTTTGACGCTACGAACCCAACAAATTATTGGGAAATTTTAAACGTCGATTTTGAAGAAAAAGTACCAAGAGAGAATAATACAAATTCGTATACTTCTTGGAGACCGACAAGAGTAAATGCAGCTTTAAAATATAGTTTTGGTAATGAAATGAGAAGTAAATATTGCTATGACAATACCTTTAAAGAATTTTATACGGATGCTTTTGGACTTCAAATTCATACCATTATTAGGCCTTTAAGTCCGAAATATGCCATTACTGGTTTTTATGAGAGGACATTTACAGAAAAACTACACGCAAAAGTAACCTATACGTTAGACGATTATTCTTTTCATAATGTAGGTGCTGGAATTTCTACACAAATAGGAAATGTTTCACTTTTTGGAATGGTAGATAACCTTTTCGCTCTCAATAATCTGGCAAATTCTAGTAGTGTTTCCTTTCAAATGGGGCTCAACTTAATTTTTGATTAGTTCAAAATTAATATCCATATTTAGATTTCCACCTTTGTCTTAAAAGATCTCTAAATTGATTTTCACGTGGATTATTTCCTGGGTCATATAGCTTTTTGCCTGAAATTTCTTGAGGTAAAAATTCCTGACTAACAAAGTTTTCTGGGTAATTATGAGCATATGCATACTCTTTGCCATAGCCGATATCCTTCATCAATTTTGTAGGGGCATTTCGTAAGTGAAGCGGTACCGAAAGATCCCCTGTTTGTTTCACTAAATTCTGAGCCTCATTAATCGCCATGTACGAAGCATTACTTTTTGCAGAATTCGCAAGGTACACTGCACATTGACTCAAAATAATACGAGATTCAGGATGTCCAACCACAGCCACTGCCTGAAAGGTGTTATTTGCCAATATAAATGCTGTTGGATTTGCATTCCCAATATCTTCTGAAGCCAATATAAGCATCCTTCTTGCAATAAACTTTACATCTTCACCACCTTCTATCATTCTTGCTAAATAATATACAGCAGCATTTGGATCACTCCCTCGTATCGATTTAATAAAAGCAGAAATAATATCATAGTGCTGTTCACCAGTTTTGTCATACCGAGCCGTATTCTTTTGCACCTTAGACAAGACCAATTCGTTTGTGATTTCAATACTTTCTTCAGCGCCAACAATCAGCTCAAAAATATTGAGTAATTTGCGAGCATCCCCTCCTGAAACTTGCAATAAAGCTGAGGTTTCTGTGAGTTGAATGTCTTTTTTAGAGATCAATTCATCCTTTTTAATCGCTCTTTTTAACAAGTTGATAAGGTCGTCCTTGTCAAACGAATTCAAAATGTATACTTGGCAACGAGAGAGTAGGGCAGGGATGACCTCAAAACTTGGGTTTTCTGTAGTCGCACCAATTAGCGTCACCCATCCTTTTTCTACGGCACCTAATAAAGAGTCTTGTTGAGATTTACTAAATCGATGAATCTCATCAATAAATAAAATGGGATTTTTTGCGGTAAACAGTCCGCCACTTTTTTTGGCTTTTTCAATAACCTCTCGTACCTCTTTTACTCCAGAACTAATGGCACTCAGGGTATAAAAAGGTCTTTTTGACTCCGTAGCAATAATATTTGCGAGGGTGGTTTTCCCAATTCCAGGAGGTCCCCAAAGAATTAATGAGGGAATGATACCTTGCTTGATGTGATTTGTTAAAATACCGTTTTCGCCAACCAAATGTTGCTGGCTAATATAATCTTCTAGATGTTTCGGACGGATTCTTTCTGCCAAAGGTTCATTCATAAGGTAAAAATAGCAAAGTTTTCTGACAGAATCTGCAAGAATCTATTTTGGTTCATTTTTTGTTACTTTTAGGCCAATGAATAACAACAATCAACTTTACTTTTCAAAATCCATGCTTACAATACCAATCTTGTATATTTTGGTTATCTGGATGCTCTACTTTTTTGAAATTAAGTTTGGATATAATTTTAATAAGTACGGTGTGTATCCTAGAGAATTTAAGGGGCTTAGAGGTATTTTCTTTACTCATTTCATCCATAGTAATACATCACATCTATTTAACAATTCCATCCCTTTATTTGTGCTCCTTTTAAGTATTTTTATGTTTTATAAAGAAGTTGCGCTAAAAGTATTGGCGTATGGTGCGCTCCTAACAGGTTTTCTTACGTGGATTATTGCAAGAGAATCCTATCATATTGGCGCAAGTGGTGTTGTGTACCTTTTATTTAGTTTTGTCTTCTTCAGTGGTATTCTTAAAAAGCATTTTAGATTGGTTGCTCTATCCCTAATTGTTATTTTCTTATATGGAAGTATGATTTGGTATGTTTTACCCATTAAAGATGGCATGTCCTGGGAAGGTCATTTGTCTGGTTTTGTAGTTGGGCTTGTATTTGCCTTTCTATATAAGAATAAAGGCATCAAAAAAACAGAACCTTATTTCGAAGAAACAGCGTTCGATTTATTATTTGATGAAAACGGTAATTATGCACCTCCTAATAGTGCAGAGGATCTTAATGACGATGTAAAATTCCCAATTATTAACTAAGAAGCGTGAATCCTAGTTTATGAATTGTCACCTACAGTTCTTTGTCGGATGGTTTCATAAAGAAAAGCACCACAAGCAACAGATACATTCAAAGATTCAATCTCTCCCAATAAAGGTAATTTTGCTTTAAAATCGACCATTTTTAAGATGGAAGGATTTACACCACGATGCTCAGACCCCATAATGATTGCGATGGGTTGGTTGAGTGCCACTTCGTAAATAGATGTTTCTGTTTTTTCGGTTGCTGCTACTGTTTTAATGTCAGAAGCTTGCAACATATAGATTGCATCTTTAATATGGTCTACTTTACAAATCGGAATTTTAAAAGCTGCACCAGCAGATGTTTTTATGGTTTCTGCATTTACTGGAGCACTTCCGTTTTTTTGAACAATAACAGCGTCTACACCTGTACATTCTGCAGTTCTTAAAATAGCTCCAAAATTACGTACATCGGATAGTTGATCTAATAATAAGAAAATAGGTGCTTTCTTATCCTCAAGTACTTTTTCGATTAAGGGTTCTAAATCGTGAAATGCTACTGGAGAAATCTGTGCAACTGCTCCTTGGTGATTACTGTATTTTGAAAGGCGGTCTAATTTTTCTACGGGTACCACGCTGGTGGTAATTCCTTTTTCTTTGATCAAAAGATTCAACTCAAAAAATAAGCTTCCCCTTAATCCTTTTTGAAGGTAAATTTTGTTCATCGTAGAACCACTATTTATGGCTTCAATAATAGCTCTAATTCCAAATATATTTGTTGATGCTGTTGTTTCTGTTGTCATGTTACAAAGGTATGTTAAATTAAGTGCAAAAAAAACCATCTCTTGTAAGAGATGGTTTTTTAAAATATGTTTTTATTCTTTAGATACTAAAGTTTACAGCTGTACTAGCTCCATAAGAAGAAGCACCTACATTTGCTACTTGAACACCGTCAGCTGTTACTACATAAGAAGTACCACCATCACCGTATCCATCATAGATTTGTAATTGGTAATCTCCTGAAGCAACACATTCTTGGATGGTAATACCACCAGTCATTCCAGCATAAGCACCGTATCCTGGTGTTGCTTGACTTGCCAATACAATTACTCCTGCATTCACATCAACCAATCTCCAGTATACTTCTTCTGGCCAGCTATCAAAACCTAAGACCATCTTTACTTTAATTCCATTGTTTGGACATCTTAGTCCCACATTAATAGTTAAGTCTTCTCCTGTATAAATTTCAGGAGCGTTCGTTAAAGAAACTACTAAAGTTTGAGATGCAAATGGTGACATATTTACATCCGTTAAGTCGATGTTTAATATTGCTACATTTGAACCAGCTGCAAAAGTTACAGTTGTTGGTACAACATAGGCTGCAGCATCAACATCCGTTGAAGCTCCAACAACAGCGATTCCTACTGTTCTTTCTTGATCAGAAGTGTTTGCTGCATACACTTTAACTTCTTGGCTTACAGATCCACCTTGGTCAAAAGTAATATCCATACTAGAAGTCTCAAACGTAATGTATGGAGTGTCTTGTGGATCTACTTCGTCGGTACAACTGTTTAATGTAAAAACAGCTATACACATGTATAAAAGTATTCTTAATTTGTTCATTTTTATGAGTTTTAATAATTAGCGATCCCTTTGTAAAAAGCGATCGCTAAAGGTTATTATTGGTTTTGTGTGCTAATGAAAGGGTTGTATTGAATTTCTCCTTCTGGAATTTCAAAAGACATTCTTTCATCGTTATAAGGAATTGCTTCACCTACAAAAGAAAGGTGATTAGCACCTCTTGAAGTTGTAGCTTGATTACGTTTCATTGCTAAGTAACTTTTACCCTCACCCCATAATTCAATACGAGTTTGTAAGTAAATTTCATCCTTAAGTGCTTGCCCAGATAATCCATCAATGTAAGATGCATCTGGAACCCTTGTGCTTACTAAGTTTTTAAGGTGCACTCTTGATGCTCCGTCATTACCAGCAAATGCAGCCATTTCAGCAGCCATTAAGTGCATTTCTGCAACTCTCATGTATACATAATCTGCTTTTACAATAGAAGATGTTCCAGTGTGTACTCTATCTGAATCATAAAACTTAAATAAAGGCATTAAGTGTTGTGCAAAAGAAGTATTGTTTAAGAACTGTCCTTTTCTAATATCATTTGAAGGAATCTTATCGAATAAAGAAGCGTCAATCGCTTTTAAATCACCATAAGCAGGGTAACTATAACTATAGTAATCCATTTGTCCCCACCAAGAGATCAAACCTAAACCAATATCTTGATTTAAATCAACACCCCACATCCATCCTGGAGTATTAACATTGTTAAATCCACCAGTAACTTCAGCACCAACCATTACTGGGTAGCTACTGATAGCCTGAACAGCCATGTTGTAAGCTTTGGTATAATCTGTCCCTCTAGCTCCTAAAACATAAGCATATAATGCTTTTGCTACATCTTGGTTGATTTCCGTTTTGTTATCTCTAGAAAAACCTTCTAATAAAGAAATTGCATCAGTTAAATCAGATTCCATTAAGTCATAGACCTCACTTGCAGGCACCTTAGGACCATTTTGGTCAGCTGCAGATCTATAGATAGGAAGTATTGGTTCAGTAGCATTATATTCTTTTTGATAGAAATTAGCTAAGTAAAAATATGAATGTGCTCTTAATGCTTTCGCTTGACCCATTGTATATTTATTTGCTTGGCTTTCTGGAGTTGCATCCATTCCACCCAAACCATCGATCACTGAGTTACATCCTCTAATGATTCTGTAATAATATCTCCAAACTTGTCTGTTATCACCAAAAGTAAAATCTTGAGGTGCACCAAATTCAGTAATAGATGCTCTGTACCACCCGTATACACTTTGGCTTAAAGCAACATCTCCTGATAACATATCAGAAAACACATCATATGATTTCATTCCAAAATCGTCATGACCACCTGTACCACCTGTACCAGTTGTGAATGTCAATGCATATACACCTGACATTAAACCAGTAGGTAGAGAAGGATCTAAAGCAGCTGCTTCTTCAAATTGCACAGAAGTTAGTGTCCCTGTGTTTGTTAACACTGGATCTGCTAGGAAATCCGGTTCACAGCTTAAGCTTAATAAAGCTACTGCTGATAATAATCCATAATTAAATAATTTATTCATTTTCTTGTTTTTTTAAAATTAAAATTTCAATCTAAGACCTAAAGTTATTGTGGTCATAGGAGCATACAATCGACGTCCTGAACTTCCACTTTCACTTGTAGTCGGTAAAAAACCTCTTCTTGCTGTATTCATAAATAAGTTATCAGCAGACATCCATAAACTTAATGTCTCTAATCCTTTACCTTCTAAATACTTACTTGGTACATTGTAATTAACATTTACATTGTTTAATGCTAAATGGTCAGTTGATGTAACAAATCTTGAAGAATAAGATGTTGCATTTTGATCAGCACCATCCGCTAAACGAGGAACATCTGTAAGTTGACCAGGTGTTGTCCATCTATTTGAAATATCTTTACTAAAGTTGTTACCAACTGCTCCAAATCGATCTGACATTAATTCTCCGTATTGTGCATCATATGCATATCCTCCTAAACTATAAGTAAACTGAGTAGAAAAAGTAAAGTCTTTTACTCTACCAGTTAATCTGAACGCTCCTCTAATATCAGCAATACCAGATTTATTTAAATATACTTCCGAAGCTTCAGAATATGACTTAGTTACTCTTTTCTTAATATTTGCTCCAGGAACAACTTGTTGATATTCAACAATAGAACCAGATGCATTTGTTACATCAGTATCCGCAGGAATCCAAGAGTTGGCACCTGAAGTTGGTTCAGTTGCATCAAAAACACCGTTGTTGTTAACATCATCGTAATACTGGTACCACATTGGTGCTCCATCAGATGGATCTACACCAGCCCATTCACGTGCATAGAAATCAAAGATAGATCTACCTACAGATAAAACACCGTTAAGAACTTGTTGATTTCCTGTAGCAGGATCCAATGGCATTTCTGTAATTCTGTTTTCAATAATTTCACCATTAACATTTAAGTCTAATGAGTAATCTTTCTTGTTGATAATGTGTCCTGTTAAATCAAATTCATAACCTACATTTTCAAGTTCTCCATCATTTACTAAAATAGATGAGATTCCTTGAGAAGGTCCTACATTTCTGTTAAAAAATTGATTTTTTGTCTTCTTGCTGTAGTAATCTATTGATCCCTCTACAACTCCTAAATTGAATTCAGCACCAGTTTGGAACTGTTCAGACTCTTCCCAAGTAAGATCTGGGTTTCCATTAGCACCAGGTGCAATTGAAATATTCCCAGCTAAGTTACCAACATTAAATGTATCATAACCTGATGTTAATCCAACTCCTGCTTGATCACCAGCTACACCCCATGAGGCCTTCACCTTCAAAAATTCTATAAAATCTATATTTTGAATGAAGCTTTCTTCAGACATTACCCATGAAGCTCCAACAGAACCAAATGTTCCCCATTTCTCGTTAGCAAACCTTGAAGAACCATCATGTCTTAAAGAACCTGTTAAGTAATACTTTCCATCATAGTTATAATCAAACTTACTGAAATAAGACTCAATAGTATATCCTCCTGAGTATCCAGATGCTTGACCTAAACTTTCTTGGAAGTTGTCTAAATCTAATAAGAACGCACTTACTTGTAATGCTTTACCGGCAGATCCACCAGCATCTGTAGACGCTTGGCTTTCATGAGCAGCCAAAACATCTAGAGAGTGAGCTCCCCAAGAATTACTGTATCTGAGTATTTGTTGAATGTTTTCACTTAAACGTGAGAAATCAGTTACATAAATGCTTCCCTGAGTTGTTTGTCCAGTTCCATAAAATTTATTTGTATAATCTCTATTAACTTGGTTTAAGTACTGAACACCATAGCTAATCTCAGCAGTTACATTTTTAATCAAATCAATGTTCGCTCTAAAGTTTCCATTAAATTCGTGACGATCTGTACCGTTAAAATCATATTTAGCAGATCCGATAGGGTTTAATCCATTAGCATTTGGTCTATCTCTAAATCCTGATGTAGAACCGTAATCATATTGGTTTCCACCATAAAAAGTATCCGGTACTAAATCTCCGTTGTCATCTCTTAAAAATACTGGAAAAATTGGCGCCATTTTATCAGCAAATTCTGTAATATTTTCAGAACCATTTGTTTGACCATTTGCAATACTTTCAGAATATGCATAGTTAATGTTTGAGTTCAATTTTAACCAAGGCTTTACTTTGGTGTTTAAGTTCAAACGAGTAGTATATCTCTTGTATCCAGTGTTTATAGAATATCCATTATCTTCTAAATAACCAAAAGATGCGAAGTATCTAGTATCTCCAGCTCCTCCACTCATTCTTAAGTTTGCTTCTGTTCTGATTGCAGCACTAAATGATAAATCAGCGAATCTCTGAGGAGTATACTTTCTTGTGATTCCTGGTCTAACCATTCCTGTAGCAGGATCAATTAATTCAGAACCATTAGATACATTCCACATGTTGTAACCTGTAGCTACGTAGTTGTTTGTGAATAAGTTTGCATTTGCAAAACCAACTGGATCAGGTCTCCCGTCAACAACTGCTTTGTTTTTAATTCCTTCCCATACATATCCAATATATTCTTCTGGACTAGTAACAACATTGTATCTTGGAATCAATTGATCATTGATACTTGTCTTTACATCAACTTCGATATACGACTTTGAAGAAGAACCTGTTTTAGTAGTAATTACTACAACTCCGTTTGCTCCTCTAGAACCATAAATTGCAGTTGCAGTTGCATCTTTCAAAATAGTTGTACTAGCAATATCCGAAGGGTTAATAGAGTTAATACTTCCTGTGTAAGGAACTCCATCTACAACATATAGTGGACTTCTATTTCCATTAACAGAACCATACCCTCTAATCCTAACTGTTCCAACAGAACCTGGTTGACCAGAACTATTAATTACAGTAACACCTGCTACCTCACCAATAAGAGCACCTGTTACGTTAGAAAAAGATTTTGCTTCTAAATTCTCCTGTTTTACAGTTGATGCCGTACCAGCAAATGCTTTTTTAGTAGTTGTACCGTATCCAATAACGATAACTTCTTCTAGAACATTATCTTCATCAACAGACAATGTTACGTTTATAGTGTTAGAGGCACCGACTGTTTTTTCAACAGCACTGTAACCTAAATATCTAAATACTAAAACGGCACCGTTATTAACCTTAATAGAATATTTTCCATCAAAATCAGTCTCTGTTCCTTGATTTGTTCCTTTTATAACAACACTAACTCCTGGTAACGTTCCCGAACTTTCGGAAACAGTTCCTGAAATAGTTTTTTCTTGTGCAAAGGTAATTTGCACTACAAACGCTAGTAAAAGCGTTAAAATTCCATTAAACTTTGTCTTCATTTTATAATTATTTGAATTATTTAACCCCAAAAGTCTTAAATTTATCTTAAAAAAACAATTATTTTACACTAATTCGTTTAAAATAAATCTAAAATGCCAAAAAATTTAGATAAAAAAAACTTAATTACCTGTATGTCTTTTGTTTATTGGCTTCGATTAATTTATAGTTTTATAAAAAAAAACACCCAAACCTTAGAAGGGTTGGGTGTTATACATTTTTGTTGTTTGAATTATTTAAACAACCACAAAACAGTATCTAATGTATCTGCTCCCTGTGCACTCACAGCAGCATTGTAGTTTGTTTCATTTAAAGAACCAGCAGTTGCAGAGTATCCATGTCTTTGTGGAATGTCTGTTGCATTTGATAATAAATCTGCAGGGGCAACCAAGGCAATTCTTCCATCATTTCCTTCAGCTTTAAATCTTCTCCATTCAGCCCAACTGTTGTATCCTTGTAAATATAAAGAAACCCATTTTTCATATGCTATATCTGCCACGTTCGAATATGGGTTTGCAGCTAAGTAGTCTGCAGCATCGGTAGCGCTAACGCCCCATTGTTCCATACTAGCCATTACTGCTTGTCCGTAAAGCGTTGAAGCGCTTTCAGAAGTCCATCCTTTCGCCGCAGCTTCAGCTCTTGCAAACAATACTTCAGCATACGTATAAATCATTAAAGGAGCATCTCCTTTGTTAATGATGTTATTTGTAATAAAAGAATAGTTGTCTGTTGCAGAGTTAGAGAATCCGTAAGGAGCTCCAATAAACGTCGCTGATGTAGTTGCTGTTTCAGCATACATCATCAATCGTGGGTCTTCTGGAGCTGTATTTGAACCTGTACCGATCAGTTTATTAACAAACACATCACTCAATAAATAATCTTTTCTGGTTTCAAAACGATCTTGCCATGGATTATCATTTGAATCTTCTGATAGATAATTATAGCTAATGTTTCCTGAGTTTGATGAAATACCTCCAGCCATTGCTTCATTAAATTTAGCACTACCTGTTGTAGCATCTGCTTTCGATAAGCGCAATCCCATTGTCATTTTGATAGTGTTAGCAAATGCACTCCATTTTGCCATATCACCTCCAAAAAGAATGTCTCCTTCAGGACCATTTCCTCCGTCAATCATTGCTATAGCGGCATCTAATTCTGTGAATAATGCCATGTATATGCTTTGTTGAGAATCGTACTTTGGCTTTGTGATGTTTTCAACATCATTTGCTTCAGAGTATGGAATATCTCCCCATCTTTCTGTCATCATTTGGAAATACCAAACTTTAAGAATCGTTGCAGCAGCAATTTGATTTCCATTGGAACCATATGCTTGAGCAGCAATTTTTGTGTCTTCGCCACTATTGATTCTAATGATTTCAGAAACATCTTGTAATAAACCATACGCACCATCAGTACTCCAGTTTAAAGTTTGATATCTTGATTCTTCATCATATTGACCATTCGATAAGTATTGCACATATAGGTTTGATGTTGTGCTGGCAATATAGTCACTCATTCCTCTTTGAACATTTGTCAATAAAAGGGAAGGGACTGCATTACTAGGGCTATTTGGATCTATATTTGTACTTCCAAAATCTACTGTATCACAAGCAGTAAACGATACGAATGCTGCAAGTAGTAGTAATTTTACTTTATTTATATTTTTCATTTTTAAATACTTTTTTTAATTAAAACGTTAATCTTGCATTAAAACCAATGGTTCTAACATTTGGTAATTGACCACCTTCAGTCCAATTTACACCATTTCTAGTTTCAATTTCAGAAGGATCTAACCCTGGAATTGCAGAATGAATCAACCAAACATTATTTGCAAATACACCTAAATTAATTTTCTTAAATGGAGTTTTTACTAAAAATTTGCTATCAAGATCATAATCTAAACGAACTGTTCTTAATTTGATGTAAGAAGCGTCGTATAACCATCTTTCGTGTAAAGCAAATAAACGCCCCCAGTAAGTTGGAGCATTGATATTGTAAGAAGCAGGAGCTCCAGACGTTTCATCAACTCCTTCAATTAAAACACCACCACCATCAGCGACAGCGTCTCTTACAGGGTTTCCTAGGTTGTTGTTTCCAATTGTTTCTTCACCTAAACCAGAGTAGTTGTTAAACATTCTTGTTACAGAAAATACTTTTCCACCTTTTTGGAAGTCGATATCAAAACCTAAATTAAAGTTTTTATAACGAATGTTGTTAGACAAACCTCCTGTGAAGTCTGGTAAAACATTTCCTAAGTATTGATTGGTGTCATATCGTGGAGCACCTGTAGAAGATAATAAGATATTTCCGTCTGCATCTCTTCTGAAAGCTCTACCATAGATAGCACCCCATTCTTCTCCAACTCTTTCTTGTAATTGAATCCCTCTCCAAGAGCTAGATAAAACATTTACATCAACACCGTCAGCAATTGCATCTACAGTTCTAGTTAATGTAGAAAAGTTTGCATACACATTCCAGTCAAAGGTTTCATTTTTGATTGGCGAGAAATTAACACCAATTTCTAAACCTTTAGAGGTTTGTTGTCCGCTGTTTAAAAAAGTTTGCGTAAATCCTGTTGATCCATCTAAAGATACTACAGAAGGTAAGTTCTTATCTACTCTGTTAAAGTAAGTAATGTCTAAATTTACGCTGTTTTTAAACAATTTCAATTCAGTACCAAATTCGTAATCTACTCTTTCTCCACCTGCAAGTATTGGGTTTGCAAAGTTTCCTTGACTACTTAAAGTACCATTACTTCCAAATGGAGTACCAATATCAAAAGTTGGAGTCAATCTGTATCTAGAAGGGAAAAATGGGCCAGAAGCCGCACTTGCTCTTAATTTACCGAAAGAAATGATATCATTTTGTTCGATTAATTTTGTGAAGATAAAACTGAATGAACCTCCATAAGTCTCAACTCTGTTTTGAGCTGGATTAGCAGTAGAACCCCAATCAAATCTTGCAGATCCGTCTACAAAAATAATGTCTTTGTATCCCAAAGAAGCTTTGGCAAAAACACCTTGACTTTTTTGTTTGAATTGATTGTTCGTAACTGTTGGTCTATCAACAGAAGTACTTAAACTGTAAAAGTTTAAAGTAGTTAAACCACCCACAGTAGCTGCACTTAAAGATTCTCCTCCTAAAGTAACAAGTTCGAAACCTGCACTTGCTTGTAAGTCTAAGTCTTCTGTTAAGTCTTTGGAGTAGTTTACAATACCAAACAATTCATCTCTGTAAGAAAAACTCTCGTTTTCGCTATATGAAGTAGTCCCTAAACCACCAAAAGCAAAACGATCGTTCGCTTCAAAAGAAGCAGATGTTTTTCTTAATTCAAGATATCCATTTAAGTTATCGTTTACAGTATAATTTAAACCCATTCTACCATAGGTAGAATTTTTAGTCTGATAATTTAAGTTTTCATTGGTTTCAAAAAATGGAGAATCCCAATATAATGGTTTTGTGTTAGTAGGACTGTTAATGTTCCAAGACACAAATTGTCCATTTCTTTTATAATCTCTCACTCTGTCCATATCCAATTGACGTTGCCACCATTGGTTCATGTTAGAAGCAATATTACCATATCCATTGTCTGGGAAGTTTCTTGTTCTTCTATCTTGGTAGTTAATGTTTGCATACGCTTCTAATTTATCAGTAATGTTAAATCGGATGTTTGTATATGCTTGTACTTGTCTTCTAAAAGAGTTTGGTACGACACTACTTCTGTCTACATTTACCAATCCACCTTTAATACTATACCCTTCACCTGCTTTGGTGAAATCTACACTTGTATTGTTTACAACTCCAGTATCAAAGAAATCTTTAATGTTATTTGGATTTGCTTCAAATGCTCTCAATTTACCAAACTCAGGGTCTCCTTGAATCCAAGAATCCCAGTGACGCACCATTTGTCCGTTTAATTTAGGACCCCAGCTTTCATCTGCATAGTATTCAACCATTGACTGTCCATCAAATGCTGACCAAGATGCAGGATGCTGTGCTGGATTATAGCTAAAAGTATTGAAGTCTTGAGAATAACCACCACCATATTCGTTTTGGTATTCAGGTAATAAATAAACGTTTTCAACAGCAGAACTGTGGTTTACGGTAATTGTAGCTTCACCTTTTTTCGCTGTTTTAGTAGTAATTACAATAATACCACTATTTGCTTCAGGTCCATAAAGTGCAGTTGCAGCGGCTCCTTTTAATACAGATAAATCTGCGATATCATCTGTGTTAATGTCCGAGATGCTATTTACCTTCACATTGTCTACAATGTAAAGAGAAATACTTTGCCCTCTTAAACGGATTCCAGAATTACTAAAACCAGCAGAAGGTGCTCCAACGATTTGTACACCGGCAACTTTACCAGCCAATGCGTTGTTTAAATCTGTTTCTCTAGTTCTCACTAAGTTTTCTGGTTTTACAGATTGTTGCGAGTATCCTAAAGATTTTTTATCTCTTTTAATTCCTAATGCAGTCACAACGATTTCGTCTAACACATTAGCATCTTCCTGCATACGTACATCGATTGTAGTTGCAGTTCCAACAGTCTTTTCAGTTGTTAAGTACCCAATGTAGCTAAAACTTAAAACATCACCTGCTTTTGCTTCAATAGCGTACTTACCGTCGAAATCTGTTTCCGTTCCAATACTTGTTCCTTTAATAACAACACTTACTCCTGGTAATGCTCCCGAACTTTCGGAAACTGTTCCTGAGATAGTTTTTTCTTGTGCAAAAGTAATTTGCACGACCAACGCTAGTAATAGCGTTAGAATTCCTTTTAACTTTGATTTCATTGTTTATTTTTGTTTGAATTAAATTTTCTCAAATATCGGTGTATTTTTATTCAAAAACTAAAAAAAGTGTTAAAATTTTAACAAATAATTATTAAAAGTATTTAAAAATTAAAATATTTTCAAAAAAAATATGAAGACAGTGTGCTTGAGGTCAATTGTTTAAAAAAAAACACTACCTGTAAAGGCAGTGTTTTTTTTAATTTTGATTTATAAAATTACTTCAAATTAGTAGTATAAGGTGTTCTCTTACTTAGGTAAATTCTAGTTAAAAGATTCTCTTAATATCCCTCATTTTGTTGAATTTTTTAGTTGGCATTTGTTTCAGAATTAGGAATTGCATATGAAAAAAGTTTTGTTAATTTAAGAACCACTTTCAATGGCTTCTATTGTTGCTCTTATTTGAAATATGTTTGAAGTTTCTTGTATTAATATATTTTTATTTAATGGATTTAAAAGTAACTGGATAATAATCAGAAAAATTTAACCTTATTTTTTTTTGTCTTTTCGAGAAATAATAACTTTATTAATTTGTTCAAGATACATTATACTATCAAAATTATATTCATTCATATCTAAGAGTCTCTTAAAGCTTCTAAAACCATGCTATTTTTAGTTTTTATCACAGGTGAGTCAGCTTTTTTTGAGTCAAACATATTTATATATTCCATTGGTAAAGCTTTATTGTATCTCAATAACTTGGCACTACTAGAATGGTAAATAATATGATTATCAATTTTTAGATAAGATTTTGAATTTAATTTTGATAAGTCATTGTAGGTGATAGAAACTTTTTGATATTTATGTTGTGAACAACTGAATATCAAAAACGTAAATAGGAGTAAATAAAAAAAAATTTCATACAGTATTTTTTAAACAAAAAGAGAGCATAAAATTATGCTCTCTTTATTTTTTAATTTGAATTATTTTCGGGATAAAATTAATTAACCCACATTAATAAAACAACAAAAAAGTTAAAATATGTTAATTTTAAGTGAAGTTTTTTTTGAGAAATTTCAAGTGTACTTATCGATCTAAAAATAGGTTATGAAATTAATATTAAGTGTAGAAGACTTATAATCAAAGGGTTGGCTATTTATTTTTCCCAAAGCATAATTTAAATTCACTTGTGAATTGTTTGTTAAAAATTGATAACCAGCGCCAATACTAACTGCTTTTTTTGAAGTATTTAGGTCTCTAAATTGACCAAAATCAGTAATCGTATAAATGAAGGATTTTTTAGATGCTAAAAAACGATAAGAAACATTGAAAAAGGAGTATTTAGTAGCAAACAAACTTTGAGCATTAAATCCTCTGATCGATTTTTCGCCGCCAATTCGATACATTTCATTCTGTAAAAAAGAAGCTGAATTTAGATATCCCGAATTGTTGGCAACGGACAAACTGTTTCTTTCGTTGAATTCAAAAATATAAGAAGCCAATAGTGCTATTTTTAATTGATTTTCAGTTTGTGAATTGGAGGTTCTTTGACCTATCTTAGGATTGAAAAGTAGTTGTGCTTTTTGGCTTGAAAACACATCTTTGAGCGGGACTTTGTATTGGAAGGAAACGCCAATAAACTGACTGTTAAAAGCGGTTGTTGTCTCTGTATTTAATGCTGCTGTTATTATTTTCGATGCAATGTAATCGTAATTTATAGCCAGTTGAGTGCTTTTATTTAAAAAGAGGCTGAAATCGGTCTTAAATGCAGTATTCAAAAAAGTACTATCTTGTTTATATAATGAGAATTCGAAACGACTACTTAATGGGGAGTTGTAAAGAAACGGAATGTACGTTTTCAAGTTCAATTCCTGTCTTTCTTGGTCAAAGCGATTCCATAAGAGTGTTAATTCCTCTCCGCGGTTAAAAACATTCTGTAACTTTATATCGAGATACCCATTTAATTGGAGCGCACCAGAGGCATCGGAGTTGAAATTTACCAATCCATCAAAACTGCTATTTTGTTTCTTTTTTAGATAAAGATATACGAGTGTTGAATCTTTTTTGAATAAGGTTTCAATGGGTTTGGTTTGTGTTACAAAAGAAACTGCTTCCAGTCGTTTTGTAATTTCTTTCAATTTTGATTTTGTAAATACGGTTTGAGCATCTATTTTTAAAAAATGGGTCACAAACGATTTTGGAAATTTTTCAAAGCCTTTCACAATCACCGAATTGATCGTTCTTTTATTGGAACTTATAATTTGAAGGTCGGCAAATAAAACAGTTTCTTTAACGAAGGTGTTTTTTAAAGAAGTTTCTGCAAATGAAAATCCTTTTGCATCTAGTTGCTGGGTGATTTCTTCTAAAGTGGTCTCTAAATTGGCTGCAGCAACTTTGAGTACCCCATTTTTTATGTTGAATTTTTTGAGTAATTGATAATGAAGGGAGTCAACAGATAGGAGGGCGGTTTCAATTTTTTCACCAAGACTATAAGTAACCTTTGTAGTGTCTTTTAAAGTCAGAAATTTTTGAATTCGAACACTGAAATATCCAGCAGATTTTAATTGTTTTTCAATGCGTGATGTTTCCTTATATAAGGAGGTAATGTCTAAATGTTTTTTTTGATATTGAATTGCAGTAAGTTCCGTCTTGTTTTTTTCTTGTTCAGTGAAGATTTTTAAGTTCAATTTCTGTCCCTGTACTTCCTTTGTAAAAAAGAAGCAACAAATACTAAGGAGGTAAAAAGTTGTTTTTGTATTCAAAATAAGATGAAATTGATGATTCAAAAGTAAAATAAAAAGAAGGAAAAGCATTCTAAAAAGGTCATTTTTAAAAAAATAACTCGCTCATATTTGTATACCTAGAAATTAGTCGTACATTTGCGCACTCTTAGAAAATAAGAGAAAGGTTTAATATAAACGAAAACAAGAATTATTTAGTATGCCAACTATTCAACAATTAGTTCGTAAAGGAAGAACCAAAATAACTAAGAAGAGTAAATCGGCTGCTTTGTCGTCTTGTCCTCAAAGACGTGGAGTTTGTACACGTGTTTATACTACAACACCAAAGAAACCTAATTCAGCAATGCGTAAAGTTGCAAGAGTTAGATTGACCAATGGTAATGAGATAAACGCATACATTCCAGGTGAAGGACATAATCTACAGGAGCATTCGATAGTATTAGTTAGAGGTGGAAGGGTAAAGGATTTGCCAGGAGTTAAGTATCACGTAGTACGTGGTGCATTAGATACAGCGGGAGTTGAGGGGAGAACCCAAAGACGATCAAAGTACGGAGCAAAACGCCCAAAGAAGTAATTATTTTAACTTTTTTAATGTAAAGACATGAGAAAAAGAAGAGCGAAAAAAAGAGTCCTATTACCGGACCCAAAGTTTAACGATCAGTTAGCAACACGTTTTGTGAACAACTTAATGTGGGCAGGTAAGAAGTCTGTAGCGTTCAAAGTATTTTATGATGCACTAGACATCGTAGAACAGAAAAAAGGAGAAGATGAAGAGAAATCATCTTTAGAATTGTGGAAAGAAGGATTGTCGCATGTAATGCCTCACGTAGAAGTAAGATCTCGTCGTGTTGGTGGAGCAACATTCCAAATTCCAATGCAAATTAGACCAGATCGTAAAGTATCTATGGCGATTAAATGGATGATTCTTTATGCTAGAAAGCGTAATGAAAAAACTATGGCTCAAAGATTAGCTGCTGAAATTTTAGCTGCTGCTAAAGAAGAAGGTGCTGCTGTTAAAAAGCGTACTGATACTCACAAAATGGCAGAAGCGAACAAGGCATTCTCTCACTTTAGATTTTAATAGAAATGGCTAGAGATTTAAAATTCACAAGAAATATTGGTATTGCAGCGCACATTGATGCGGGTAAGACTACAACAACAGAACGTGTATTGTACTACACAGGAGTTTCTCACAAGATTGGAGAAGTTCATGATGGTGCAGCTACAATGGACTGGATGGAGCAAGAGCAAGAAAGAGGTATTACAATTACTTCTGCTGCTACAACTTGTACATGGGATTTTCCAATAGAAAACGGAGAAAAAACCCCAGATACAAAAGGGTACCACTTTAATATTATTGATACACCAGGTCACGTAGATTTTACTGTAGAAGTAAATAGATCTTTACGTGTTTTGGATGGTTTAGTTTTCCTATTTTCTGCTGTTGATGGTGTTGAGCCTCAATCAGAAACAAACTGGAGATTAGCCGACAACTATAAAGTACCAAGAATTGGTTTCGTTAATAAAATGGACCGTCAAGGATCTGACTTTTTAGGAGTTTGTCAACAAGTAAAAGATATGTTAAAATCAAACGCGGTGCCAATCGTTTTAAACATTGGTGACGAAGATGAATTTAAAGGTATCATTGATTTAGTTAAGAATCGTGCTATTGTATGGCATGATGAAACTCAGGGAGCAACATTCGATGTGATCGAAATTCCTGAAGATATGAAAGAAGAAGCTCGTAAGTACCGTGCACTTTTAATTGAAGAAGTAGCAAGTTATGATGAGAATCTTTTAGAAAAATTCATGGAAGATGAAGATTCTATTACAGAAGAAGAAGTGCACAATGCATTAAGAGCTGCTGTAATGGACATGGCCATCATTCCAATGATTTGTGGATCTGCATTTAAAAACAAAGGAGTACAGTTTCTTTTAGACGCTGTATGTCGTTACTTGCCTTCTCCAATGGATAAGGAAGGTATTGTAGGTACAAATCCTGATACTGAGCAAGAAGAAATACGTAAACCAAGTGTTGATGAGCCTTTTGCTGCATTGGCATTTAAGATTGCTACGGATCCTTTTGTAGGACGTTTGGCTTTCTTTAGAGCATATTCGGGTCGTTTAGATGCGGGATCTTATGTGTTAAACAACCGTTCAGGTAAAAAAGAGCGTATCTCTCGTATTTATCAAATGCATGCAAATAAGCAAAATGCAATTGACTATATTGAGGCTGGAGATATTGGTGCTGCTGTTGGATTTAAATCCATCAAAACAGGAGACACATTATCTGCTGAGAAATTTCCAATCGTATTAGAATCGATGGACTTCCCAGATCCAGTAATCGGTATTGCTGTAGAACCAAAAACGAAAGCAGATGTTGATAAATTAGGAATTGGACTTGGGAAATTAGCCGAAGAAGATCCTACATTCACTGTGCGTTCAGACGAAGCTTCAGGACAAACGATTATTTCTGGAATGGGAGAATTACATTTAGATGTAATTGTAGACCGTTTAAAGCGTGAGTTTAAAGTTGAAGTAAACCAAGGACAACCTCAAGTAGAGTATAAAGAAGCAATTACTGCTGCTGCAGACCATAGAGAAGTTTATAAGAAACAATCTGGTGGACGTGGTAAGTTTGCAGATATTGTATTTACAATAGAGCCTGCAGATGAAGGTGTACAAGGTTTACAGTTTGAGTCAGTAATTAAAGGTGGTAACGTTCCTCGTGAATTTGTTCCTTCTGTAGAGAAAGGATTTAGAGAAGCAATGAAGAACGGTCCTTTAGCAGGATATGAAATGGATTCAATGAAAGTTACTTTAAAAGACGGTTCTTTCCACGCAGTGGATTCGGATGCTTTGTCTTTTGAATTGGCAGCAAAAATGGGATATAAAGCTTCTGCTAAGTCAGCAAAAGCAAAAATCATGGAGCCATTGATGAAATTAGAAGTATTAACTCCTGAAGAAAACATGGGAGATATCGTAGGAGATTTAAACAGAAGAAGAGGTCAAGTAAATGACATGAGTGATCGTGCTGGATCTAAAGTTGTAAAAGCATTAGTACCCTTATCAGAAATGTTCGGTTATGTAACTGCTTTAAGAACAATGTCTTCTGGTAGAGCTACTTCTACAATGGAATTTTCACACTATACTGAAACGCCTTCAAATGTATCTGAAGATGTTATCGCAAAAGCTAAAGGTTAATCTACAAATAGAATTAAGATGAGTCAAAAAATTAGAATTAAATTAAAGTCTTATGATTATAACTTAGTAGATAAATCTGCTGAAAAAATCGTAAAGACGGTAAAAAGTACAGGTGCTGTTGTAAACGGACCAATACCATTACCAACGCATAAAAAGATTTTTACTGTTTTACGTTCTCCACACGTTAACAAAAAATCAAGAGAGCAATTTCAATTATCTGCTTACAAAAGATTATTAGACATTTATAGTTCTTCTTCAAAAACTATTGATGCTTTAATGAAACTTGAGTTACCAAGTGGTGTTGAAGTTGAGATCAAAGTATAATTATATATTACATATAATTTAAAAAAAAATAGGCTTAATAGCCTATTTTTTTTTGCCCAATTTTAGTAAATTTCCAAACCTTTACTTTGAAGGTAGTGACAGAAATTCATTAAGTGCATGTATAAAAGTTATAGCGTATTTGCTTGAACACATATCAGTTAATAGGAAGGATGAGTTTAATAATGACCTAGACAACTTGTTAAAAACAAATGTTGCTAATGAAACTATTGAAAAAATTATATCTAATCAGATAAAATACAAATAACTTTTGTATGTTTGCATTAGTGCACTGCTATTCATTTATGCTTTAGTTTCTGCACTTAAAAAGAATAAAGATACAAACCTAGACTCAGCTCTAGGTTTTTTTTATATCTAATAATTATGAGTAACGCCAATGGGCAACACCGTATAAAATTAATTGCTAGTAATCGCTTCCCTTTGAATTCCTTCGGAATACAAAGCTATATTGCGTACTTGGAGCTTTATTCCTAAATTCACGGAACTAACTTTATACAAATCGAGTTGTCTATATTATACAGCTCGATTTTTTTTTAAAGGCTAGAGATGTGAGATTTAAAATATGATTTTTTTATTTTAGAGGTAAAAAATCAGAATAAATTTAGTACATTTGCAACCTGTTAATTGGAAATTTATGTCTTTTTTAGTCATTTTTCTAGTATTAATAGGGATTAAACACATGTCCGGAGCGTTTCGCAAAGGAAAGACGGAAAAAACAAAATCAGCGTTGAATTTGTTTTGCGCTTTTTTTTATGTTGAAATTCAAAAGGCATGAATACCGAAACAGTAGTTTCAAACAAGTAATTATTAATAGAGACGCGCTGGATAAATATCTATCGTCTAAAATTTTAACTAAATGTCTGGGTTAATAGGAAGAAAAATTGGGATGACCAGCTTATTCGACGAAAACGGGAAGAACATTCCTTGTACAGTAATCGAAGCAGGTCCTTGTGTTGTCACCCAAGTCAGAACCGAAGCGGTTGACGGATACAATGCGTTACAACTTGGTTTCGATGACAAAAAAGCAAAAAGCTCAAATAAAGCTTTAGATGGCCACTTTAAAAAAGCGGGAGCCACTGCGAAAAGAAAAGTCATTGAATTTCAAGGATTTGAAGAAGAGTATAAATTAGGAGATTCGATTTCAGTATCACTTTTTGAGGAAGGTGAGTTTGTTGATGTATCGGGTACTTCTAAAGGTAAAGGATTCCAAGGGGTTGTAAAACGTCATGGATTTGCCGGAGTTGGTCAAGCAACACACGGACAGCACAACCGTCTAAGAGCGCCAGGATCAATTGGAGCAGCATCTTACCCTGCAAGAGTATTCAAAGGAATGCGTATGGGAGGTAGAATGGGTGGAGACACCGTTAAAGTACAAAATCTAAAAGTATTAAAAGTAGTTGCTGAAAAGAACTTACTTGTTGTTAAAGGAGCAGTTCCTGGACACAAAAATGCTTACGTAACTATTCAGAAATAATGAAAGTAGCAGTTTTAGATATTACAGGAAAAGATACAGGTAGGAAAGTAGAACTTTCTAGCGATGTATTCGAAATAGAGCCAAACAATCATGCAATTTACTTAGATGTAAAGCAACATTTGGCAAACAAAAGACAGGGAACTCACAAATCGAAAGAAAGAGCTGAGATTACTGGAAGTACAAGAAAAATCAAAAAACAAAAAGGAACTGGTACTGCAAGAGCAGGATCTATCAAGTCTGGTGTTTTTAGAGGTGGAGGGCGTATGTTCGGACCAAGACCTAGAGATTATTCTTTCAAACTCAACAAAAACTTAAAACGTTTAGCTCGTAAATCGGCGTTAAGTACACAAGCAAAAGAAAACAACTTAGTAGTTGTTGAAAACTTTGATTTTGACACACCAAAAACAAAGAATTTTGTAACGGTATTGAAAGCATTAGGGTTAGAAAATAAGAAGTCTTTGTTTGTGTTGTCTGGAGCAAATAACAATGTGTATTTGTCATCAAGAAATTTAACAAGAACTCAGGTTATAAACGGGTCTGACATTAGTACTTATGGTGTTTTAAACGCAGGAAAAGTAGTACTTACGGAAGGTTCTTTAGAGGTAATTGAGTCAAACTTTAGCAAATAATAGATATGAGTATTTTAATAAAACCTATTATTACGGAAAAAGCGACAAAAGATAGCGAGGTATTCAATCGTTATACATTTGTTGTAGATAAAAAAGCTAACAAAATAGAAATTAAAGGAGCTGTTGAAGCAGCCTACGGAGTTTCTATTTCAAGCGTTAAAACTTTAAATTATCCAATTCAAAGAAATACCAAGTTTACTAAAAAAGGTTTAGTAACAGGTATCAAGAGTGGGTACAAAAAAGCAATAGTGCAGTTAGCAGAAGGGGATAGTATTGATTTTTATAGCAATATTTAAGAAAAGACAAAAATGTCAGTTAGAAAATTAAAACCAATAACACCAGGTCAGCGTTTTAGAGTTGTAAATGGGTTCGACGCCATAACAACTGATAAGCCGGAGAAAAGTTTACTTGCTCCGAAAAAAAGATCTGGAGGTCGAAACAATCAGGGAAGAATGACAACTCGTAATATCGGAGGTGGTCATAAACAAAAGTATCGTATTATCGATTTCAAAAGAGATAAGCACAATATCCCTGCAACAGTAAAAACAATAGAATACGATCCAAATCGTACTGCATTTATTGCACTATTAAGTTATGCTGATGGAGAAAAACGTTATGTAATTGCACAAAACGGTTTAGAAGTAGGTCAAACAGTAGTATCAGGAAGCAAGGTTGCTCCAGAAGTTGGAAACACCATGTTACTGAGTGAAATTCCATTAGGAACTACAATTTCATGTATTGAATTACATCCAGGTCAAGGAGCTGTTATGGCGCGTTCTGCAGGTTCTTTTGCACAGTTAATGGCAAGAGACGGTAAGTATTCAACCATTAAGTTACCTTCAGGAGAAACAAGACTTGTTTTATTGACTTGTAATGCTACAATTGGAGTTGTATCTAATTCAGACCACCAATTACTTGTATCAGGGAAAGCTGGTAGAAGAAGATGGTTAGGTAGAAGACCAAGAGTGAACGCTGTAAGAATGAACCCTGTCGATCACCCAATGGGAGGTGGAGAAGGTAGAGCTTCTGGTGGACATCCAAGATCTAGAAATGGAATACCTGCTAAAGGATTCAAGACAAGATCTAAGAAGAAAGCAAGTAATAAATACATTATAGAACGTAGAAAGAAATAAATTATGGCAAGATCATTAAAAAAAGGACCTTTCGTTCACTATAAATTAGAGAAAAAAGTGTTAGCCAATGTTGAAGCAGGAAACAAAACAGTAATTAAAACTTGGTCTAGAGCAAGTATGATTACTCCTGATTTCGTTGGACAAACAATTGCAGTTCATAATGGACGTCAGTTTGTACCTGTTTATGTTACAGAAAACATGGTAGGTCATAAGTTAGGCGAATTTTCACCAACACGTTCATTTAGAGGACATGCAGGTGCAAAAAATAAAGGTAAAAAATAGCAGCTATGGGAGTTCGTAAAAAAAATATGGCAGATCAGTTAAAAGAAGCTAGAAAGCACAAAGCTTTCGCAAAGCTTACTAACTGCCCTACATCACCAAGGAAAATGCGTTTAGTAGCTAATCAAGTAAGAGGCGTTGAAGTTGAAAAAGCTTTACAAATCTTAAAATTTAGCCCGAAAGAAGCATCTATAAATTTAGAGAAATTGTTATTGTCTGCAATCGCAAACTGGCAAGCTAAAAATGCAGAAGCTAGTATCGAAGAAGCAGGATTGTTTGTAAAAACAATTTGTGTAGACAGCGCAGGAATGTTAAAAAGGTTAAGACCAGCTCCACAGGGGCGTGCTCATAGAATTCGTAAGCGTTCTAATCACGTTACTTTAGAGTTAGGTAGTAAAAATAAAAGTAATTAATCAAAGTAGAAATGGGACAAAAAACGAATCCAATAGGAAATCGATTAGGAATCATCAGAGGTTGGGAATCTAACTGGTACGGTGGAAATGACTACGGAGATAAGATTGCTGAAGATGACAAAATAAGAAAGTATGTAAATGCTCGATTATTTAAGGCAAGTGTATCAAGAGTAATTATTGAGCGTACGCTTAAACTTGTAACCGTTACTATCACCACTGCACGTCCAGGTATCATTATTGGTAAAGGAGGTCAAGAGGTAGACAAGTTAAAAGAAGAGCTTAAGAAAATTACAGGGAAAGAAGTTCAAATTAATATTTTCGAAATTAAACGTCCAGAATTAGATGCTAAATTAGTAGCTGCTAGTGTTGCACGTCAAATAGAAAATAGAATTTCTTACAAGAGAGCTATTAAAATGGCAATCCAAGCAACCATGCGTATGAACGCTGAAGGAATCAAAATTCAGATTTCAGGGCGTTTAAATGGAGCTGAGATGGCACGTTCAGAGCACTTTAAAGAAGGAAGAATACCGTTGTCTACTTTTAGAGCAGATATCGATTATGCACTTGTAGAATCTCATACTACCTATGGAAGATTAGGAGTAAAAGTATGGATTATGAAAGGTGAGGTATATGGGAAGAGAGAATTATCTCCATTGGTAGGATTGTCTAAGAAACAATCAGGACCTAAAGGTGGTGACAGATCGAAACGTCAACAACCTCGTAGTAGAAGAAAATAATTTTTAAAATTAGAAATTAAAAATGTTACAGCCAAAAAGAGTAAAATACCGTAAGGTTCAGAAGGCGAAAGGAAATATGAATGGTAATTCTATGAGAGGGAATCAACTTTCTAATGGAATGTTTGGAATTAAATCCATAGACCAGAACTTATTGACTTCACGTCAGATAGAGGCAGCTCGTATTGCGGCAACTCGTCACATGAAGAGAGAGGGTCAGTTATGGATTAAAGTTTTTCCAGACAAGCCGATTACTGCAAAACCTTTAGAAGTACGTATGGGTAAGGGAAAAGGAGCTCCTTCTCATTTCGTAGCAGTGATAAAGCCAGGAAGAATCTTGTTTGAAATTGGTGGTGTGCCAATGAATGTAGCCAAAGAGGCGTTACGTTTAGCAGCACAAAAGCTTCCGGTAAGAACGAAGTTCGTAATCGCAAGAGATTTTGATATTAACGCATAATTCTAAAACATATGAAACAATCAGAAATTAAAGAATTAGCTACAGTAGCTCTTAATGAGAAGCTTGCAGCGTTTCAAAAGAATTATACCGATCTTAAGATGGCACATGCCATAACGCCAATGGAGAACCCATTACAGTTAAGAGGCTTAAGAAGAACTGTCGCAAGAATTGCAACAGAATTAACAAAAAGAGAATTACAATAATTCTATAGTCAGTTTTAAAGATGGAAAAAAGAAATCTTAGAAAAGAGAGAATTGGTGTTGTTTCTAGCAGCAAAATGGAGAAATCTATTGTTGTCGCTGAAGTGAAAAGAGTAAAGCACCCGATGTACGGAAAGTTCGTATTAAAGACTAAGAAGTACGTTGCGCACGACGAAAAGAACGATTGCAACGAAGGAGATACTGTTAGGATCATGGAAACAAAGCCTATGAGTAAATCAAAACGTTGGAGATTAGTAGAAATCCTAGAAAGAGCTAAATAATATGTTACAGACAGAATCAAGATTAAAAGTCGCAGATAATACTGGAGCAAAAGAAGTTTTAGTAATTAGAGTTTTGGGAGGTACAAGAAAACGGTATGCAAGTATTGGAGACAAGATTGTTGTAACCGTTAAATCTGCAACTCCAAACGGAGCTGTTAAGAAGGGTCAAGTATCCAGAGCAGTTGTTGTAAGAACAAAGAAAGAAGTAAGACGTAAAGACGGATCATACATTCGATTTGATGATAACGCTTGTGTACTTTTAAATCCTACAGAGGAGATGAGAGGAACTCGTGTATTCGGTCCTGTTGCCCGTGAACTTCGTGAGAAACAATTCATGAAAATAGTATCATTAGCACCTGAAGTGCTTTAAACCAGAAACAAGATGAAGAAGTTTAAAATAAAATCAGGAGATACTGTAAGAGTAATTGCAGGAGACCACAAAGGTTCGGAAGGGAAAGTTTTACAAATTGTAAAAGATAAAGATAGAGTTCTTGTAGAGGGTGTTAACTTAGTATCTAAGCATACAAAGCCAAGCGCACAAAGTCCACAAGGAGGTATCGTAAAAAAAGAAGCATCATTACACATCTCTAATGTTTTATTAGTAGAAGATGGAGTTGCTGTAAGAGTTGGCTTTAAGGTTGATGGAGATACGAAAACAAGAATCTCTAAAAAAACTAAAAAATAATAATCATGAGTTACGTACCAAGATTAAAAGCAGAATATAAGAGTAAAATAGTAAGTGCTCTTAAAGAAGAATTTAGCTACAGCAATATAATGCAGGTGCCTAAATTACAGAAGATTGTTGTTTCTAAAGGTGTCGGTGCTGCAATTGCAGACAAGAAACTAATAGATTACGCAATTGAAGAAGTAACTAAAATTACTGGTCAAAAAGCAGTTTCAACATTGTCAAAAAAGGATGTTGCCGCATTTAAATTACGTAAGGGTATGCCAATTGGTGTAAAAGTTACTTTACGTGGAGATAAAATGTATGAATTCTTAGATCGATTAGTTACTGCATCATTACCACGTGTAAGAGACTTTAACGGTATCAAAGCAAATGGTTTTGACGGTAGAGGAAATTACAATTTAGGGATTGTAGAGCAAATCATTTATCCAGAAATTAATATTGATCAAGTTAAAAAAATCAATGGAATGGATATTACATTTGTTACCTCTGCAAATACTGATAAGGAAGCAAAATCATTATTAACCGAATTAGGTTTACCTTTTAAAAAGAACTAAGATGGCTAAAGAATCAATGAAAGCGCGTGAGCGCAAAAGAGCTGCAACCGTAGCAAAATATGCTGAGAAAAGAAAAGCTTTAAAAGCAGCTGGAGATTTCGAAGGATTGCAAAAATTACCAAAGAATGCTTCACCAATAAGAATGCACAACAGATGTAAACTTACTGGTAGACCAAAAGGGTATATGCGTCAATTTGGACTTTCACGTGTTACTTTCCGTGAAATGGCCAATCAAGGCTTAATACCAGGAGTTCGTAAAGCAAGTTGGTAAGATTAAAAAAATAAATCTTAATCTAAAAAATAGAATGTGTATATTTGCACGCTCTATTTTTTTGAGTAAAACTAATTTTAACTGATTATAGGTTCATTTGTCACAGAGAAATCTGTAGCAACAATAGAGGCAAGTGAAAACCGGAATCGCAATTTTAAATAAATATGTATACAGATCCAATCGCGGATTTTCTAACCAGAGTTAGAAATGCAATCGCAGCAGGACACAGAGTAGTAGAAATTCCTGCTTCGAACTTGAAGAAGGAAATGACTAAAATTTTGTTTGATCAAGGGTATATTTTAAGCTACCAGTTCAATGACGATAAAGTCCAAGGAACTATCAAAATCGCTTTAAAATATAGCAAAGACACAAAAGAGTCAGTAATCAGAAAAATCCAAAGAATCAGTACCCCTGGTTTGCGTAAATACGTTGGCTCTGCAGAGATGCCAAGAGTATTAAACGGTCTTGGTATTGCTATTGTTTCAACATCGAAAGGTGTGATGACAAACAAAAAAGCACGTCAAGAAAATGTTGGAGGAGAAGTTTTATGTTACGTTTATTAAACCTTAAGAGATGAGTAGAATAGGAAAAAATCCCGTTAGCATTCCACAAGGTGTAGATGTAAACATAAACGACAATATTGTAACTGTAAAAGGAAAGTTAGGAGAATTATCTCAAAGCATTTCAAGCGGAATTACAATCAAGATAGAAGATTCATTAATCGTACTAGATAGAGATTCAGAATCTAAAGATCATAAAGCACAACATGGCTTAATGAGAGCATTGATCAATAACATGATTGTTGGTGTTAGTAAAGGATGGACTAAAGACTTACAATTGGTAGGTGTTGGTTACAGAGCTTCTAACCAAGGTCAGAAATTAGATCTTGCATTAGGTTTTTCACACAATATTGTTTTAGATGTAGCTCCAGAAGTTAAAGTTGAAACAATATCAGAGAAAGGAAAAGATCCAATTATTAAATTATCTTCTTTTGATAAGCAATTAGTAGGGCAAGTAGCTGCAAAGATTCGTTCTTTTAGAGCACCAGAGCCTTATAAAGGAAAAGGAGTTAAGTTTGTAGGAGAAATATTAAGAAGAAAAGCAGGTAAATCTGCATAATTATATATATTATGGCATTATCAAAGCTTGAAAGAAGAACTAGAATTAAGCATAGAATCAGAAAAATAATTTCTGGAACTGCAACCAAACCAAGATTATCTGTGTTTAGAAGCAATAAAGAAATATATGCTCAATTAGTAGACGATGTAAACGGAGTGACAATCGCTGGCGTTTCATCAAGAGATAAAGACATTAAAGCAACCTCTAAAACTGAAGCATCTGCTGCAGTTGGTAAGGCGATTGCTGAATTAGCAACCAAAGCAGGGTTAGACACTGTTGCTTTCGATAGAAACGGGTATTTATATCACGGTAGAGTTAAAGTATTAGCAGATGCCGCTAGAGAAGCTGGTTTAAAATTTTAAGAAATTATGCAAGGTTATAAAAACGTAGAAAGAGTGAAGCCTAGTGGGTTAGAGCTTGTAGATAAGTTAGTAGGAGTACAGCGTGTTACCAAAGTAACAAAAGGGGGTAGAGCATTTGGTTTCTCTGCAATCGTTGTTGTTGGTGATGGTAACGGTGTTGTTGGTCACGGTTTAGGAAAATCTAAAGATGTTGCTTCAGCAATTGCAAAAGCAATTGAAGACGCAAAGAAAAATTTAGTAAGAATACCTATTTTACAAGGTACGCTTCCTCATGAGCAAAAAGGAAAGTTTGGTGGTGCGAAAGTATTTATCAAGCCTGCTTCTCCTGGTACAGGAGTTATTGCCGGTGGTGCAGTACGTGCGGTATTAGAATCAGTTGGAGTTCATGATGTATTATCAAAATCTCAAGGTTCTTCAAATCCTCACAATGCAGTAAAAGCAACTTTCAATGCATTATTACAATTACGTAGTGCAGGACAAATTGCAAAGCAAAGAGGGGTATCTTTAGAAACAGTATTTAACGGATAAATCTAAGAACGATGGCAAGAATAAAAGTTACACAAGTAAAAAGTCAAATCGGGCGTCTTCAGAGTCAAAAGAGAACTTTAGAAGCTTTAGGTTTACGTAAAATGAACCAAACGGTAGAACATGAGGCAACTCCTTCTATTGTAGGTATGGTAAATACAGTTAAACACTTAGTTTCTTTCGAAGAAATTAAATAAAGACATATATACAAATGAATTTACATAATTTAACACCCGCAGAAGGTTCCGTAAAAAAAGGAAAAAGAATTGCAAGAGGTGAAGGATCTGGAAAAGGTGGTACTGCAACAAGAGGTCATAATGGACAGAAATCTCGTTCAGGTTACTCAAGAAAGATTGGTTTTGAAGGAGGGCAAATGCCACTTCAAAGACGTGTTCCTAAGTTTGGTTTTACAAACATCAACCGTAAAGAATACCAAGGGATCAACATAGAGACTTTACAGGCACTAGTTGATAGTGGAAAAATTACTGATACAGTTACTTTAGATATTTTAATTGCTAACAGATTAGCAGGTAAAAACGACCTAGTAAAAATACTAGGAAACGGAGAATTAAAAGCTAAATTAAGTATAACAGTACACAAGTTTACTGCAACTGCAAAAGCGGCTATTGAAGCTGCTGGAGGAGAAGCAGTAACTTTATAAGAAAAGCGAAAAGATGAGTTTCATAAAGACGTTAAAAGACATTTTCAGTATTGAAGAATTAAAGAATAAGATTCTTCTTACGATTGGTTTAATCGCTGTGTATCGATTTATGGCAGCTGTTCCATTACCTGGAATAGATCCATTACAATTGACAGCATTAAAAGACAACGCTTCTGGAGGTGGTCTATTAACATTATTAGACGCATTTACTGGAGGAGCATTTGCACGAGCATCCGTAATGGCGCTTGGAATTATGCCTTATATTTCTGCTTCTATTGTAGTACAGTTAATGGGAATTGCGATTCCTTATTTACAAAAACTACAAAAAGATGGAGAAAGTGGACGTAAAAAGATTACGCAAATCACAAGATGGTTAACCATTGGAATTACGTTGGTTCAAGCACCTACCTATATTGGTTTTATTCAAAACCAAATGGATTTACCTGCTGAAGCCTTTTTAATTACAGGGCCTGTATTTTGGGTATCTTCGATTGTTATTTTAACTGCAGGAACAATTTTTGCAATGTGGTTAGGAGAGCGTATTACAGACAAAGGAGTTGGTAATGGTATTTCATTATTAATTACAGTGGGTATTATCGCTAACTTTCCAGCTGCCTTTTTACAAGAATTTGTTGCTAAAACAACAAATGCAGGAGCAGGTGGATTGATGATGATCTTAATTGAAATCATAGTTTGGTTTGTTGTAATTTTATTAACTGTTTTATTGGTGACTGCTGTTCGTAAAATTGCAGTTCAGTATGCAAGAAGAACAGTCGCAGGAAGTACACAAAATGTTGCAGGTTCAAGAGATTACATTCCTTTGAAATTAAATGCAGCAGGAGTAATGCCAATTATTTTTGCACAAGCAATTATGTTTTTACCAGTTGCACTTGCACAAAAGTATCCAGCAATCGCAGGATTGCAAGATAATTTTGGTTGGGAATACAATTTAATATTTGCATTATTAATCATCATCTTTAGTTATTTCTATACTGCCATTACGGTGCGTACAGATGAAATGGCGCAAGGCCTGAAAAGAAGTGGTGGTTTTATCCCAGGGATCAGACCTGGTAAAGACACAGCAGACAAGTTAGACAGTGTTTTGTCTCGAATTACGTTCCCAGGATCGTTATTCTTAGCAGCATTATCGATACTTCCAGCAGTTGTAGTTCAGTTTGGAGTACAGCAAAGTTGGGCGATGTTTTATGGAGGTACTTCATTAATCATTATGGTTGGTGTAGCAATAGACACATTACAACAAATAAACTCGTACTTATTAAACCGTCATTATGATGGCTTAATGAAAGCAGGAAATACTAACAGAAAATCTTTAAACGATTAAATGGCTAAGCAATCAGCAATTCAACAAGATGGAACGATTACAGAAGCATTGTCAAATGCAATGTTCCGTGTAGAATTAGAAAACGGACACGTTGTAACTGCACATATCTCAGGTAAAATGCGCATGCATTATATTAAATTACTACCAGGAGATAAAGTAAAGTTAGAAATGAGTCCTTATGATTTGACAAAGGCAAGAATTACTTATAGATATTAATAAAAACTAGACTAATGAAAGTTAGAGCATCAGTAAAAAAGAGAAGTGCCGACTGCAAGATTGTTCGCAGAAAAGGTAGATTATATGTGATTAATAAACAAAATCCTAGATTTAAACAAAGACAAGGGTAATGGCAAGAATAGCAGGTATTGATATTCCAAAAAACAAAAGAGGGGTTATTGCTTTAACTTACATCTTCGGTATTGGAAGCAGCAGAGCTCAAAAAGTTTTAGCAAATGCAAAGGTTGACGAAAGCATCAAAGTTCAAGATTGGACGGATGATCAAATCGCAGCAATTAGAGAACAAGTTGGATCTTTCACGATTGAGGGTGAATTGCGCTCAGAAGTTCAGTTAAACATCAAACGTTTGATGGATATTGGATGTCAGAGAGGAATTCGTCACAGACTCGGTCTTCCTTTAAGAGGACAGAGAACGAAGAACAACTCTAGAACTCGAAAAGGTAAGAGAAAAACTGTAGCTAACAAGAAAAAATAAAGTTAGATAAAGTAATCAAGATCTAAATTTGATTGAAACAATCAAACTTAGAAAACTAAATTACTAAAACTTAAACAATTATGGCAAAAGCAAGTTCAAAAAAACGTAAAGTAGTAGTAGAATCTGTTGGAGAAGCGCACGTAACTGCCTCTTTCAACAATATCATTATTTCTTTAACAAACAAAAAAGGAGATGTAATCTCTTGGTCATCTGCAGGTAAAATGGGGTTCAGAGGTTCTAAAAAGAATACTCCTTACGCAGCTCAGTTAGCAGCAGAAGATTGTTCAGTAGTAGCAAAAGAAGCAGGTTTACGTAAAGTAAAAGTGTATGTTAAAGGACCAGGTAACGGTAGAGAGTCTGCAATCAGATCATTACACAATGCAGGTATCGAAGTAACAGAAATTATTGATGTTACACCAATGCCGCACAACGGTTGTCGTCCACCAAAGAGAAGAAGAGTTTAATCAGAATTTTCTGATTAAATGCTGAATTTATTTCAGCATCAAAAAAAGAATATCAATTATTATATTTTAACTAAGTAGGAATTCGATTATCGAAGGAGATAGCCTTAATTCATAATCCCTGCTTTAATAACAACGAAATGGCAAGATATACAGGACCTAAAACTAAAATTGCTCGTAAGTTTGGCGAAGCAATTTTCGGAGATGATAAAAACTTCGAAAAAAGAAATTACCCTCCAGGACAGCATGGAAATGCAAAAAGAAGAGGAAAAAAATCTGAATATGCTACCCAGTTAATGGAAAAGCAAAAAGCAAAATATACCTATGGTATTTTAGAGCGTCAATTCAGTAACTTATTTAAAAAAGCATCAGCTTCTCAAGGAATTACCGGTGAAATTTTATTACAATTATGTGAGTCTCGTTTAGACAACGTTGTGTATAGAATGGGGATTTCTAAATCTAGAAGTGGAGCACGTCAATTAGTTTCTCACAGACACATTACTGTGAATGGAGAACTTGTTAACATTCCATCATATAGTTTACAAGAAGGAGATGTTGTCGCAGTAAGAGAAAAATCAAAATCATTAATCGCTATTGAAGATGCTTTAGCTTCTTCAAGTACTGTTTTTGAATGGTTGACTTGGAATGCAGATAAGAAAGAAGGAACTTTTGTAAAGGCTCCGGAAAGATTACAAATTCCTGAAAATATCAAGGAACAATTGATCGTAGAATTATATTCTAAATAATAAATTAATCATATTGGTATTTAGCCAAAGGATGTATTTGTACTTCTTCAAACGACTACATCGCGCAACTAAATAACAATTCAAACGAAGAAACAATGGCAATATTAAATTTTCAAAAGCCTGATAAAGTGATCATGATTGAATCTACAGATTTTTCTGGAAGATTTGAATTCAGACCTTTAGAGCCAGGTTTTGGTCTTACAGTAGGAAATGCATTAAGAAGAGTTCTTTTATCTTCATTAGAAGGTTTTGCAATTACTTCATTAAGATTAGATGGTGTAGAGCATGAGTTTTCTACCATTACAGGAATTGTAGAAGATGTTACAGAAATTATCCTAAACTTAAAACAAGTACGTTTTAAAAAGCAGATTGATGAAACAGACAGAGAAACTGTATCAGTTGCAGTATCAGGTCAGGATCAATTAACTGCAGGAGATTTACAAAAATTTATTTCAGGTTTTCAAGTATTGAATCCAGATTTAGTGATTTGTAACATGGACAAATCTGTGAAGTTAAATGCTGAAATCACGATCGAAAAAGGAAGAGGATTTGTACCAGCAGAAGAAAACAAAAAATCAGGTGCTCCAATAGGAACTATATTCACAGATTCTATTTACACTCCAATAAAGAATGTAAAATATGCGATTGAAAACTTTCGTGTTGAGCAAAAAACGGATTATGAAAAATTAGTTTTCGATATCGATACTGATGGATCAATTAGTCCTAAAGATGCATTGACTGAAGCTGCAAAAATATTAATCCACCACTTTATGTTATTCTCTGATGAGCGTATCACTTTAGAGGCAGATGAAATTGCACAAACAGAAACGTATGATGAAGAATCATTACACATGCGTCAGTTATTAAAAACAAGATTGATCGACATGGACCTTTCTGTAAGAGCTTTAAATTGTTTAAAAGCGGCAGAAGTAGATACATTAGGAGATTTAGTTTCTTTTAACAAAAGTGACTTAATGAAGTTCCGTAACTTCGGTAAAAAATCATTAACAGAACTAGAAGAACTAGTAATTGTGAAAGGTTTGAATTTCGGAATGGACTTAAGCAAATACAAATTAGATAAAGATTAATCTTTCATAGTTTGCTCCTCAAAAAGGGTTGAGCAAGATGAAAGTATAAAACACACGTCATGAGACACGGAAAGAAATTTAACCATTTAGGAAGAAAAACAGCGCACAGAAAGGCAATGTTAGCAAATATGACTTGTTCATTAATTGAGCACAAGCGTATTAACACCACTGTAGCAAAAGCAAAAGCATTGCGTTTATTCGCTGAGCCTTTGATCACAAAATCAAAATCAGATACAACACATAACAGACGTATCGTTTTTAGTAATTTACGTGACAAATTTGCTGTTACAGAATTATTTAAAGAAATCTCTGTAAAAGTAGCTGACAGACCAGGAGGATATTTACGTATCATCAAATTAGGAAATCGTCAAGGAGATAATGCTCCTATGGCAATGGTAGAATTCGTTGATTACAACGAAATTTATAATCCTAAAGGAACAAAAGCTAAGAAAACTACCCGTAGAGGAAGAAGCAAAAAAGCCGAAGCTCCTCAAGTAGATGCGCCAGCAACGGAAGAAAAATCTGAAGAATAAAAAATGAAAATTTTTTTAAATCATATTCAAGGGATAAACAGCAATGTTTATCCCTTTTTTTATATTTTTGTAACAACAAACAACATTACTAAATGAAATATCAATCAAGAAAAAAAGCATTAGTCTTACTTGCTGACGGAACTATCTTTTATGGGAAATCTGTTGGTATAGAAGGTACTTCCACTGGGGAAATCTGTTTCAATACAGGAATGACTGGTTATCAAGAAATCTTCACAGATCCCTCTTATTTTGGTCAACTTATGGTTACCACCAATGCACATATTGGGAATTATGGAGTGAATGAAGATGAAGTTGAGTCTGACAGTATTAAAATTTCAGGTTTAATTTGTAGAAACTTTAGCTTTACACATTCCCGAGTTGATTCGGATGGAAATTTAGAAGATTGGTTTACAAAACATAATTTAGTAGCTATTTCAGATGTAGACACCAGAGCATTGGTTGCTTACATTAGAGACAATGGTGCTATGAATGCGATTATTTCTACCGATGTTGATAATATTGATGCTTTAAAGAAACAATTACAAGCAACACCAAATATGGAAGGCCTTGAATTGGCTTCAAAAGTATCTACACAAGCACCTTATTATGTAGGCGATGAAAACGCACCCATTAAAATTGCTGCAATAGATATTGGTATCAAGAAAAATATATTAAGAAACTTTGTTAAAAGAGGTGCTTATATTAAAGTGTTTCCATACAATGCAACCTTTGAAGAGTTGGCTTCTTTCAATCCAGATGGATATTTTATTTCTAACGGACCTGGAGATCCAGCACCCTTAGTTGCAGCGCAAGAAGCGGCCAAACAAATCATACAAAGAGATTTACCATTGTTTGGTATTTGTTTAGGTCATCAAGTCATTGCTTTGGCAAATGGAATTTCTACCTATAAAATGCACAATGGACATAGAGGAATTAATCATCCCGTTAAAAATCTTTTAACAGGTAAAGGAGAAATCACTTCACAAAATCATGGTTTTGCAATTGACAGAGCAGAAGCTGAAGCGCATGCCGATGTCGAAATTACCCACGTACATTTAAATGACAATACTGTAGCAGGAATTCAAATGAAAAATAAAAATGTATTTTCTGTTCAATACCACCCAGAGGCAAGTCCGGGGCCTCACGATGCAGAATACCTTTTTGATCAATTTATAGCAAATATAAAAAAGCATAAAATAGTCGTTTCATAACGACTATTTTTTATTCCAGTTTACAGAAATCGTTTTCGTAAGAAACTCATCCAAAGCCTTATAAGAAAGGTGGTTTTTAGTAAATTGCGGCATAAAATAATTAGAACATAATTAATAACAATATAGCATTATGAGTATTATAATTAACATTCACGCAAGACAAATTTTTGATTCAAGAGGAAACCCTACAGTAGAAGTAGATGTTACCACAGAGAATGGTGTCATGGGAAGAGCAGCTGTTCCATCTGGAGCATCTACAGGAGAACATGAAGCAGTAGAACTTCGTGATGGAGGAAAAGCCTACATGGGAAAAGGTGTTTTAAAAGCGATAGACAATGTAAATCAAATAATAGCTCAAGAACTATTAGGCGTTTCAGTTTTCGAACAGAATACGATTGATCAATTAATGATTGATTTAGACGGAACCCCTAATAAATCAAAACTAGGAGCAAACGCTATTCTAGGCGTTTCTTTAGCGGCTGCAAAAGCAGCTGCCAACGAATTAGGTTTGCCTTTGTACAGATATATTGGAGGCGTTTCTGCAAATACGTTACCAGTTCCAATGATGAATATCATTAATGGAGGGTCACATTCAGATGCACCGATTGCATTCCAAGAATTTATGGTAATGCCTGTAAAAGCGGAAACGTTTTCTCAAGCAATGCAAATGGGTTCTGAAATCTTTCACAATTTAAAGAAAGTTTTACACGACAGAAATTTATCGACAGCAGTTGGAGATGAAGGAGGTTTTGCACCTACGTTAGACGGTACAGAAGATGCTTTAGATACCATTGCATTGGCCGTTAAAAATGCGGGATATACTTTAGGTGATGACATTATGATTGCTTTGGATTGTGCCGCTGCAGAATTTTATGTAGATGGAAAATACAATTATGCAAAGTTTGAAGGTGAAACAGGTAAAATTCGTACAAGCGAAGAGCAAGCAGATTATTTAGCTGAATTAGCAGCGAATTATCCAATCATCTCTATAGAGGATGGAATGGATGAAAACGACTGGGAAGGATGGAAATACTTAACAGACAAGATTGGAGACAAAGTACAATTGGTTGGAGATGATTTATTTGTGACCAATGTAGACCGTTTGTCAAGAGGAATTGAAAATGGAATTGCAAATTCAATTTTAATTAAAGTAAATCAAATCGGAACCTTAACCGAAACGATTGCAGCTGTAAACATGGCACAAAATGCTGGTTTTACTTCCGTAATGAGTCACCGTTCAGGAGAAACAGAAGACAATACAATTGCAGATTTAGCAGTTGCTTTAAACTGTGGACAAATTAAAACAGGATCTGCTTCTCGTTCAGACAGAATGGCAAAATACAACCAATTGCTTAGAATTGAAGAACAATTGGGAGACACTGCATATTTTCCAGGAGAAAATGCATTTAAAATCTAAGATTTATATTTTCATAATTAAAAGCCTCAAAATTGCTATTTTGAGGCTTTTTTTATGGATTTAAATGAATGCATAATATTATCTTAAAATTTAATAAATCGATTGCGTTGGCCTTTTAAAATCCTTTAAAAATTGGTACATTTGTGTGAGATTTAAAAATTTTAAAATTACACGAAGATGCCAGATATAGCTAAGTTACAAATAGGGGACAATTCATATGAGTTTCCACTTGTAAAAGGTACAGAAAATGAAGTTGCCATTGATATTAAAACATTAAGAGGGGCGACAAATGGAGTGATTACGATAGATCCAGGTTATAAAAATACAGGCTCTTGTAAAAGTGCAATTACTTTTTTAGACGGTGAAAAAGGAATTCTTCGTTACCGAGGATATTCGATCGAAGATTTGGCTGAAAAGGCAGATTTTTTAGAAGTTGCTTATGCCTTGATTTTTGGGGATTTACCAACCAAAGAACAATTAGAAAAATTTCATGCGGATATCAAATCGAAATCAATTGTAGATGAAGATGTAAAGAAAATTATAGATGCGTTTCCAAGAAATGCACATCCTATGGGTGTTTTGTCTTCTTTGACAAGTGCATTGGTTGCTTTCAACCCATCTTCTGTAAATGTAGATTCTGAAGAAGAAATGTACAACGCGATTGTGAAAATAATGGGGAAATTTCCTGTTTTAGTAGCTTGGTCGATGCGTAAAAAACAAGGTTTCCCCTTAAATTATGGTTCAAAATCTTTAGGATATGTAGAGAATATTATGAAAATGATGTTTGAACAACCGAATGAAGAATATGTTGCCAATCCAATAATTAAAGATGCTTTAGACAAACTATTAATCTTACATGCAGATCACGAACAAAACTGTTCTACTTCTACTGTTCGAATTGTAGGTTCATCGCATGCAGGTTTATTTGCTTCATTATCTGCAGGGATTTCTGCATTATGGGGGCCTTTACATGGTGGTGCCAATCAAGCCGTATTAGAAATGTTAGAAGCAATCAAAGAAGATGGCGGAGATACGAAGAAATACATGGCGAAGGCAAAAGACAAAAATGATCCATTCCGTCTCATGGGATTTGGACATCGTGTTTATAAAAATTTCGATCCAAGAGCAACGATTATCAAAGTAGCAGCTGACGAAGTATTGAAAGATTTAGGAATTGAAGATCCAATTTTAGACATTGCTAGAGGATTGGAGCAAGAAGCGTTAAATGATCCTTATTTCGTAGATCGTAAATTATATCCAAATGTAGACTTCTACTCTGGAATTATTTATAGAGCTATGGGAATCCCTGTTGAAATGTTTACAGTAATGTTTGCTTTAGGACGTTTACCAGGATGGATTGCACAATGGAAAGAAATGCGTGAGAACAAAGAACCAATTGGTCGTCCACGTCAAATTTATACCGGAGAAAATTTAAGAGATTTTGTGACTGCTGAAAATAGGTAAGCATTCATTCTATTATTTCACAAAAGCTTCCTGAAAACAGGAAGCTTTTTTAGGCTTATATCTATGATTAAAATCAATGTTCAAGACGAAGTGTCTCGATTAAGAGCGGTTCTTTTAGGAACTGCAAAAAGCAATGGGCCAACGCCGAAAGCCGCAGACTGTTACGATCCAAAAAGTAAATTAAATGTACTTGCTGGTACCTATCCTAAAGAAGCGGATATGGTACTTGAAATGGAAGCGGTAGCTGCTGTTTTTAAAAAGTATGAGATAACCGTTTATAGACCCGAGGTCCTTGAAAACTATAATCAGATTTTCTCTAGAGACATTGCTTTCTGTATTGATGATAAACTGATCAAAGCAAATATTTTACCCGAAAGAGAAAAAGAATTCGAAGCAATTGGGCATGTGCTTGCACAAATCGATCCCGAAAACATCTTAGAACTTCCTGAGGAATGCCATGTAGAAGGTGGCGATGTAATGCCCTGGGGCGATTATATTTTTGTGGGTACCTATTCGGGTGCAGATTATCCCGACTACATTACGGCTAGAACCAACACCGATGCCGTAATTGCTTTGCAAGAACTGTTTCCTGAGAAAATTGTCAAGTCTTTTGAACTTCGGAAAGACAATCTGCAACCCAAAGAAAATGCTTTGCATTTAGATTGTTGTTTCCAACCGCTTGGGCAAGGAAAAGCAATCTTACACAAAAATGGGTTTTTAGTAGCCGCAGAATACAATTGGTTGATCGATTTCTTTGGCAAAGAAAACATCTTTGAAATTACCAAAGAGGAAATGTACAACATGAACAGCAACGTGTTTTCAATTGCCGAAGATGTGGTCATTTCTGAAACCAATTTCACTCGATTGAACACCTGGTTGCGTGCAAATGGTTTTACTGTTGAGGAAGTACCCTATGCAGAAATTGCCAAGCAAGAAGGCTTATTGCGCTGTTCTACCATGCCGTTAATACGCGATTAGGTTTTTTATTGAACACGCTTTGCAATCGCCCTAGCGGGGGCTTGTTTGCAAAGATCGTATAACCTACATGGAAGTTATATCATTCATCTCAGCGAGCTAGTTGTTTTATCTATAAAAATCAAAAGTAAATAGACCAATGTTTGTTTAAATACACTTTCAATACAACAAATAGGAAGTTTTAAACCGTTCAAAAACTTTTAAGACTTGCCCTGAGTTTTCTGTTAAAATTGTATAATTTTGCGACATATAAAAAATCAAATGCAACAGACCACCAATACCATTTTAATGGTTCGTCCGATTAACTTTCGAATGAACGAACAAACTGCAGTCAATAACTATTATCAAAAAGTACTCGATACTTTATTGCCAGCAACGGTAAATGCAAAAGCGCAAACAGAATTTGATGCTTATGTAGACAAATTACGTAGTGTTGGTGTGCACGTTTTGGTAGTTTCCGATACCGATGAATTTGATACCCCAGATGCGCTATTTCCAAACAACTGGATTTCTTTTCATCAAGATGGAACGGTGGCATTGTATCCAATGTTTGCAAAAAACAGACGCATGGAACGCCGTGAAGACATTTTAGACCAATTAGAAGCCGAAGGATTCCGCATTGATTCGGTAGTCGATTATACTTCTGCAGAGCAATCTGGGTTTTACTTAGAAGGCACTGGAAGTTTATTGTTAGATCGCGTGAACAACAAAGCCTATTGTGCTTTGTCTCCTAGAGCCGATGAAGATTTATTCATAGAGTTTTGTGAAGATTTTGAGTACACCCCTGTGGTTTTTACCGCCAATCAAACCGTAGACGGAGAACGCAAAGAAATCTACCACACCAATGTAATGATGTGTTTGGCAGAAACCTTTGCAGTAATTTGTTTGGACAGTATAGACGATAAAAAAGAACGCAAAAATCTTTTAAAGAATTTAAAAGAAGATGGTAAGCAAGTCATCAATATCACCGAAGAACAAGTACATAATTTTGCAGGAAACATGTTGCAAGTTCGGGGTGCAAATGACGAACGCTTCTTAGTGATGAGTCAGGCAGCATTTGATTCCTTAACAAAGCAACAAATTGCACAAATAGAAAACCACTGTAAAATTATTTCAAGCTCTTTAGATACCATTGAAGCTTGTGGCGGTGGAAGTGCACGTTGTATGATGGCAGAAGTGTTCTTGCCAAAAGCATAAGTCAATCCAATTAGCAGATTATTTTTCTAAAGCTTCTGAAATCACTTTTCCAGAAGTGCTATTCGGCGCCTCTATTTGTAAGAGATTGGCAATGGTGGGAGCAATATCTACAATTTCATATCTTTTTGAAGAACTTCCTTTTTGGATGCCATTTCCGTAAAAAAGAATGGGTACGTGGGTGTCATAGGAATACCCAGAGCCATGACTGGTTCCTTTTCTTCCATATGATAAGGTAGCTGGATAAGGCAACAACATTACATCACCAGAATATTTTTGATTGTATCCATTTTGTAGAGAGTTTAAAATGCCTTCCGAAAAGTGAGTTGTTTGCAAGGTTCTTGCAGTTACCGCTTTGTAGATTCCATCAAAAGAAATCGCTTCATCCGCTATTTTTTGAGCAACTGTATTTTGCTCCAAGCCCAAAGAATCTAATACTTTCTTGTTTAAGAAAACTTGATAATTGGAAATGTTTTCAATCAACTTGGTCGAGTTATAATATTTTTCAGTAATTGTAGTAAGGTGTTTTTTGAATTTTGTTCCATCAAAATAATGTGCTGGGATTTTTAAAGACTGTAAATAGGCAGGAACATGCACAGCGGCATGATCTGCCGTTAAGAAAATCGTATAATTTCCTTCTCCTACTTCCGCATCTAAGGTTTCAAACAATTCCGCAAGGTCGTTGTCTAAACGTAAATAAGTATCTTCAATTTCTACAGATGCCGGTCCGTATTGATGCCCTACGTAATCGGTAGACGAAAAACTGATGGTTAGAAAATCTGTATATTCTGATTTTCCTAAATGCTCTCCAATAATGGCCGCTTTAGCAAAGTCAGCAGTGATCGAGTTTCCAGCCGGAATTGCTTTGATCAGACTATAATTCCCATTGTTTTTTCTCAATGCAGGAATATTGTGTGGAAATGTGGGTGTTTTTTCACCATTGTGTAATGCCTCAAATTCATTATTGTCCGCAATACTCTGCGTGTAGGTATTCATTTCATAGAGGGTTTCCCAAGGCGAACTTAGATAATCCTCCACTTTTTTAGAAGCATTGAATTTGTTGACCCAATTTGGAAGTTGCTCCATATAAAATGAACTCGAAATCCATTGCCCATAGTTGCCGCCACTAAACCAATAGGCAGCATTTGCAGTATGTCCGGCAGGCAATATCGAAGAGCGGTCTTTGATGGCAATACCAATGGTTTTTCCGTGCATGTTTTGTGCCAAATGCAATTGATCTGTTACGGTGGTGGTCAACATTCTATATGGCGATTTTTCACCTTCATTACTCTCATTTCCAATGGTTTTGTAGTGTGCATCGTCTACGCAATAAATGGATTCTTTCGCAAATTTATCATACCAATTGTTAGAAATAATCGCGTGTTCAGAAGGCGTGGTACCTGTATAAATGGAAGCGTGTCCTACTGCAGTATATGTAGGAATCAAATTGTAATGCGCATTTTCCAACGAAAAACCGTCGTTCAATAAGCGTTTAAAACCATTTTCAGAATAGCGGTCAGCAAAACGTGTTAAGTAGTCGTAGCGCATTTGATCAATCACAATACCCACGACTAATTTTGGTTTCTTGGGTGTGGTGTTTTTTGATTGGAAACTATAGAAAATAGTACTAAAAGCGAATACAATAAGAATTAATTTTTTCATAAAACAATAGAATGTTAACGTATGCTCAAAAGTACAAATTTTTAATTTTGATCGCTATAATTTAACTTATGGTTGTTCATTTTTTAATACTTTAGCAAAAAGAAAAATAACAATTGAATGAATTACCTAGAACACTTTGGTAAATACTGTATGATGTTGGGGCAAGTTTTTAAAGCACCACAACGTCCTCGCGTTTTTAGAGACGCCTTGTTTAAAGATATTGAAGAATTAGGCCTTAAATCTCTTGGGATTATTATGTTTATTTCTTTTTTTATTGGAGGTGTTATCGCGCTACAGACAGCGCTAAATCTAGAAGATCCATTAATTCCAGATTCTCTTATTGGTTTTGCTGCAAAAAGATCAATAATTTTAGAATTTGCACCTACTTTTTGTTCTATTATTTTAGCAGGAAAAGTGGGGTCCTATATTACTTCGAGTATCGGAACCATGCGAGTTACAGAACAAATAGATGCTTTGGAGGTCATGGGTATCAACTCTTTGAACCACTTGGTATTGCCAAAAATAATCGCGACTGTTTTCTTTTATCCATTCTTAATTTGTTTGGGGATGATTTTAGGGATTTTTGGAGGTTGGCTTGCAGGAGTGTTGTCTGGTCTATTTACAGGAACTGATTATATTATCGGAATTCAATCCGATTTTCAACCTTTTTTATTAGTGTATGCAATGATTAAAACATTGGTCTTTGCCTTTCTAATTTCTACCGTTCCATCTTATCATGGGTATTATGTAAAAGGAGGCTCGTTGGCCGTTGGTAAAGCAAGCACGCAAGCAGTTGTTTGGACTACCGTTTTAATTGTGATTTCCAATTATTTTCTAACTCAAATGCTTTTAACATAGATGATTGCAGTTAAAGATTTACACAAAGGTTTTGGCGACGTAAAAGTCTTAAAAGGAATTTCAACTACTTTTCAAGCAGGAGAAACCAGTCTCATTATCGGACAAAGTGGTTCTGGAAAAACCGTCTTTTTAAAATCGTTAATAGGTTTACACGTCCCTGAATCGGGAACCATTTCTTTTGACGGTCGTATTAATACGGATTTTACAATGGAAGCGAAAAGAGCCTGGCGTCAAGAAATTGGGATGGTATTTCAAGGAAGTGCCCTTTTTGATTCGCAAACCGTCGAAGAAAATGTTATGTTTCCATTAAAAATGTTTACCAACAACTCTCAAAAGGAAATGCTCGATCGTGTCAATTTTGTATTAGATCGTGTGAACCTTTTCAATGCCAATAAAAAATTTCCTGCAGAACTTTCGGGCGGAATGCAAAAAAGAGTTGCCATTGCAAGAGCCATCGTCATGAATCCTAAATACTTGTTTTGCGATGAGCCAAATTCGGGTTTAGATCCTCAAACAGCAATTGTAATTGACAATTTAATTCAAGAAATAACAGCAGAATATAAAATTACAACGGTAATAAACACCCATGATATGAATTCTGTCATGGAAATTGGTAAAAAAATTGTGTTTCTCAAAAATGGGGTAAAAGCATGGGAGGGAACAAAAAATGAAATCTTTAAAACTGATAATGAGGCAATTGTTGAATTTGTATATTCTTCCAATTTATTCAAGAAAGTAAGGCAGGCATATTTAAATGAAACAAAGTAAAAAAAAATCTTGTTTATTATAAATAAGATGATATATTTGCAGCCGCTTAAACGGGCAAAATGACCTGGTAGCTCAGTTGGTAGAGCATCTCCCTTTTAAGGAGAGGGTCCTGGGTTCGAGCCCCAGCCCGGTCACATTAAAACTCTGTACAACTGTACAGAGTTTTTTTTATTTTTTATCCTTTTTGTTCCTAAAAAAGGTTAATTTAGGTATTCTTAAAACTTAATATGACTAAAATTAATTTATTTCTTAGCTTTTTGTTATTCATGAATACTTCTGATTCTCTTATTTTTAATTTTACAAAAGATGCAAATCTCACTTCTTGGCAAGTTGTTGATGACGGTGTAATGGGAGGAAGGTCTCAAGGTAATTTTGCAATCAATGAAGAAGGAAATGCCGTTTTTGAAGGAACCGTTTCATTAGATAATTATGGCGGTTTTTCATCGGTAAGACATACGTTTCCTGAGAAGGATGTTTCTAAGTATACCAAAGTGCTTTTGCGTGTAAAAGGTGATGGAAAGAAATACCAATTTCGAATCAAAGAAAAAAGACGGGACTATTATTCCTATATCACTACCTTTCAGACGACAACTGAATGGCAAACCCTCACATTAGAGATGAATCAGATGTATCCAGCATTTAGAGGAAGAACCTTAAATATGGATAATTTAATACCCAATAAAATAGAAGAAATTGCCATTTTAATTGGGAACAAAAAAGCAGAGAAATTTCGATTGGAAATAGATGTTATCTCATTGCAATAAGTTTTACCACACTTTTTATATTTCATTATTATTTACAGATTACTCATGGAAGAAAATACTATAAAAGACCAAAATACTGCAGACCCTAAACAGGGGATTCAACAAGATGCTAAAGGACTTTTTCAGAACCTTAAAAAGTTTATTGTCGAACTCTTTGATTTTAGAGAAGACACGGATCATGAAGCGACAATAGAAGCCATAAAAGCAGATATTCCTTTCAAAGGAGCAACGGCCTGGATTCTTATTTTTGCAGTCTTTGTAGCCTCAATAGGCTTGAATGCAGATTCTACAGCGGTCGTGATTGGTGCCATGCTTATTTCACCTTTAATGGGGCCTATCCTAGGAATTGGAATGTCATTTGCCTTAAATGATTTTTTGACTTTTAAAAAGTCACTAATACATTTAGGAACCATGATTATGTTGAGTTTATTTGCATCTTTCTTATTCTTTTATATCTTTCCTCTAAGTGAAGACAACTCAGAGTTATTAGGACGTGTAAGACCCGATATTCGTGATGTGTTAATTGCCTTTTTTGGTGGTTTGGCCTTGATGGTTGCGAAAACAAAAAAAGGAACCGTAGCCTCTGTCATTTTTGGAGTTGCTATCGCCACTGCTTTAATGCCACCATTATGTACTGCGGGTTATGGGCTGGCTAAAGGGAATTTTACCTACTTTTTTGGTGCCATGTACCTGTTTACTATCAATACCATTTTTATTGCATTGGCTACCTTTTTGGTGCTAAAATTATTGCGTTTTCCAATGCATAAATATGCAAATGCAGCAAGAAGAAAACGGTATTCAACCATTGCGACTGTGGTCGGAATTTCTGTAATGATTCCTGCTATTTTTACATTCATAAGTGTGTTTAAAGAGAATCAGATTGAAACACAAGTCAATACTTTTATTAAAAATGAAGTGAAACTCATTCCCAACTTCCAATTGATTGATGATTCGTTTTTACCGAAAACCAAAGAAATTTATTTAAATTTTTTTAACGAGGTATCAGACGGAGAAAAAAATATTTTAACAAATCAATTAAGAAACAATCCAAGTTATGATAAAATAAAAGATTTTGATTTAAAAATTAAAGGAAGTGATACAAAAAGTTTTGAGCTAATTACCACCGCCTTTAAAGAGAAACGAGAAGAATTACAAGAAAGTAAAAACATTATTGGAGGCTTGCAGCAGCAAATTGCAGGGCTCCAAGAAACCATTGCCGAATTAAATAATCGAATTGAACAAGATGCTTTGAATAAAAATCAAAATGTGATCTTGTTTAGTAGTATTGTAAAAGACGCAAAAATTAGATATGGAGCTATTGAATCTCTCGGATTTGCGAACGTTTTATCATCCAAAGATTTTATAAAAATTGACACGATTCCAGTTGTAACGGTCGAGTGGGATCCAAAACTCTTGGACAGTATAGTCTCTGTGAAAGAAAGGGAATTAAGAAATTGGCTTCAAAAAGAATTGACTTTAGACACGCTTTTTATCAAAAGAGAAAAATAAGAAGTACAATTCCAGAAGTTTGGTCTTTAAAAGGAACGTTCACTTGTGTTTGTTGAAAGGTGTTTTTTTACTTCTACGTTTTGATTGAAAAGATATACTTTTTTGTTTTTCAAGTTCAAACATTCATACCGAGTCCTGCGTTTGTTTCCTTTTTTATAAAGGATGTCTTTAAAGCTGAATACATTTCCGAAATCGAGATCAAAAATAAAGTACTTTCCTTTTTCTGCACGATTTCCTTTTAATGCCAAAGACAACTTTACATCTGAATCGGTACTTGCTTTTGCGTTTTGTAAATATTTCGCTAAAAGAGATAATATTTTCTCTGGATAAATATCGGGACGTAAAAAAGGCAACATTAAATGTTGAAATACCGTCTTCCATTCCTGTCCATGAGGTTGTACTCTTCCAAATTTCTGATGGGTAACATGGTGTGCAATTTCATGCACCAAAGTGAGTAAGAACTGATGTTTGTTTAGATTGTTGTTTACCGTAATTTGAAATCTTCCGGAAGGTAATTGCCTAAAATCTCCATGCTTGGTTTGCCTTTGGGTTACAGTTTTTAAAGTAAAATGGTGTTCATCAATTAAAAACTGTACAAAAGGAATGGCCTTTTCTGGAATGTAGGTAGCCCAAAAAAAACCTTCAGAAGGAAGGGGCTTGAGCGCTTTTTTATTTTCTTTTTGAGTAGAAATGTTAAATTTTTTTAAGTTTTGCCCAAAGCCTAAAGCCTAAAGCATCCATTCTAAGGTGTTGTTGATGACACCTGTAACACTTTTCCATTATAAAACTTGTTTCCGGTAAGCGAGAAGTCATAAATATAATTAGCCATTTCTTGGGCAGAAAGTGGTGCTTTGTAATCTGGAAACGCTTCCGCTAACATTTCAGTTTGTACAGCGCCAATAGCAAGCACATTAAAAGCAATTTGTTGTTCTTTGTATTCTTCAGCTAACAATTCAGACAATGTAATTACTGCGCCTTTTGCAGAGCTATACGCCGCCAATCCACCAAACTTCATACTTCCTTGAATACCACCCATAGAACTCATGGTGACTACATGACTTCCTTTTTGCAAGAACGGGATGATTCCTTTGGTTATTTCTGCAACTCCAAATACATTCACTTTATAAACTTCTAAAAAATCATCAGAAGTTAGCTCCGTAAAAGGTTTGTTAATTAATTTCCCCGCATTATTAATGAGGATATCTACGTGTTTCCAATTCGATTTTATAAAATTTACTGCTTTTTGGATGTCTTCATTGTGAGACAAATCAACAGAAAGTGTTGTAATATTTTTATGACTTATTTTTTCTAAGGGTGCTGTATTTCTAGAAAGTGCTAAAACTTGGTGCCCATTTTTAGCAAATTGTTGCGCCAATTCAAAGCCAATTCCTCTACTTGTTCCAGTAATCACTACATTCTTCATTGATTCTTAATTTGAAGTAGCAATTTACTTAAATTTTCATACTTTTAACCTCAAATTTTATACAAATGAAGAAATTACTGTTCCTCTATTTAACTGTTTTTTTCCTACAAAATACAATCGCTCAAAATACCTATATTATGTGCGGTAAGTTATTGGATACAAAATCAGGCAAAATGCATACCAAACAAACAATTGTTGTCAAAGAAAATAAAATTCTTTCCGTTCTGGATGGTTACCTGCTTCCTAAAGGCGCGAAGTCTATAGACTTGAGAGATAAGGTTGTAATGCCAGGTTTAATTGATTTTCATGTTCATATAGAAAAAGAATTTGATAGAAACACTCGATTAAATCGTTATATTATGAACGAAGCTGACATTGCTTTTAATTCTGTAGGGTTTGTAAAAACAACCTTATTGAATGGGTTTACTTCTGTTCGAGATTTGGGAGGAACTGGTGTCAATATTTCAGTAAGAAATGCAATAAATGCGGGAAAGATTTCAGGACCTAGAGTCTTTACAGCAGGAAAGTCATTGGCAACTACTGGAGGGCATGCTGATCCTACCAATGGAAGTAGTCGAAATCTGATTGGTGATCCTGGTCCCAAAGAAGGTGTTGTTAATTCTGTAGAAGATGCAAAGAAGGCAGTAAGACAGCGGTATAAAAATGGTGCAGATTGGATAAAAATAACCGCTACGGGGGGTGTTTTAAGTGTCGCGAAATCGGGAGACAATCCGCAATTTACCATAGAAGAGGTAAAGGCAATTTGCCAAACGGCAACAGATTACGGAATGTACGTAGCAGCCCATGCACATGGTGATGAGGGAATGCAAAGGGCCATTATAGGTGGTGTTAAAACCATTGAGCATGGAACCTATATGAGTAATGAAACTATGGAGCTCATGATAAAACACGATGCTTATTTAGTTCCTACAATAACTGCAGGAAAAGAGGTAGAGGAGAAAGCAAAAATATCCGGATTTTATCCTGAAATCGTAGTCCCTAAAGCTCTAGCAGTTGGTCCACAAATTCAAGGAACTTTTGCAAAAGCTTATAAAAAAGGAGTAGGTATTGCATTTGGAACGGATGCAGGTGTTTTTAAACATGGGAATAACGGTAAAGAGTTTGGTTTTATGGTTGAAGCTGGAATGCCAGCAATCGAAACTATTCAATCTGCAACTATTACCAATGCAAGGTTGTTAAAAATGTCTAACGAAATAGGACAAATTAAGAAAGGTTTTTTTGCCGATATCATTGCTGTTGACGAGGATCCAATCAAAAATATCGCAACTATGGAGAATGTTGTTTTTGTGATGAAAAACGGTGTTGTTTACAAACAAGAATTAGATTAAAAAAAGACTTTATGAGAAGTAATACCTGGAATTTAGTTTGGACCGTTATTGGGACTGTCATTATCGTGATGACTTTTGTTAATAACAGTGACTCTAAAATAGTTTTTGGAATTGAAATTGATATTTGGATGTATCGTGGATTTTGGAGTGTAATTACTGCAGCGAGCTTCGTGAGTTACTTAAAAAGGAAGAAAGAAGAAGCAAGTTAAAAGCCTGTTGATTCAAGAAAGATGAAAGTGTAACTATTTTTATTACTGAAAAGGCAAGTATATCTTATTCAAAAATAATATGTTGATAGGCACCGATATCTGGGTTTATACTTCTGTCGATTCCCAAAAGGTCTAAGTTATAAAGCGTTGAACTAGCTTTATCAATTGCATCTGAATCTTGCCCAATCATGAAATCATTTTCTTGTGGATTTCTAAAATGAAGCACACCGTTAATAATGTTGTTTTGATAATTGGGATTGGTAAAATCCAATTCAGCGTTGTTTACAAAAGCACCATTGGTATCATTAAATGTAAGCATTGAATTGACGATAGCATAATTAAAGTCGCTTCCTTCGGCTTTACTTAAAACAAATTCAATATTACTATTTCCATCAAAAATACAATTCGTAAAATTAGCCGAAACTAAGTCTTTCACAAATCGAGTTTCTTGACCGTTCTCATCTGTATTGTCTTGATAATTATTTACTAAAACGGCAGGCAATTGTCGAATTCCACGGCTCCAGTAATTTGCAAAAGTACAATGTATAAAATTGTATTCCCCTCCAATGGTCGTTGCTAAAGAGGCAAAACCGGCACTCCCAATCACAAGGTTGTATGCGATGATTTCACTGTCTCTGGCCCAGATGCCATAAGCACCATGGTTGTAGATCTCTGTATTCTCTAGTGTTAGTTTTGTATCCTTGTCTGAGCCTAATGCATCTCCAACCAAAAGCCCAGCCAAACCGTTTTTTATGATGGCATGTTGTATATTGTTGTCTATACTTCCTGGGCGTATTAGAATTACTCCCCATTGTCCGGGGACATTACTAAAACTATTTTCCAGTCGGTCACCCTCAAAAACTACTTTCTCGGAAATCGTTCCGTTTACTTTTAAAGAAGCATTGTCGTCAATAATCAATCCAGAATTATCATGAAAATGTATTTTTGCACCCGCGTCAACAGTCAATGTTTTGCCAGATGGGACCGCTGCATATCCATAGATAACCGTAGGTTTTGTATTTGAGAAAACAAGTTCACTATCTTCTAAAAACCGTCCTTGTATGCTTGTTGGTTCACCGTCAATAGTAAGTTTGTCAATTTCCAAAGTTAATGGATCTCTTCCTGGAAAAATAAAGTTGGCGTCTTGAACCAAAGTTACCAAGTCCACATCTTGTTGATTCATACCGTTGTCAAATAAAATTCTGTCGGTGTATAACGGATCGGATATGGTTGAAAAATCGATGGTCGTTTCCACAAAAACATACATGCTGTCATTTGCCAAAATACTGATTTCATTAAATTCCTTTCCAGCGATACCGTCAACATTCAATCTGTAATTAGACATCATGCCATTTTCTAATTGAATGCTTGGAATACTAATGTCCTTATTGCTTCTGTTGTATACTTTTAGATTGTAAGTCGCAGAACCAATATTCGTAAAAATAGTATCTAAAAATACAGTGTCCTTAGAAAATTCTAGTTTTCCGAAACTTGGTGTTGTAGAGAAATCTTTTCTACATGAGCTAATGGCAATAAGAGAAAATGAGACGATGAATAATAGGAGATAGCGCATGATTTTATTTTGGTCTCTTAAAGAGCCCGATAATTTGTGAAATGGTTTAAAAGGATAACTGTCTAATTGGGTTTTTATTATTTTTTTACAAGTGCTATTTCAAATAATTTCCCCCAGTTTTTACCGGTAACAAAAAGACGATTGTTTTTAGTGTCATAGGCAATCCCATTTAAAACTTCATCTTCGGGTTTCAGTTTTTGAGTTTTTTGCATTTCTTTTGTCAGGCCTTTCAAGTTTACAATTCCCTCTGCAACGCCCGTTTCTGGATTGATAATGATAATAGCGCTGTTGAGGTATTTGTTTGCATATATTTTACCATCAATGTATTCCAATTCATTTAAATTATCCAAAGCGCGCCCCTTTGTATATACTTGAATTGAACGTTTTTCTTCATGTGTTTCAGGGTTTAAAAACCAAATTTTATGGGTTCCATCAGATTTTATCAGTTCGGTTTCGTTGTGCGTCAATCCCCAGCCTTCTTTACTTTTACCGTATTTAAAGGTTTTTTCTTGTTTAAAAGTTTCCAAATCATAGGTGAATCCTTTTTTATTTTGCCAGGTCAACCAATGAATTTTATCATTAACAATGGTCATTCCTTCACCAAAATATTTATTTGCCAAAGCAATTTTTTGTAAAACCTTTCCAGTTGTTAATTCAACTTTCCTTAATGAAGATTGCCCTCTTCTCCCAGTAGTTTCATATAAGAAACCATTGTGAAACTCTAAGCCTTGTGTATATGCGGTGCTGTCATGCGGGTAGGTATTGATAATTTTATATCCATAGATGGCCGCCTTTTCTGTAGGGAAAATTTCAAAAGAACCTTTTGACTTATTTGTTTTTCCTGGGTAGAAACTCAAGGCCACAACAAAATGTTTTCCGAAACCTAAATCCGAAGTATTGAATGTTGAAGTGAGATTGGTTGCTGGAATTTGTTTTCCATTCACAAAAAACTGAACGCTATCAATTGGACGGTTGTTGTTTTCTGATATTTTAAAAGTAGCATCTCCATTTATAGCAACTGTTTTAGGAGTTTCTAGTGTAAATTTATACGTTTCAGAACATGAAGTACTTAGTATTAGAAGCGTAAAAAGAGTGATAAGAGTCAAATAATTTTTCATTTGAGATAAAAATTTCTATGTTTTTGTTCTGTAAATATTCAAAAAAAGAGGTCAAAAAACATTTTTTAATCTGTTAAATCCCCATAATTGTACTTTAAAGCTCTAAGATATCAAATAAAAACAATTTATTTATTTGTAAATTGAAAAATAACGTTAAATTTGCATCCTCAAAATAGCGTATAACAGTTATTTAGAGATTTAGTAAAGCTTTACCAATTTTACTATTGCAAACATAACATTAAAGTATTAAAATTATATACAATGAGAAAAGGAATTCATCCAGAAAATTACAGAATGATGGCTTTTAAAGATATGTCTAATGGAGATGTATTTATAACGCGTTCTACTGCAGACACTAAAGAAACTTTAGAAGTTGAAGGAGTAGAGTATCCTTTAGTAAAATTAGAGATCTCAAGAACATCTCACCCATTTTACACTGGTAAATCTAAACTAATTGATGCAGCAGGTCGTATCGATAAATTTAAAAGCAAATACGCAAAGCATAAAAAGTAATCTTTTTATACTTGTAAAAAATACAAACTCTAACATTCATTTGTTAGAGTTTTTTTTGCTGAAGATTTGCGGACGCGAGTTCTAAATAGGATCCAAAAAAAACCGTTTCATAAATGAAACGGTTTTAGTGTACTTCTAGGTTTTATGAATTACATATAATCTTCAATGGGGTTGCAAGAGCAAATTAAGTTTCGGTCACCAAAAGCGTCATCTACTCTTCGAACGGTTGGCCAAAATTTATTGTCTGCAATATAGGCTAATGGAAAGGCTGCTTGCTTTCTTGTGTATGGAAACTCCCATGCATCAGCAGTTAACATCTCTTGAGTGTGTGGTGCGTTTTTCAAAGGATTGTTGTCATCTTCTTTTGTCGCATTTTTAATTTCTTCACGAATCGAAATCATGGCATCACAAAAACGATCTAATTCTGCGATACTTTCAGATTCTGTAGGTTCTATCATCATCGTTCCTCCCACAGGAAAAGAAACCGTTGGCGCATGAAAACCATAATCCATTAAACGTTTTGCAATGTCTACGACTTCAATACCGTTTTGTTTAAAATTACGACAATCAATAATCATTTCGTGGGCAGCACGACCTTTTTCTCCCGTGTATAAGGTGGGATAGTAATTGTCTAAGCGTTCTTTGATGTAGTTGGCGTTTAAGATGGCTATTTTTGTGGAATCTGTCAATCCTTTTGCGCCTAACATTGTAATGTATCCATAAGAGATTAAACAGGCTAAAGCAGAACCCCAAGGCGCTGCAGAAATGGCTGTAATTGCTTTTTCTCCACCAGTTTTTATCATCGGATTTGAAGGCAAAAAGGGAACCAATTGTGGTGCTACACAAATTGGGCCTACTCCTGGACCACCACCACCATGTGGAATGGCAAAGGTTTTGTGAAGGTTTAAGTGACAAACATCTGCTCCAATAGTAGCCGGATTTGTCAACCCTACTTGTGCATTCATGTTGGCACCGTCCATATAAACTTGTCCACCGTGTTCATGGATAATTTTAGTAATTTCTTGAATCTCACTTTCAAAAACACCGTGAGTAGATGGATAGGTTACCATTAATGCGGCTAAATTTGCTGAATGAAAAGTGACCTTTTCACGCAAATCATCCACATCAATATTTCCGTTTTCTGCGGTTTTGGTTACAATCACTTTCATACCTGCCATAACAGCAGATGCTGGATTTGTTCCGTGTGCAGAAGCAGGAATGATACAGATATTTCGATGTGCATCTCCGTTCGCTAAGTGATATGCTCGTATGGTCATTAGTCCTGCAAATTCTCCCTGTGCTCCAGAATTCGGTTGTAGAGAGGTACCTGCAAATCCGGTTACGATATTTAATTGGTGTTCTAATTTTTTTAATACTTCTTGATATCCTTCCGCTTGATTTAAGGGGACAAATGGGTGAATGTTTCCCCATTGCGGATTGCTTAAAGGCAACATTTCAGAGGCGGCATTTAGTTTCATGGTACAAGAACCTAGAGAAATCATTGAATGATTTAAAGCTAAATCCTTTCGTTCCAATCTTTTGATATAACGCATCATGTCTGTTTCAGATTGATGCATATTAAAAATTTTATTTTCTAAAAAGGGTGTATTTCTTTTCGTGTTTTCCGCAATCACAGAAGCCTGCTTTGGGAATTCTTTCGCAGTTATATTGAAAGCCTTTTCAAAACATTGTATGATAGCTTTTAGTTCAGAATCACCAACAGTTTCATTTATTGAAATAGAAATATGATTCTGATCAATATAATTAAAATTGATCTCATTTGCTTCTGCAACTACTTTTAGTTTTTCTGTGTCAACTTCAACCAAAAGGGTGTCAAAGTAAGCAGTATTTATTTGCTTAAATCCAAGGCTCTCTAATGCTCCTGCAACTACTGTTGTTTTCTGATGAATACTGTCAGCAATATACTGAAGTCCGTCTTTTCCGTGATACACCGCATACATTCCTGCCATCACTGCCAATAAAACTTGTGCAGTACAAATGTTAGAAGTTGCTTTTTCACGTTTAATGTGTTGCTCTCTTGTTTGCAACGCCATTCTTAAAGCTCTTTTTCCATTTTTGTCTTTGGTAACTCCAATGATTCTTCCAGGAATACTTCTTTTGTATGATTCTTTGGTTGCAAAGTAGGCTGCATGAGGTCCTCCGTAACCTAACGGAATTCCAAAACGTTGTGTAGTACCCACTACCACAGAAGCACCAAATTCACCTGGAGCTTTTAATTTTACCAACGATAAAATATCAGCAGCAACCGCAACTTTTATATTGTTTTCATTCGCTTTAGAAACGAAGTTTTCATAATCAAAAATCTGTCCATATTTTCCAGGATATTGTAAAATAGCACCAAAAAATGCATCAGAAAAATCAAAATCTTCATGATTACCAATCACCAATTCAATTCCAATAGGTGTTGAACGAGTTTGTAGTAATGAGAGTGTTTGAGGTAGTATTTCATCAGAAACAAAAAACTTATTAGCGCCTGCTTTTTTCTTTGAACGTTCTCGTACATCATATAACAAGGCCATTGCTTCTGCTGCTGCAGTAGATTCGTCTAATAGCGATGCATTTGCTAATTCCATCCCTGTTAAATCACAAATCATTGTTTGATAATTGAGCAAGGCTTCTAGTCTTCCTTGCGCAATTTCTGCTTGATAAGGTGTGTAGGCCGTATACCAACCCGGGTTTTCTAAAATATTACGCTGAATTACACTTGGCACAATGGCTTCATGATATCCTAAACCAATATAACTTTTAAATACTTTATTTTTTTCCGAGAGCTTCTTAATGTGAGCTAGATACTCATATTCGCTTAAAGCTGGTGCTAAGTCCAATTCGTTTTTTAGGCGAATATTATCTGGAACAGTTTCTGTAATTAACTGCTCTAAGTTCGCTGCCTTTATGGTTGCTAACATTTCATCTTGTTCCTTTATATTTGGACCAATGTGTCTTCTTTGAAATGAATTTGTATTCATAAAATAAAGTTTTATTATGACTTACTTTTAGGGTTTGTTATGTTGCGTTTTTCGTAAAAAATCAAACAGATTTTTTACGGATCAAAAATAAGCAATAAAACAGTTACTTTGTGAATACAAAATCGATAAAAAACACTTAATTATTAACTAATTTTAAAGGTTATAAACAGAAAGCTTATTTTTGACAAATGAAGTGGTTTAGAATTTTTTTTGATTTTTATTTGAATGCAAGTATTCACGTTTCTTTCGCGGTTTTGAGCTTTGTAAAAATTACAGAAATCTATTTTGACTTGCCCACGAATACCCCTTTAAATAATTTCATTTTTTTTGGAACCATCACCGGATATAATTTTGTGAAGTATGCCGGCGTTGCAAAATTGCATCATAGAAGTTTGACAACCAGGTTAAAAGCTATACAGTTTTTCTCCTTTTGCTGTTTCTTATTCCTTTGCTATTATGGATATTTGCTAGCTGTTCCAACCGTATTATTCTGCATTCCATTTGGAGCAATCACAATCTTGTATGCAGTCCCCTTTTTGAGTGGATTTCAAAAGAGTTTACGCACGTTTAGCTATTTAAAAATTATTGTTGTTGCTTTTGTTTGGTGTGGATTTACAGTTTTTATTCCCGTATTTGATGCTGGAAAAGAAATGGATAGTATGGTAGTGCTCTCTTTACTTCAGCGTTTTTTAATTGTTGTTGTTTTAGTATTGCCATTTGATATTAGAGACTTTCAATATGATGCCATTTCACTACAAACGATTCCAAAAAAAATAGGCATTGAAAAAACAAAACGGTTGGGGTTAATTTTGATGGTTATTTCTCTAATAATCGAATACCTTATGGTGCTTCAAATTCATTCAAAAAACAGCTTTTTAGGCTTCTTCTTTTTGGTAACTATTTTCTTAATGAGTGCTAAAAAAGAGCAATCTAAATACTATAGTTCTTTTTGGGTAGAGGCACTACCTGTATTTTGGTGGCTGCTTCTTTTGGGATTCCGTAATTATTAGACATTATTCTGATTATTTTTATCAACTTAAAGGTTATTGTCATCAAATAGAAGAGATATAACAAAACTTAAAAAAGACTTCTATATCGACTTTTAACTTTGTAAATTTACTCACTTAATTCACAAGTAAAGTTTAAGAGATGGATTTAGTAAAAAGAAATTATATTTTCGATTTTGATAGCACTTTAACCAAGGTAGAAGCATTGGATATTTTAGCTGAAATTACATTAGCAAACAATCCCAGAAAGGATGCCGTTATCCAAGAAATCATAGACATTACCAATTTAGGAATTGACGGTGAAATCTCTTTTACAACTTCTTTAGAAAAAAGAATTCAATTGCTGAAAGCGAACAAAGCGGATTTAAATCCTTTAATTGAAGCGTTAAAAAAACAAGTTTCCAAATCTATCGAGAGCAACAAAGCTTTTTTTGAAGCCTATGCAAATGATATTTATGTAATTTCCTGTGGCTTTAAAGAGTTTATAGACCCGATAGTAGCTGAATACAACATTCCTACGGAGAGAGTTTTTGCAAACACCTTTGAATTTGCAGCAGATGGAGAAATTATTGGTTTTGATGCAACGAATCCATTGTCGCAACATAACGGAAAGATTGAATGTTTAAAAGGCATGAATTTATCCGGAGAAGTACAAGTAATTGGTGATGGTTACAGTGATTATGTTACTCGTGAAGCAGGTGTTGCAGATACCTTTTTTGCTTATACAGAAAATGTTACCAGAGTAAAAACGACCGAAAATGCAGATTATATAGCACCCAATTTAGATGAATTTTTATACGTGAATAAATTGCCTAGAAATATTTCTTATCCAAAGAATCGAATTAAAATACTTTTATTAGAAAATGTGCATCCAGATGCTTTTGAGAAATTATCAAAAGATGGTTTTTCAGTTGAAACTGTAGCACGAAGTTTGTCTGAAGACGAACTAATCGAAAAAATTAAAGATGTCCATGTTTTGGGAATTCGCTCCAAAACAAAAGTGACCAAAAAAGTAATTGCAGCAGCAGAAAAATTAATGACTGTTGGTGCTTTTTGTATTGGTACTAAGCAAATCGATTTAGAAGCTTGTAAGGAAAATGGAATTGTGGTTTTTAATGCACCCTATAGCAATACCCGATCGGTTGTTGAATTGGCTATTGGAGAAATCATTATGTTAATGCGAAGTGTTTTTCAGAGAAGCACCGAATTGCATAATGGGCAATGGAATAAAACCGCGCAAGGTTCTAAAGAAGTGCGAGGGAAAAAGTTGGGAATTGTGGGATATGGGAACATTGGAAAACAATTATCAATTTTAGCGGAAGCGCTAGGAATGCATGTGTTTTACTACGACATTGAAGATAAATTAGCGCTTGGTAACGCCACAAAAGTAAGTGATTTGTCAGAGTTGCTAGCTATTTCAGATGTAGTAACTCTCCATATTGATGATAATCCTGCTAATAAAAACTTCTTTGGAAAGAAAGAAATTTCTCAGATGAAGGAAGGTGCAGTTTTAGTCAACCTGTCTCGTGGTTTTGTTGTGGATATTTTAGCTTTAAAAGAAGCTTTAGAATCAGGTAAGGTTTCTGGAGCTGCGGTAGATGTATACCCAGAAGAGCCTGCCAAAAATGGTGAGTTCATAACACAATTAAAGGGACTAAACAATGTAATTTTAACACCCCATGTGGGGGGAAGTACAGAAGAGGCTCAAAAAGATATTGCCGATTTTGTGCCGAATAAAATGATGGCCTACATCAATTCAGGAAATACGGTAGACGCAGTCAACTTTCCAAACATACGTCTGCCAAGACAAACAAAAGCACATCGCTTTTTACATATCCATAAAAACGTGCCAGGAATCATGGCTGAAATAAACAAAGTTCTAGCCAAGTTTGATATGAATATTACCGGACAATACTTGTCCACAGATGACAAAGTGGGATACGTAATTTCAGACTTAGACAAAGAATACAACCAAGATGTGCTCAATGAATTGAGAGCCGTTGAGGGGACTATTAAATTTAGAGTACTCTATTAATTGTAGTCATTTCTTATTCATTTAAAAAGGATTGTTTTATATTTGAAGACAATCTTTTTTTTATGCACTATTTCAACACTTTAGAGTTCGCAAAAGAACAAGATGCACTCGATGTACTTTCTTCTTTTCGAAATAAATTTCATATTCCAAAAGATAAAAAAGGGAATGAGTGGTTGTATTTTACGGGAAATTCTTTAGGACTTCAGCCAAAATCTACACAAAAGTACATTCAGCAAGAATTAGAAGATTGGGCCAATTTAGGCGTTGAAGGTCATTTTGAAGCAAAGAATCCGTGGTTGGATTATCACGAATTATTAACCGATAAAATGGCGAAAATTGTTGGTGCGAAACCCATTGAAGTTGTGGTGATGAACACTTTAACCACCAATCTTCATTTATTAATGGTTTCTTTTTACAGGCCTACAAAAACAAAATATAAAATACTTATTGAAAGTGATGCGTTTCCATCAGATCGTTATGCCGTAGCATCTCAATTAAAATTTCATGGGTACTCCGATGCCGATCTTATTGAATGGAGACCCCGGGAAGGAGAAGACCTATTAAATATAGCTGATTTAGAAACGATCATTTCAGAACAGGGAGATGAAATTGCACTCCTCTTAATAGGGGGTGTCAATTATTATACAGGACAGTTTTTAGATCTTAAAAAAATTGCTCATATTGGACATTCAAAGAACTGTATTGTAGGTATAGATTTAGCGCATGGTGCTGGAAACATTCAACCCAATTTACATGATTCAAATGTGGACTTTGCGGCTTGGTGTACCTACAAATATTTAAATTCAGGTCCTGGAAGTTTGGCAGGTTTGTTTGTGCATGAAAAGCATGCAAAAAATAAAGACTTACCTCGTTTTGCTGGTTGGTGGAATCATAACAAAGCAACGCGTTTTAACATGCGTCAACCCTTTGATGTGATGGAAGGTGCAGAAGGATGGCAATTGTCAAATCCGCCCATACTCTCCATGGCAGCTATTAAAGCTTCCTTAGATTTGTTTGATGAGGTTGGTATGGATGCATTGCGGGAAAAGTCCAAAAAACTTACAGGTTATTTTGAGTTTTTAATCACTGAAATTGATTCCGAAGATATTACAATCATTACTCCATTCAATCCAGAGGAGCGCGGTTGTCAAATATCAATTCAAGTAAAGAACGCAGATAAAAATTTACATAAGAAATTAACAGCACAACACGTTATCACCGATTGGCGAGAACCAGATGTAATTCGTTGTGCACCTGTTCCATTATATACCTCGTTTGAAGAGGTGTATCGAATGGTTTCCATTTTAAAAGAACTGTTAAAAAAATAGTAATAAGGCCTCCTGAGTTAAGAAACCTGATTTTTTATACTACTCAAAAGCTGCTAGAGAGAAAACTAGAAAAGATGCAAAAGAAAGATAAAATAGTAATTGTTGGAGCTGGACTTTGTGGTTCTTTATTGGCTTTGCGTTTTGCACAAAGAGGGTACAAGGTAGCTGTTTATGAAAGTCGTCCAGATTTACGAAAAACTGCTGTTTCTGCAGGAAGATCTATCAATTTAGCTTTGTCAGACAGAGGGTTAAAAGCATTGAAATTATGCGGTTTAGAAGCAGTTGCAAAAGAAATTTGTATTCCAATGTATGGACGTCTCATGCATGATGCAGCGGGAAATACATTTGCATCGAATTACTCTGGAAGAGATGGAGAATACATCAACTCTATTTCTAGAGGAGATTTAAATGGGATTCTATTAACGGAAGCAGAGCAACATGAAAATGTTACCCTTTATTTTAATAAAAAGTGTACGCATATTGATATTGTAAATACGGTTGCTCATTTTGTGGATGTTGAAACAGATAAAGATTTTACGATTGATGCCGATGTTATTTTTGGCGCTGATGGGGCGGGTTCTTCTTTGCGAAAAAGCTATGTATCTGAACGTAATTTTTTGTTCAGTTATTCTCAAAACTATTTAAATCATGGGTACAAAGAATTGGAGATTCCTGCAGATGAAAATGGAAATCACCAAATTAGTAAAGGGCATTTGCATATTTGGCCTCGAGGAGATTTTATGCTTATTGCATTGCCAAATAGGGATGGAAGCTTTACAGTGACACTTTTTTTAAGTTATAACGAAGGTGAATTCAATTTTGAAAACCTGATCACTGAAGAAAAGATAACTGCATTTTTTGAGAAAGAATTTCCAGATGCCTTGGCCTTAATTCCTAATATAAAAGAGGAGTTTATCAACAACCCAACCGGACCATTGGGTACCATTAAATGTTCCCCATGGAGTTATCAGCAAAATACCTTGTTAATTGGTGATTCTTCGCATGCGATTGTTCCTTTTTATGGGCAAGGAATGAATGCGTCTTTTGAGGATGTTGTTGTTTTAGATGAAATTTTAGCACAAAATACAGCACACCCTTCAAATGGAAAGTTGGATTGGGGAGTTGTTTTTAAAGCCTATGAAAAAGCAAGAAAACACGATACAGATGCTATTGCAGACTTAGCGTTAGATAACTTCCATGAAATGAAAAAGCATGTTACTAATCCACTGTTTAAAGAAAAAAGAATGATCGAAATGGCGTTGGAAAAAACATTTCCAAAACAATATGCGTCTAAATATTCATTGGTAACCTTTAATGCAAATATTGGGTATGATGAAGCCATGAAAAGAGGAAGAGCGCAAGACAAGGCATTGCTGCGATTAATTGCAAACAATGAGATATCAATGACTCCTAGCATGACAAACGAAGCATTAGAGCTTATACTATATACGGTTATTAAAGAAACGAATCTGCTTTTAGAACAGGATCATAGTTTTGAAATGTAAATGAAAAAATACATCATTTTATTCCGTGGAATCAATGTTTCTGAGAAAAATAAAATTCAGATGAAAGCATTGCGACGGTTATTAAATGAACCCAATTTTAAAAATGTACAGACTTGTGTATTTATATTGCTCGGCTGGATTTGCAAGGATAAAATTAACAAACACTGCTATTGAAAAAAACTTAATGTAATAGCAACGACAAGAAATTTAAGAACCATATTAAAATCATTAGGAACTATATAATATGTCAGAAAAAAAAGTAACACCAAGAGGCGCATATCCACACGTAAAAGTAGTCGGAGATTTTATTTTTGTATCGGGAACGAGTTCCAGAAGAGCAGACAATACCATTGCAGGCGTCGATATTATTGATGAAATGGGGACTAAGCATCTCAATATAGCAACCCAAACCCGAGCAGTTTTGCAAAACATTGATAAAAACCTGCAGTCTGTTGGCGCAAGTATCAAAGATGTGGTAGACGTTTCGACTTTTTTAGTAAATATGAATGATTTTGCAGGGTACAACAGAACCTATGCTGAGTTTTTTGACAAAGAGACTGGTCCCACAAGAACCACCGTTGCAGTTCATCAATTGCCACATCCAGATTTGGTGGTGGAGATTAAGGTAACAGCATATAAGAAAACATAGCCATTGTAACGATTTATATTGCGCGCTAAGAATTAGATCGCTTTTAAGACACACAACATGAAAATACAAAACTACATTAACGGAGAATATGAAAATCCAATTGAAGACCATTGGTTGGATAATTACAATCCAGCAATTGGAGAAGTGTATGGACAAACTCCGAACTCATCGGTTGAAGATGTAGAGAAAGCCTACCAAGCAGCAGCTACCGCTTTTTTAAGTTGGAGTCAAACGACTGTTGCTGAAAGAAGTAAAATTCTTTCAAAGATAGCTGACTTAATTCTTGATAAAATCCTTTTTTTAGCTGCAGCAGAATCAAAAGATAATGGAAAACCAATTGGTTTAGCTACCGAGATTGATATTCCAAGAGCTGCGGCAAATTTTCAATTTTTTGCCAATGCAATTACCCAGTTTTCATCGGAAGCACATGAAAGTGTTGGAATGCATGCTGTAAACTTTACATTGCGGCAACCTCTCGGTGTTGTGGGATGCATTTCTCCATGGAATTTACCCCTGTATTTATTCACTTGGAAGATAGCGCCTGCAATTGCCGCAGGAAACTGTGTGGTTGCAAAGCCAAGTGAAATTACTCCCATGACCGCCTATTTATTAGGAGAAATTTGTAATGAAGCTGGACTTCCAAAAGGAGTTTTAAATATTGTTCACGGATTGGGGGATACTACTGGGAAAGCTATTGTATCACATCCCAATATCAAAGCGATTTCGTTTACAGGCGGAACAGAAACCGGAGCTCAGATTGCCAGAGTTGCAGCACCAATGTTTAAAAAACTATCTTTAGAGTTGGGAGGAAAAAACCCAAATATTATTTTTGAAGATTGTAATTACGAAAAGATGATGACCGCAACAGTGCGTTCATCGTTTACAAACCAAGGTCAAATTTGTTTGTGTGGTAGTAGAATTTTAGTGGAAGAAAAAATATATGCGCAATTTAAAAAAGACTTTGTTCAAAAGGTTTCTGAATTAATAGTTGGAAATCCATCAGCAGAAAATATAAATATTGGAGCGTTGGTTTCGAAAACACATTTAGAAAAAGTGAAATCCTATATTGATATTGCAGCGGATGAAGGCGGCGTCATTTTATTTGGAGGAAATAAAGTTGTTGTAAAAGGGAGTGAGCATGGGTATTATTTACAACCAACGATAATTGAAGTTTCTGACAATAAATGCAAATTAAATCAAGAAGAAATATTTGGTCCTGTAGTTACGATTATGTCTTTCAAGTCAGATGCTGAGGCATTGCAATTGGCAAATGATTCAAGATATGGCTTATCGGCAACTTTGTGGACCAATAATTTGAATAGAACACTTCAGTTTTCGAAAGAATTACAGACTGGAATTGTTTGGGTAAATACATGGATGTTACGTGATTTAAGAACTCCTTTTGGCGGGCAGAAAGATTCTGGTGTAGGTCGTGAAGGGGGATTTGAAGCATTGCGATTTTTTACGGAACCAAAAAATATTTGCATCCAATATGAATAAATAATAAATCAGAAAATGAAGTCTATTTGTGCTGGTAAATTTGGTAAAAGATTCAAATAGATTACTGTGGAAATAGTTTTCAAAATATAAATTAGGTCTCGACTGCGGTCGACCATTCAGAAACGATAAGATGAATCTAAATATTCAAAACAAAAACGCATTGGTTTGCGGAAGTACGCAAGGAATTGGACTGGCAACTGCTATTTTGTTGGCTGAAGAGGGTGTAAATGTGACGCTTATTGCAAGAAACGAAGAGAAGTTGAAGAAAACCGTAGCACAATTGCCAAACAAAAATCAATGCCATGGTTATTTGGTGGCTGATTTTTCAAAGCCAAAGGAATTAAAAGAGGTCCTAGCGAACTCCGATTTGCAATTCCATATCTTGGTAAATAATACAGGAGGTCCTGCGGGAGGCCCTATATTTAAGGCTAAAATAGAAGAATTCGAAAGCGCTTTTACCCAACATTTAAAATGCAATCATCTTTTAGTACAATGTTTAGTGCCGTTTATGAAAACACAATGTTTTGGTCGAATTATCAATGTGATTTCAACTTCAGTAAAACAACCTTTAGAAGGGTTGGGTGTATCTAATACGATTCGTGGTGCGGTAGCAAGTTGGTCTAAAACATTGGCGAATGAGTTAGGTGAATTTGGAATCACGGTGAATAATGTGTTGCCTGGTGCTACTGGGACTGAGCGATTGAAAGAAATCATTAATAATAAAGCAGCTACATTGGGACTGACTTTTGATGCGGTTGCTGTCGCGATGAAAAATGCGTCACCTGCAAAGCGATTCGCAAAACCTGAAGAGGTGGCGAGTGCCATTGTTTTTTTAGCGAGTGAAAAAGCAAGTTTCATTAATGGGATTAATGTTCCGGTTGATGGTGGAAGAACAAAAAGTTTGTAAATTTAGAGAATTCTTGCGTTAGGGATTCAATCATTTTGAAAATGCAAAGTCTTTTTATGCATTTTTGATTAGCACGATTTTTTGCGTCATGTATCGAGAAAGTATAAAAATATTTAATGGAAAGCCCGACTTTTTGGAACGTAAAATAAAAAATAAAAAAATGGATTTAGTACAGCCTTTAAATTTTAAAAAGTGGATTGATGAACATCGTCATTTGTTAAAACCGCCTGTTGGAAACAAGCAAGTGTGGGATCAGGGCGAATATATTGTAATGGTTGTTGGTGGTCCTAATAACCGAAAAGATTATCATTACAATGAAACACCAGAGTTTTTTTATCAAGTTGAAGGTGATATGGTTTTAAAAATCATTGATAAAAATGGAAAGATGACTGATGTAGCAATCAATGAAGGGGATATTTATTTACTGCCTGCGAGAGTGCCACATTCTCCGCAAAGAAAGGAAAATACTGTTGGTCTAGTGATCGAATACCCTCGGTCTGAAGGCATGTTGGATGCGTTAGAATGGTATTGTGAAAACTGTGGAAATGCATTGTATAGAGAGCCGTTCGCATTGGATAATATTGAAACAGATATGCCGATCATTTTTGATGGATTTTATTCAGACAAACAAAAATGTACTTGTGATGCTTGTGGGACAGTAATGCAAGCCCCTTAAAAAGTAAAACATTGCACTTTTGTCTTTCATAAAAAAATGACGAATTAGTTAAATAAATTAAAACCTGCTAGGTAAAAGCCTGGTAATGATAACAAGATGGAAAAACGAAAACTACGCATAAACGGACATTCACATTTATTGCCTTATCCAGAGCAAATTCCTCAGTTTATGAAAGACAAGGAGATTTTTTGGGTAGATGACGAACGAAAGCATATGTTGCAAAAAGGATGGAAACGTCCGGTTACTGACTCTAGCTTTTTCTTAGATGAGAAGTTGTTGTGGATGGAAAAAAATAAGCTGGACCATGCGGTGGTTTTGAATCTCTCTCAGTTGTATGGAAACGGTTTGCGGTTAGAAGAAATGAAAAAAGCATTGCGTTTTCAAAATGATTTTAATGCGAAAGTACAGTACGACCATCCTGATAAGTTTACCTGTGGTTTTGTGGTACATCCTGGTTTTATTCAAGGAGCTTTGTACGAAATAGAGCGCTGTGTAGAAGAACTGGGCTTGAGGGTATTGTGCTTGCCAACACATTTTATGGATTCTATTGGGCAATGGCGTTGTGTTTTTGATAAGGAAAATGATCGAATTTTTGAATTGGCAGACAAATATAAATTAGCGATTGAAATTCATCCTTATGACGGCGATAAAATGATAAAATTAGAAAATACCAATTGGCGTTTTCATTTAATTTGGATGTTGGCTCAATGTGGCGATGCCTATCATTTTTATACTTTAAACGGAATGCAAGAGCGGTTTAAAAATATTAGAACTTGTTTTGCACATGGTGGTCAATTGGCACAGATGAACTTAGGAAGACGTATTCAGGGTTTTGATGGAAGACCGGATTTGTTTGAAGGGAAAACACACCCGAGAAAAGCGGTGGGGCATAAAAATATTTTTTTCGACACTTTGGTACATGATACGGATTCTCTAAAGTTAATGATTGATAAACAGGGTTCTAGTCAGGTGATTATGGGGTTGGATGACCCATATCCATTGGGAGAAATGGAGAGTGATGCGCAATCTTCCTATCCTGGAAAAATTTTAGATTTGGCGAAAGACAGACAGATTATTAATGAGAAACAATACGACCAAATCTGGGAAGACAATACACTTCAGTGGTTGTTTGGTGACGATGAAAAAGCGAAGCAAGACTTGACGAATAAGATACTTTCAAAAAAATAATTGAACGTTATAAAGCATACTTAAAACGAATTAAATCTCTATTCGTATGCTGCTATTTTCTGTTAATAGAAATTTTGCATCTTCATATTTTGGAGGGCCCATAAACCCTTTTGCATTGTTAGAGCATCCGTAGGCTTCTTTTGGGATTCCAAAGAAATTGACATCCATTTTTTCATTACTATTCTTGTCGTGAAAAACAGCAATTGCGTATTCTCCTTTTGGGATTTCTTTGAAAGTATACGTCACTTTTTTATCAATAATTTTTGTGATTGCATTTTTAAAATCGATTTTTAGAAATTGTGCTTTTTTATTGTGCAGTGCAATTAAAACTTGCCCTTCATTGGATTCTAATCCACTAATAAAAACTGTTATCTGAAATGTTTCTTCTTGTGCATTCGCTGTTAAAAAAACACTAAAAATGAATGCCGTCATTAAAATTATTTTCTTCATATGGGTTGTTTCTAGATTTTTTTAGCGATTTTCTACCTACAAAATAGGAATACATAAATCTACAATAAATTTATTTTCTGGATGCTCTTGTGCATTGTTGTAGTAAATTTCAAACGGAGCTATTGTTGATTTTTGATATCCATTTTTAAGCATCCATGCAAATGAAGCCTCCCAAGCTTGTTGAAATTGCATGGGGGTAATTTCTAAGCTTGAAACAAGACATTTTGTACTTTCTAGAGTTTTTTGTGTTATTTCTCCTTCAACAGATATTGGTTTGTTTAAGACAATGCAGGCGCTAATTCGTAAGGAGCTTGAATCGGTTGTTTTGGGGCTGTCATGATAAATAGTGACCATTTTTGTGTCCTCATTGATCAATCCTTTTGGAGCCGCCCACTGAACGAGTCGATCATAAACCGCTCCAATAGCATCCATTTTTCCTTTGTAGGAAATGGCAGCAAGAGCTAATGTTTCGACTTGTTTTACAACCGTATTTGTTTTCATTTTATTCTTATTTTTTAGGAATGCGTTTTCTTAATTTGTTGTAATGTTTTATCTGAGTGAATGTATTCTGAAATAATTGCACATCGCAATTCAGTAAGATCCATCTCAAAGTAGTTCGCCCATTTAGTTTCTTTGAATAAATGTGTTATTTGTTTTTTTCTTTTTATTGCTTCAGGGAAATTAAATAAATGGGTGGTTGAGGTTTTTTGATTTGATTTGATTTCTGCCGTTTTTTTATCAAAGTTAACGTCAATAAAAAATATCTTTTCTTTAGAATGAATAGGATAAAAATCAGTCCACTTGGCAAAACCAATCCCGGTTGTTTGGTTTTTGTAGTCTTCTTTAGCAATCAATTTCCACCTGCAATTGGCAACTCTTCCCCAATGGTTTGATTTACGGTAAACACCTTCTTCTGTGTAAAAGTAACGACTCTCTGATTTACTTTTGTAATTTGTTTTTTCTGGAAAAGAAAAGTCATCTTTCTGTATAAATTCACAAAAGGTGTGTTTAAAGAAATTGGATTGATTATAGGTTTTCAATAAGGGTTTTTTATTAATATAATTAAAAATGTTTTTACGAATATACTGAAGCAATTTCATAATTTAGGAAAAGATTGCACAGAAAATAAGTAGGTTCTTTTCGTTTGTTGCATAAAAAAACGCAATCAAATGAATGATTGCGTTTTTGCTATTTAAAAAATGATTCTTTTAAAAGGTCCCAAAAAAAATAGGGGATAAGCGATTTACTCAACAACACTCAGGCGTTATTGGTTCACTACTTACTTAACTTCTTCAAAGTCTACATCTTCTACATTGTCTCCTTGCGCATCAGCTTCTGGTTGCCCTTGTTGCTCTGCTCCTGGATTTGCTCCTTCAGCGCCACCTTGTGCTGCATACATCTCTTCAGATGCAACTTTCCAAGCCTCGTTGATAGTTGCTAATGCAGTATCAATTTGTGCTAAATCTCTAGACTCATGTGCTGCTTTTAATTCTACTAAAGCTGCTTCGATAGGTCCTTTTTTATCGTCAGATAATTTTTCTCCAAATTCTTTTAATTGCTTTTCTGTTTGGAAAATCATAGAATCTGCTTCGTTGATTTTTTCTGCAGTCTCTTTTGCAGCTTTATCAGAATCGGCATTTTCTTCTGCTTCTTGTCTCATCTTAGCGATCTCTTCTTCAGATAATCCTGAAGATGCTTCAATTCTAATTTCATGAGATTTATTAGTTCCTTTGTCTAAAGCAGATACCTTAATAATACCATTGGCGTCGATATCAAACGTTACTTCAACTTGAGGAACTCCTCTTTGTGCTGGAGGTAAACCATCTAAATGGAAACGTCCAATTGTATTGTTATCTGCAGCCATTGCTCTCTCTCCTTGTAAAACATGTATTTCTACAGATGGTTGGTTGTCTACTGCTGTTGAGAATACTTGAGATTTTTTGGTAGGTATGGTTGTGTTTGCATCAATTAACTTTGTGAATACATTCCCCATTGTTTCAATCCCTAATGATAAAGGAGTAACGTCTAATAACAATACATCTTTTACATCACCAGATAAAACTCCACCTTGAATCGCAGCTCCTAAGGCAACTACTTCATCAGGGTTTACACCTTTACTTGGAGATTTTCCGAAGAACTTCTCTACCGCTTCTTGTACTGCAGGGATTCTTGTAGAACCACCAACTAAAACAACTTCATCAATGTCTGAAATTGTTAAATCAGCATTTTTTAACGCTGTTTGACATGGCTTGATTGTTCTTTTTACTAAATCGTCAATTAACTGCTCAAATTTAGCTCTTGACAAGGTTCTTACCAAGTGTTTTGGTCCGCTTGCAGTAGCTGTAATATAAGGTAAGTTAATTTCAGAAGAAGTTGTGCTAGATAATTCAATCTTCGCTTTTTCAGCAGCCTCTTTTAAACGTTGTAAAGACATTGGATCTTCTCTTAAGTCCATGTTTTCCTCCGCTTTAAACTCTTCAGCCAACCAGTTAATGATCTTCTCATCAACATCATCTCCACCTAAATGCGTATCTCCATCAGTAGCCAATACTTCAAAAACACCATCTCCTAATTCTAAGATAGAAACATCATGTGTTCCACCACCAAAATCAAAAACAACAATTTTCTTGTCATCATTAGACTTGTCTAAACCGTATGCTAATGCAGCTGCAGTTGGTTCGTTTATAATTCTTCGTACTTTTAATCCTGCAATTTCACCTGCTTCTTTTGTTGCTTGTCTTTGTGCATCGTTAAAGTAAGCGGGTACTGTAATTACAGCTTCAGAAACATCAGTTCCTAAATAGTCCTCAGCTGTTTTTTTCATTTTCTGTAACACCATTGCAGAAACTTCTTGTGGTGTATATAAACGACCATCAATGTCTACTCTTGGTGTATCATTGTCTCCTTTTACTACTTTATAAGGTACTCTCTTTACTTCTTTCGATGATTCAGAGAATTTGTTCCCCATAAAACGCTTAATCGAATAAACTGTCTTGGTTGGGTTGGTTACTGCTTGTCTTTTCGCAGGATCTCCAATTTTACGTTCTCCACCTTCAACAAATGCAACGATTGAGGGAGTTGTTCTTTTTCCTTCTGAATTAGGAATTACAACTGGCTCATTTCCTTCCATTACTGAGACACACGAATTCGTTGTTCCTAAATCTATTCCTATAATTTTACTCATAATCTTTATTTATATTAAATTCATTTTTGATTCAACATCTTACCATAGACAAAGTGTGTGCCAACCCATAATAATTGTCAAATGTCAGTCTTTGCAATTGAATCGATTTTAAATAGATGACATTTTGACATAAAAACAATAAACTTGCTTGCTTTTTCGCTTTATGTTTTTGATTAATTGTTTTCTTATATTTGGTTAGTTCTACAATAAGAGAAAAGAGTGTAGTTTACTAAATAAAAAAAAATGAGCAAATTAGAAGAAAAAGTAGCATTGTACAAGAAGTTTATGGAGGACAGGAATCTCCATTCAAATACTGACTTATTGAGGGCGGTTACCAAAGGATTAGGCCCTTCGATCTATAAAAAAGATGCAGAAACCGTTTCAAGTTCTGATGTAAATGAGTTACTGACTGTGAAGAATAATTTCCTCATTAAGAAGTTAGGTCTGGCAGATATCGAAGATCTTGATATTGGTATTAACGAAGTCATAAAGTGCATTGGTGTAACTGAAAGAAAAAAATACAGAGCTGTTGTATATTATTTATTGGTAGTGCGGTACAACAAAGCGTTGATTTACGATTTATAGTTTTATTTATTTCTTTAAAATTTGTTATTGAAAATTTATAGCGCAGGTAAAGTGTTTTATTATGTGTAAAAAAACAGTAATTTTATAGCTATATTTTTTACATTTACATACTTTATTTATAAATAATTATGAATGTCGCAATTTATTAGTATTTTCGATATGCTCAAAATTGGTGTGGGGCCCTCAAGTTCGCATACATTAGGTCCTTGGAGAGCAGCGCAACAATGGATTTCAAAATTAAAAGAATCAAGTTGTTTTTTATTGGTTGATGAAATTAAAGTAGACCTTTACGGTTCTTTGTCATTAACAGGAAGAGGCCATGCTACAGATTCTGCAATCTTACTAGGTTTAAGCGGTGCAGATCCTGAGTTCATTCCAATTGAAGAAATAGATACCATTATTGCAGCAGTTAAAGACACTTCTTTATTGTACTTGAATAATGAGAAAATGATCTCTTTTTCTATTGATAAAATTCAATTTAATAAAGAGTTTCTTCCTTTCAACCCCAACGGAATGACATTCACTGCATTTCAAAATAAGGAACTTATTTCCAAAGAAACCTATTATTCAATTGGTGGTGGATTTATCATTCAAGAAGATGATTCGTTAGTAGATGAAATTGAAGTGACAAAACAAAATTTCCCATATCCTATAAATCGAGCGAGACAGTTAGAGCGATATTGCGAGCAAGAAAATTTAGCAATTTCTGAGATTGTCCTTCAGAATGAATTGGTATTAAATGCTCCAGCTAAAATAGATGCTGAGTTGCACCGTATTTGGACTACAATGTTAGAGTGTATGTATCTTGGCTGTCATACAAAAGGTGTTTTACCTGGTGGACTTAATGTCAAAAGGCGTGCTTTCGATACCCATGTTAAGTTGATTAAAGATACTTCGTATACAAGTTCGGAAGATTGGATTAGGGCTATTAGGAGTACAGAAGTAAAATTTCGGGAAATTTTAAAATGGGTAAGTTGTTTTGCGCTATCAGTAAATGAAGTGAATGCTTCTTTAGGTCGCGTAGTTACAGCCCCAACCAATGGAAGTGCGGGCGTTATTCCTGCTGTTTTAATGTACTATTTGGTGATAGAAAATCATAAAGCAGATTTTGAGCACATTAAAAAATTTTTGCTAACAGCTGGTGAAATTGGAAGTATTTTTAAGAAAAATGCGACAATTTCAGCAGCAATGGGTGGGTGTCAAGCAGAAATTGGGGTTTCATCAGCAATGGCTGCGGCGGCATTAACAGAGTTGTTGGGTGGATCGCCTGCCCAATGCTTGGTTGCAGCGGAGATTGCTATGGAACATCATCTTGGTTTGACCTGTGATCCAATTGGTGGCTTGGTACAAATACCTTGTATAGAAAGAAATGCAATGGGGGCAATTAAAGCAATTAATGCTGCTGAAATGGCTTTAGAAACAGATCCAAAAGAGGTGAAAGTGCCTTTGGATAAAGTGATTGATACAATGTGGGAAACCGCTAAGGATATGAATAAAAATTACAAAGAAACCTCTGAAGGAGGTTTGGCAATTACTGTTAGGATGGTAGATTGCTAACTTTTTTAATTAAGATTTAAACAAAAAAATCCCAAGAGTATAAACTCTTGGGATTGTTTTTTTTGAGTAAATACTCTATTTGTTAGAACTCTGTACTGCTAAGTTATACACTACAAGTCCGAAACCGATTTTGTTGATAGCATCACCAATGTTGTATATAACATCCATGCTTAATCCACCAAAAATATCAGCGTACCATCCTGGTGTTCCTGCCATGTATCCTAATGGGTAAATTGCCCATCCAACTAATACAAACCAGCAAAGTGCTTTGTGAGCTTGTAAAACAGCTCCTCCAGCCTCAACAGCTAATTTTTTCGCACTACCTAACCAGATGTCATAAACGATAACAAAGTATGCAGCTCCGGATAGAAGTCCCCATAACCAAGCATTATCTCGGCTTAAAACTTCACCAATGTAACCTGTAACTAACATGACTACAGATAAGAAGATCATTCTCCACATTAACGACTTTTTGGCTCCAGCTACTTTAAGAATTAAATAAAATTCAACACACATTAAAGGTACGGTTAATACCCAGTCTACGTAACGGAAAAATGTTGGAGATTCTGCGTTTGATGCCCAATAATCTCTCATGTAAAGATAATGTACTGCAGCAATGAACGTAATAAGTCCTGAAACTAAAATGGAAGTTCTCCATTTTTTGTCAAAACTACTCATTGACAAGAAGAAGAATGCCGATGCAGCCATCATGGCCATACATCCCACAAAAAAGGTAAATCCAACATAATCATCTGGACTCATTTTCGCTACTGATAAGAAATTCATTAATAAATTCATAATAAAATATAAGGTTAAGTTAGTAAAATGTTTGGTGATTTAACACCATTATCTTCCAAATATAATAAAATTATTATTAAATTTACAATATTAATTACAAAATTATGAGGAATTACCAAAATTTTATGATGTTTTTTACGTTTTTCCTTTTTTGGTTTAGCATCCAATTTGGCGAGTTTGTTGAGGATTCAGTCGCTTTTGTATTGATAGTTTCTTTAGGAATATTGCACGGTGCAAACGATTTGCTCATTTTGGCAAAAGGAAAAAATAGCAAGAATTTTTTTTTAAAAAATCTGTTGGTTTATCTGACAATTATTATCGCTTGTGTATTGACCTACTTATTCAGTTCTTTTGTAGCTATTTTACTGTTTATTTTATTGAGTTCCTATCATTTTGGAGAAGAGCATCTGGGAGATAAGATAAAAGTCAATCGATTTTTTAACTTTATTTTTTACTTGTCCTACGGTATTTTTCTATTTTCAATACTTTTTTATGTTTCATTAGCAGCGGTAAATGAGATTATGCAAGAACTTACGGGAATTATTTTTACAGAAGCTCAAATAGCCAACACTTTTTCAATTTCATTATCAGTTCTTTTAATCTTAAGTATCTATTTGTATGTGACTAAGAAAACCCCCATCAGTGTGCTATTTAAAGAATTCTTTTATTTGTGTCTCCTGTCCTTAGTTTTTAAAACCTCTTCGTTGATATTAGGTTTTGCTATTTACTTTATATTTTGGCATTCCATTCCTTCACTATTAAATCAAGTTACCTTTATCTATGGAGATCTTACCAAAGAAAGTGTTAAGAACTACATTAAAAAAGCATTTATTTATTGGGTGATAAGTGTTTTTGGGCTTCTCATCTTATATAAAATAATCCCTGAGATAAATTTATTTTCAAGCATTATCTTTGTGCTGCTATTTGCGGTTACTGCACCTCACACTTGGGTGATGTTTAAAATGAAAAATTAACGAGTAAATACGAGTTCTGTTTCCGAAGAGAGTGCTGTAGAAAATCGATATCTTTCTATATTAAAGTCTTTAAGTCCTTCTATAGTTGTAATGTCATTTTCTAGAATATACCGAACCATGAGTCCACGAGCTTTTTTCGCAAAAGTCATCACAATTTTATAATCTCCGTTTTTTAATTCTTTAAAAACAGGAGTAATCATTGGTACTTTTAATACTTTCTGATTGACAGCTTTAAAATATTCTGAACTGGCTAAGTTTACTAATAATTCATCATCTGATAATTCTTCATTTAATTTATTTGCCAAGGTCTCACCCCAAAATTTATAAAGATTTTCTGTTTTGCCAACCTTTAATTTTGTGCCCATTTCCAATCGATAAGGTTGTATCAAGTCCAACGGTTTTAGCAATCCATACAAACCAGATAAAATTCTCAATCGATCTTGCAATACGGGTATTTTTTCTTCAGATAAAGAGTGAACGTCAATCCCTCTAAATACTTCCCCAGTAAAAGAATAAATAGCTTGTTTTGCATTTTTTGGAGTGAAAGGAGTTTCCCAAACTTGGTTGCGTTCATAATTTAGTCCTGCCAAAGCATCGGAAATTTTCATTAAATCACCAATTTTGTTTTTTGAAAGGGTCTTTAGTTTTTTGCTTAGCTTCTTCGATTCTGACAAGAATAGAGGTTGTGTATACAAACTTGTTGGCGCCTTGCTTTCAAAGTCTAAAGATTTTGCTGGAGAAATGATAATTTTCATAAATAGTCTTTTGTTTTGTAAAAATACAACTTCAAGGATTTAATTTCAAGTTTTCGAAACTCAAAAATCAATTTTAATATCAATAAAATTGATGATTCCTATTCTGTCTTTTTTTATTTTGCAGTATATTTATAAAACCATAAAATGCATTAAATGTTATGAAACTATCAGAAATAAAAAATCATTTAAAAAATTTAAAAACGATTGCTTTTCAGCTCCCAAATAAACAATTGGTAGCCAGTCATTTTCACGTAACCGAAGTTGGAAAAGTAACAAAAAATTTCATCGATTGTGGTGGTAAGGTAAGAAATGAAGAAGTGGTTAACTTTCAATTGTGGGAGGAAAACGATTATGAGCATCGATTGCATCCAGAAAAATTAATGGAAATTATCGAACTCTCCGAGCACCTGTTTGGGTTTACGGATTTAGACATAGAAGTTGAGTATCAAGGAAAAGAAACGATTGGAAAATACGGATTAGACTTTGATGGCAAAAACTTTTTATTAACATCAAAACTTACTGCTTGTTTGGCAAAAGATGCTTGTGGAATTCCGCAAGAGAAAACAAGAATTAGCATTTCTGAAGCGAAAAATCTAAATGGATGTAGTCCAAATTCAGGTTGTTGTTAAGGTCTCCCATTTTCTTCTCTATTTCGTAAATAAAGCGAACGTTGTTGTCGTTTAAATCAACACATTAAAAATTAGTATCTTATAATGAGATTCTAAATTTAAGAAATACACCCCCTATGAATCCAATTTTAAATCAAAATCTATTTTTTATAAAAGAACATGTTGGCATGTTCAAAGCAGCAAATAATTACGATATCTACAACCCAGAAAATCAAGAAATGATACTGTCTTGTCGTGAAGAGAATCTTGGTTTTTTTACCAAGTTATTACGATTTTCAGAATACAAAAGAATGACTCCTTTTCATGTGGAAGTGAAGACTCCAAAGGGAGCAAAAGTGCTCACTGTAAAACGAGGCGTTTCTATATTTGTTTCAACTGTTGAGGTTTTTGACGAAAAAGACAAGTTAATCGGGATGTTCAAGCAAAAATTATTTTCAATAGGAGGGAAGTTTAATGTACTTGATTCACAAGAAAATATCTTATGTAAGTTAAAAGGGAAGTGGACTCGTTGGGATTTTAAATTCATGAAAGACGACAAAGAGCTCGCTCATGTAAGTAAAAAATGGGCAGGACTGGGAAAGGAAATGTTTACCAGCGCAGATAATTATATGTTAGAAATTAACAGAGAAGTTTCAAAAGAAGACCCTTTGAGAATTTTAATTCTTGCAGCCGTAATTTGTATCGATTTGGTATTAAAAGAATAAGTACTCTCCTTAAAAAAAATAAACGCCATCTACACTGGCGTTTATTTTTTAGTAATTAATAGTTAAAAATCTTCTTTAGAATTTACGGTATAGGTTCTCCATTTCTCTAAACAAGCCGTAATATCTTCGGGTACTTCAGAATTAAAACGCATAAATTCTCCCGTTGTTGGATGTGTAAACCCTAATGTTTTAGCGTGCAAAGCTTGTCTTGGTAATGTTTTAAAACAATTTTGTACAAACTGCTTGTATTTGGTAAAGGTAGTGCCCTTTAAGATGTCATTTCCACCATAACGCTCATCGTTAAAGAGCGTGTGTCCAATGTGTTTAAAATGAGCTCTAATTTGATGCGTTCTTCCTGTCTCTAATTTACATTGCACCAAGGTAACATACATAAAACGATCTATCACTTTAAAATGTGTGACCGCATGTTTTCCGAAGTCCCCTTCAGGGAAAACATCCATTTGTAATCGATTTTTTAAGCTACGCCCAATATTCCCTTCAATACGCCCTTCATCTTCATCGATATTCCCCCATACCAAGGCATAATATAGACGTTCCGTAGTTCTGTCAAAAAACTGTTTTGATAAGTTTGCTAGAGCAGACTCTGTTTTGGCAACCACTAACAATCCACTTGTATCTTTGTCAATTCTATGGACGAGCCCTGGACGTTCGTTTGAATTTGTTGGTAAGTTTTCTATATGATGAATTAAACCGTTCACCAAAGTTCCAGAGTAATTTCCATGACCAGGATGTACTACCATTCCTGCTTTTTTATTGACAACAATTACCGCATCATCTTCATAGACGATATCGATAGGTAAATCTTCCGCAATCAACAATTGTTCTGCTGGTGGATGTGATAAGAGCACCCTAACAACATCATTTGGTTTTACTTTATGATTTTGCTTTACGGGAATTTCATTCACTAAAATATTCCCATTTTTTGCCGCTTGTTGAATTTTATTTCGCGTCGCATTTTCTATAAAATTCATTAAAAATTTATCAACTCGTAAAGGCTCCTGTCCTTCACTAGCGGTAAATTTATGATGCTCATATAAATCTTCATTTTCTATTTCTTGGTCGTTGTTCTCTTGCATAATTCCTCTGTAAGTACTTGAAATTTAATTTCCTTTGCCATCCCCTAAAATCAACTCAATGGTCGAATTTTTTGGTAATTTATCTCCAATCTTTATTTTTCTATTATTAAATTTCAACCCTCTTACCACGTCTTTTCCAATATCTGGCACATAGGAGTACTCCGTTCCAACATTAAAACCACTCGATTTTAATTCGGTAGTAGCTTGTCTCTTTGTACGTCCATTTAAATCAGGTACCTCTAAAGACCGATATTTAGAAGGATTTAAAACTAAGTAAATTTTACGTTTTTCTTTTACGAAATCACCCGCTTTTGGGGATTGTTCTATGACTGATTTATTTGGGTAATTGGGATTGTAACTAGCAGAATCCATTACTTTTAAATCGAGATTTAATTCCGTTAACTTTTGTTTTACTTCCATTAAAGACATTTTTTCCAAGTTTGGTACCTGAATTTTTTGACTATGGTTAGTGGTTACGCTTAACCAAAATTTTAATGCGAAAACTAAAAGCAACAAACTCACAAAAGCAATTATTAATTGCTTTAAAAATGACTTACTAATAAGAAACTTTACAATACCCATTTTTCAATTTTTAGAACAAACAAAGATATAAAAACTAAACGTGCCTGTTTCTATTTATATTTTGATAAATTTGTTTTATATTTTTAGCATATATGAAACAAAATATCGCCATAATAATGGGTGGCTATTCAGCCGAAGTTGACATTTCTATAAAAAGCGGAAATGTTGTTTACAGGCAATTAGACAAAGAAAAGTACACTCCTTTTCGAGTACTTATTTTACTCAATAAATGGGTTGTTTTAGATGCGCATGAGAAAGAATATCAGATCGATAAAAATGATTTTTCTTTTACAATAGGTACCAAAAAAATAGTTTTTGATTGTGTTTTCAATGCAATTCATGGAAATCCTGGTGAAAATGGAGCCATTTTAGCCTATTTTAAATTAATAGGATTGAAGCATACATCTGCAAGCCCATATCAAATGGCACTTACGTTCAATAAAAGAGATACGTTAAGTGTTGTTAAAGAATACGGGATTAAAACCGCAACTTCTTATTATTTGAATAAAGGAGATCAGATTGACCTTGATGCCATCATTGCTAAAGTTGGTTTGCCTTGTTTTGTAAAGCCAAACAATTCGGGTTCTAGTATTGGTATTTCAAAAGCTCACAAACTAGCAGAGATATTGCCAGCGATTCAAACAGCGTTTAAAGAAGATTCTGAAATATTAATTGAGTCTTTCATAGAAGGCAGGGAGGTTTCAGTAGGAGTTATACAATATCAGCAAGAGGTTATAGTGTTGCCAATTACAGAGATTGTTACAGAAAATGATTTCTTCGATTATGAAGCAAAATACCAAGGAAAATCTACCGAGATTACACCTGCAATACTTTCCCCAGAAATACAGGAAAAAGTGGTACTTACTGCCAAAAAAGTGTACTATAGTTTAAGTATGTCTGGTTTTTCAAGAGCAGAATTTATTTTGGTAAAAGGAGAACCTTATTTTTTAGAAATTAATACAGTACCTGGTTTAACAGAAGAGAGTATCCTGCCACAACAAGCTGCATGTGCAGGTATTTCTCTAACACAGCTATTTGATAATGCCATTCAGTTGGCCATAAACTAAGAATATGAAAAGAGCAATTTTTCCAGGGTCCTTTGATCCTATTACATTAGGTCATGTTGATATCATAGAAAGAGGTGTTACTTTATTTGATGAGTTAATTATCGCAATTGGTGTTAATTCAGGAAAAGAATACATGTTTTCTTTAGCGGAACGCAAGCAGTTTATTGAAAATTGTTTTAAAGGAAATCCCAAAATAAAAGTGGTTAGTTATGAAGGATTGACTGTTGATTTCTGTATGAAAAATAACGTTGACTTTATTTTAAGAGGTTTAAGAAATCCAGCAGATTTTGAGTTTGAAAAAGCAATTGCTCACACCAATCGAGATCTAGCACCAGTAGAAACCGTATTCTTATTAACAGCAGCGAGTACTTCTTATATTTCGTCATCTATTGTTCGAGAGGTCATTCGAAATGATGGAGATTACACTAAGTTGGTGCCAAAAATGGTGAGAATTTAGTGATACAATTATAGCAAATTTTGATTTTTTAAATAAATTATGAAGAAAGTATGTTATTTTATTTTGTTCCTTTTGATCCTTTCTTGCGATACTTCAAAGAAAATAAATACAGCAGAGTTTAAAACCCTTTTTGAGAAATCTGAAGGTATCGAAACACCAGAGTACAAAGATGTAATTGCATTTTATGCTGCTTTAGCAGATGCCTATTCCGAGATATCCCTCTTTTCTTTCGGGCAAACAGATCTAGGTGAGCCGCTGCACTTAGTAGTATATAGTGCAGAGGGAATTTATAATATCAATGAAATTCGAGATTCAAAAAAAAATAAGCTCTTAATCAATAATGGAATTCATCCAGGAGAATCTGATGGAATTGATGCCTCGATGCTTTTCCTGAGAGATATTGTTCAAAACGATTCTTTGAAAAAGAATTATAAAAATACTCTTATTGCAATCATTCCTGTTTATAATGTTGGTGGAGCCTTAAATAGAAATACTCATTCAAGAGCCAACCAAAATGGACCAAAAGCATATGGTTTTCGTGGAAATGCAAGAAATTTTGATTTAAATAGAGATTTTATTAAACAAGATACTAAGAATTCGGCTGCATTTGCAGAGATTTTCCATACTGTTAATCCAGATGTTTTTATCGACAATCACGTGAGTAACGGTGCGGATTATCAATATGCAATTACACATTTATTTACACAACATAACAAATTGGGAGGAGACCTCGGTGAGTTTTTAGAAACACAAATGCGTCCTTCTTTGGAGCTATCCTTAAAAGAAAAAGGGATCGATATTACGCCTTATGTAAATGTTTGGGGTACTACGCCAGAAGCAGGGTGGTCTCAATTTTACGATTCACCAAGATATTCAACAGGATATACAACACTCTTTAATACCTTGGGCATGATGGTTGAAACACACATGCTAAAGCCTTATAAAACTCGTGTTGAACAAACGTATGAACTGCTTTTTTCCATGTTAGATTTTACCGAAAAAAATTCTAATGAAATTAAGACCCTAAGAAAAAATGCTGTTGCTCAAATAATGGCGAATAAAACATACCCATTACATTATAAAGTAGATAAGAAACACCCTACAACTCTCCGTTTTAAAGGGTATGAAGCAATAACTTTAGAAAGTAAAGTAACTAATGGAAGTCGACTTTTTTACGATCGAACACTCCCTTTTACAAAAGAAGTAAACTATTATAACAACTTCATTGCAACCAAAGAGATTAAGTTCCCTAAAGCCTATATTTTACAACAAGGTTGGCATCGTGTAGTAACTCGTTTACAAAATAATAACATCGAATTTACCCGTTTTAAGACAGATACCACCATTGTCGTTGAGGTGCAACATATAAATGACTATAAGACTAGAGCCAATGCCTATGAGGGGCATTATTTGCACTATAATACCACCGTTGTAAAAACCAAAAAAAGAGTACGTTTTAGAAAGGGAGATTTGTACATACCAATCCGTCAAAATGGAATTCGATATCTCATCGAAACTTTAGAGGCAGAAGGGGTTGATTCTTTCTTTAATTGGAATTTTTTTGACACTATTTTACAGCAAAAAGAAGGGTTTTCTGGGTATGTATTTGAAGAGGTCGCAGCAAATTTTCTGCGGAAAAATCCTGCTATAAAAAAAGCCTTAGAAGAAAAAATAAAAACGGATAAAAGTTTTGCGAATAACCCAAGAGCTCAATTATCTTTCGTGTATAAAAAAACATTGCATTATGAAAATGCACACTTAATGTTACCCGTTTTTAAAGCCTATTCTTTTTAAGAGATTTCTTAGAAAGTAGAAGTAATGTTCAAAGTAACTTCGTCCCAAGTTTTAGAAATACCATCTGCTCCTTTGTGAAGTTCTTCACAGACCTTATTTAAGGAAGCTATTGCAGCTTTTGCATTCCATTTGTTAATGTCCAAAGTGGATTTCATTGAAAATACGTTATTAGTAATTGTATATTCAAACGGAACTTTGTCCGTAATACCATTCATTTTAATCGTTGCAATTCCAGATGTAGCTGTTAAAATCTCTAAGGTACCCGATAATAAAGAGGTATCCATAAAACTAAAAAAGAATTTTCTAATCTTATAATCCCTACTGCTATCTTTTGTAAAAATACTACTCACAGGAATTGAAAAAGAGGTGTTGTGAATTGCTTCTTTTATCGTGTTTCCATCTCCATTAGCGGTGATATTTACTTTTTTAAATTGCCCATTAACAGGGATTTTTTCGGTTGTTTTATAAGCGGTCCATCCAATATTATTTTCAGCTTCTTTTAAAGAGAACTTCGCAGAAGATTTTGGAGCTACACTTACAGTGTCTTTTGTAGAATCGGTCTTTGTTTCAGTCTTACAACCTGAAAAATAAATAACGGTAAATAAGAATACACTGAATAGGATTGATTTTTTCATGAATTATTTTTTAGGATTGATAATTGTGTTTGCTAATTTTATATATTCTTTCTTTGCTTCCGAAGGTGTCATGTCTTTTAATTGCATCCATGCATTAAATTTAAAAGCATTTCTAACATCTAATCCACTGTTAAAAGAAAAATTATTTCCAAAATTGGCTTGTTTGTTAAAAGCATACAATTTAAGCATAACATCGGGTGCAACGGGTTCTTTTAGACAAGATATTCTCTCGAATGCTGCTATAAACTCTTTGTCCAAATCGTTTAACATTTTACTTTTTTTCTGCAATTACTTGTGTTCCTCCTTTTACAACATCTCCTAACTTAACAGTAAGTTCCGTGTCTAAAGGTAAGAAAAGGTCTACTCTTGAACCAAATTTGATGAAGCCGGCATCTGTACCTTGCACAATTTCATCTCCTTTTTTTGCGTAGTTTACAATTCTCTTTGCTAGTGCACCGGCAATTTGACGGTATAAAATTTCACCAAAAGAACGATTCTCTAACACGATTGTAGTTCTTTCATTTTCTGTAGATGCTTTTGGGTGCCAAGCAACCAAATATTTCCCTGGATGGTATTTGCTGTAATTTACAGTACCACTCATTGCGTAGCGAGTTACGTGAACGTTAATGGGAGACATGAAAATAGAAACTTGTAATCTTTTGTCTTTAAAATATTCTGTTTCCTCAACTTCTTCAATTACCACAACTTTACCGTCTACAGGAGCTATAATATGCTTTTCATTAAGTACTGTGTTTCTTTTAGGGTTTCTAAAAAATTGTAAAATAATGATTAAAAAACCTAGAATTAAAATCTGAATGCTCTTCATCACCCATGCAATTTCAATAAATTTATCTGCAAGTAAAACCCCAGCAACACTTAGTAGTAATGAAACTACAATAATCTTATAACCTTCTTTGTGAAAACGAATCATGAATTATATTATAAAGTTGATATACAAATATACAAACGGAGCAACAAACAACAAACTATCAAATCTGTCTAAAATACCTCCATGACCTGGCATTATTGTACCACTGTCTTTTATGTTAGCCTGTCTTTTAAATTTTGATTCTATTAAATCTCCTATGGTACCAATAATCGAAACGATTACAGCAATTACAATCCAGTCTATTAAACTGTAGTTTGTTACATAAAAGGAGATGAGATACCCTGTAGCGATTGAAAATACGAGACCGCCAATAAAACCTTCCACTGTTTTTTTTGGTGATATTGAAACAAATAGTTTTCTTTTTCCGAAATTCTTACCGACTAAAAAAGCAAAACTATCATTTGTCCAAATAAGGATTAAGATACTTAAGATGGTCGCTGCATTGTATTGATCTCCTTGGAAAGGGATTAAAATTAAAAAACAAAAAGAGAACACAATGTATCGTACGGTGAGTCCCATTTTTGAACGATCATCCTGATAAGAAATTTCTTTTTTTGAAATTAATTGATAGCTTAAAAAAAGGGATGAGATAATATTAATTCCTAAAATGCCAACCACAGCATAGTTGTCAGAATTTTTTAATAAAAGGAAAACAGCCGCAGCAAAAAACAGGTAGGATACAAGACTTTTAAAATGAATGATCTTGTGAAATTCCCAAATTGAAATTCCTGCAAAAATAGCCGTCAGAATTACAAATGATTCTTTGGAATAAAGGATTGCGGAAACAAAAAGAAAAACGAAAATAAGTCCAGATAAACTCCTTCTTAAAAGGTTGCGCATATTATAAATCTTCAAATAGCAGCAAATATAAGTTTTTTGAATTACTGTTGCCGTAGTTTAAAAAATTATCATCATTTTTTTTGAGAGTATAATTTTTAATAGCGCTTATATTGGTTGGTAAGTTTTGTTTAGAGCTTGTTTTAATACCTGTTAGCCCTTGGCCAGTATCTTTTACAATCTGACTTGTGCTTGCATAAATAATAAAATTTTCAGAAAATTCAGTAATTTTTTTACTTTTCAATTGGTTTGAAGACAATAGAATATCTCCTTTGTCTGCAATTAAATGCTCGCAAGAAGTAAAAAACGGTAATTCTTGGTTTGTTTCTGATGTCTCTATCTCTTTATTGATGTACTTTAAAAGAGTAGGGTCCAAAAGTTGAATTTGTTCCCAGCTGTTTTCAACGAGAATGCTTTTTAAGTTAGAAATTACCTCTTCCTTATTTGTACAGTATAGGAACTTTCCGCCTTTAGAAAGAAAATTATGTACAAACAAATCATCTAAAGATAAAGAAACCTCTTGATTCTTGGTTTGCTCTTCTTCAAATGATTGTCTATTGAGTAGTTTTTTAAGGAAATTCATTTCTAAAATTAAAGCGTTTGATTACTCATCAGCATTTTCTTCTACTGGTGAAATAGCGACGTCTTTTTCTTCTTCAATTTTTTCTTCCTTTAGAGGTTGAGTTTCAACATCAAAAGATCTTTTTCCAAATATTTTTTCTAAATCATCTTTGAAAATTACTTCTTTTTCTAAAAGTAATTCTGCTAAAGTAGTCAACTTTTCTTTGTGAGTAGTTAATAACTCGACTGCCCTTACATATTGAGCTTCAATCATCTTAGAGATTTCTCTGTCAATGGTTTTTGCCGTTTCCTCACTGTATGGTTTTACAAATGCATCATTTCCAGAAGAGTCATAATAGGTAATGTTACCAACTTCTTCATTTAAACCATAAACTGTAACCATTGCTCTCGCTTGTTTGGTTACCTTTTCTAAATCACTTAACGCACCTGTTGAGATTTTATTAAAAATGATTTTCTCTGCAGCTCTTCCTCCTAAGGTAGCACACATTTCATCCAACATTTGTTCTGTTTGTACAATCATTCTTTCTGCTGGTAAGTACCAAGCAGCTCCCAAAGATTGGCCTCTAGGTACTATAGTTACCTTTACGAGTGGCGCGGCATGTTCTAGCATCCAACTCACCGTAGCGTGTCCAGCTTCATGAAAAGCAATTGTTTTTTTCTCTTTGGGTGTAATTACTTTATTTTTCTTTTCTAAACCACCCACAATACGATCAACGGCATCCAAGAAGTCTTGGTGTTCTATTGCTTTTTTGTCCTGTCTTGCTGCTATTAAAGCTGCTTCATTACACATATTTGCAATATCTGCACCAGAAAAACCTGGAGTTTGTTGTGCTAAAAAGTCAACTTTTACATCTTCGCCTAATTTCAAGGGTTTTATATGCACATCAAAAATTTCTTTCCGCTCATTAATGTTTGGTAAGTCCACATAAATTTGACGATCAAAACGTCCTGCACGCATTAAAGCTTTGTCTAAAACATCTGCTCTGTTTGTTGCAGCAACAACAATAACATTGGTATCGGTTCCAAAACCGTCCATTTCTGTTAGTAGTTGATTCAACGTGTTTTCTCTTTCGTCATTCCCACCGGTCATGCTGTTTTTTCCACGAGCCCTACCAATTGCATCAATTTCATCAATAAAAATAATAGAAGGTGATTTTTGTTGAGCTTGCTTAAACAAATCTCTCACTCGAGAAGCACCAACGCCTACGAACATCTCTACAAAATCTGATCCAGACAAAGAAAAGAAAGGAACGCCTGCTTCTCCTGCAACCGCCTTTGCTAAGAGTGTTTTACCAGTTCCAGGAGGCCCTACAAGTAAAGCTCCTTTTGGTATTTTTCCTCCTAAAGCAGTGTATTTTTCAGGGTTTTTTAAGAAATCTACAATTTCTTGTACCTCTTCTTTTGCGCCTTCTAATCCTGCTACATTCTCAAAAGTTGTTTTTACTTTGGTGTCTTTGTCAAAAAGTTTTGCTTTCGATTTTCCAATATTAAAAATTTGACCACCGCCACCAGCGCCTCCGCCGCCAGACATTCTTTTCATGAAAAATAACCAAACTCCGATTAATAAGATGAAAGGTAAATAATTAAAGATGCTTTCAACAATACTGGTCTGATTATCGTTTCGCATATCCACTGACAAATTGTTCTTCTCTTTGGCTTTGCTAACTTCATTTTCGAAATTCTGCTGATCTCCAAAATTGTATTCAAAAATCGGGGATCCAGGTCTATAAAAAGTACCTTTTTTGAAATCTTTATATTTGTTTTTGGCCAATGCCTCTTCGGTTAAGTAAATTTGAGCTGTTGTATTATTAACAACTAAAATCTTTTCAATTTCATTATCATTTAAAATTTCCTCAAATTTATTTTTTGACAAACTTTTAGAAGCCAAAGCATCAGAATTTAAAAACTGAAATATGATTAGGGCTATAAAAACAGCTCCATAAATCCAGTATGAACTAAATTTTGCTTTGGGGGATTTTGGTTTATTTTCTTTATTCGAATCACTCATATTTTTAAAAAATGAAATGTGTTTGTTAAGATTTTATTTCAGTAATTTTTGCATCACCCCAAAGACTTTCGATGTCATAAAATTCGCGAACGTGTTTTTGAAAAACATGTACAACAACATTTACGTAGTCCATTAAAATCCATTCGGAGTTGTTTTGACCTTCTATATGCCAAGGTTTGTCTTTGATTTCCTTAGAAACCGTTTTCTGGACAGATCCAGAAATTGCGTTTACTTGCGTGTTTGAGTTCCCTGAACAAATGATGAAATAATCACAAACAGTGTTCTCGATATCTCTTAAGTCTAATAATTGAATGTCTTCTCCCTTAACATTATCAATTCCTTTTATAATAACAGCGATTAACTCGTCTGTATTGATTTTCTTTTTGGTCATTAAAATTTATAAATTAATACGCAAAGTTATTGTTTTTTTGTCAGTTTTTTGTGTAATATTGAACTAGTTTATACATTATTTAACACTTGAAAATAATCAAACTTGATGCCATCGATTCTACCAATTCTTTTTTAAAAGATTTGGGACGTACTTCTGTTTTACAGAATTTTACAACGGTTACCACAAAACAACAATTAAAAGGGCGAGGACAACAAACAGGTTCTTGGGTTTCTGAGAGAGGTAAAAACCTAACATTCAGCACTTATGTCTCTTTTTTAGCGTTAGAAACAAATAGCCATAAGTACCTCAATTTTGCGGTAAGTCTTGCTGTTTTAGAAGCACTTAAATACTTGAGAATTCCAAATTTACAAATAAAATGGCCCAACGACATTCTGGCAGGGAATGATAAAATAGCAGGTATTTTAATTGAAAACACGTTGAAAGAGCAAAAAATACAAGCTGCAATTATCGGAATTGGATTGAATGTAAATCAAGAATCCTTTCCAGTATTTTCTAGGAAGGCAACTTCCATTAAAAACTGTCTGCAAAAAGAGACTGATTTAGAGGATACTCTTCAATTGTTATTAAAGCACTTACAATCGAAATTAGCACTTTTAAATGAAGGTCAATATCAATTGTTAGAAGCACAGTTTTTAGATTGTTTGTACAAAAAAAACGTTCCTACGACTTTTAAAGATCGTGAAAACGTTTTGTTTATGGGAATGATTCAAGGGGTTTCTCCCGAAGGAAAATTACAAATCTTGTTAGAGGATGACTCCATTCAAGAATTCGGAATCAAAGAAGTTTCCTTTGCCTAAAGTTTTTCGATATTTTCGGTAAGCGTATTTACGAATTTTGTTAAGGGTGCTTTAATCATCATGGCCATCATTGCATTAAATTCACCATCAAATTGAAGTTGTACCGTACTTGAGTTTTCAGTTACCTCTTCAATGTTCGCTGAAAGTGTAAAAGGCAATTTACTACTAGCTGCCCCTAAAGTAATATTAGAATATTCCGTTTTACCTTTTAAAACCAGCCTAATTTCTGGCATCCCTTTCAAGCCAAAAATAAACGAATCGCCATCCACTTCAAATTTTTGAATATTTTCAGGCATTAAGTTTTCGAAATTCGATAATTCTATAAAAAAAGTAAAAATTTCTTTGGCAGATTTCTGCGTAGTTACTTTTGTTCCCTCAATGTTCATAGTCTGTTTTTTATTGTTTCCAATTACTTGGGTTTTTTCTCCATTCTTGAAGTGTATCAATTTCATTTTCAGAAATGTAACTGCTGTCAGATGCTTGCTCCAGTAAATTATCGTAGTTACTCAACGTTGTTAAAGTAACATTTTTCTCTTTAAAATTGGTGTCTGCAATTTCAAAACCATAGGTAAAAATAGCTACCATTCCCTTCACAACTGCTCCCGCTTCTTTTAAAGAGGCTACTGCATTCAAACTACTTTTGCCCGTGCTAATTAAGTCTTCAATTACCACAACGTTTTGGCCGCTTTCCAAATATCCTTCAATTTGGTTTTTACGTCCATGACTTTTTGGTTCTGGTCTCACATATATAAAAGGAACACCCAATTCTTGCGCTACCAAAATACCAATAGCAATAGCACCTGTAGCAACTCCTGCAATTACATCAGGTTTTCCATGTTGCTGTTCAACTATTTTTGCAATTTCTTCTTTTAGAAAAACTCTTACGGCTGGGTAAGAAAGCGTAATTCTATTGTCGCAATAGATTGGGGATTTCCATCCTGAAGCCCATGTAAAAGGTTCATTTGGACTAAGTTTTATCGCCTTAATTTGCAATAAAAGTTCAGCGGTTTTTTTTGCTGTATCTTTGTTTAAAATCATGCCGCAAATGTATAAAGTTTTTGTAAATGATAGCCTAATTATCTTAACAGATTCTTTGCCTAAACAAAATAAGTTGCCAGTGTACTTGTTTGAAGGTCTTTGTGTTGAGGATTTTTTACAGAAAATCATAGCCAATCCAACAATTGAGGTGTTTCTATTATGCACCAATTTAGAACAATCGAGCGCACTTTTTTTTGAAAATTTCAAGATGATTACAGCAGGAGGAGGGCTGGTTTTAAATCCCCAAAAAGAAATACTATTCATTTATAGAAATGACACTTGGGACCTTCCAAAAGGGATGGTTGAAAAAGAAGAATCCATCGAAGCAACTGCCCTTAGAGAGGTTGCCGAAGAGTGTGGTATTGAAAGTCTTTCAATCGATCAATTTTTAATAACGACTTACCATTACTTTTATCGGAATGAAAAGTGCCTCAAAAAAACACATTGGTTTTTAATGCATTCCAATTTTGAAGGCATCTTAAAACCACAAGAGGAAGAGGGAATTACTCAGGTTGTTTTCAAGGATAAAACGGCTACTTTAAAAGCATTACAAAACAGTTATGCCAATATTAAATTGGTTTATAACAAATACTTAGACTTACAAGGTTACAATTAAAAAACCTACTATCTTTGCCGACTTCTAAAAGGAATAAAAATTATGACCGAGTTTATCACAAAAAGAGTTAATAATGTAAGAAATGATGTCTTATCAGGAATTACTGTAGCCTTAGCATTGGTTCCAGAAGCAGTAGCATTTGCTTTTGTGGCTGGTGTAGATCCTTTAGTGGGTTTGTATGCTGCTTTTATGGTAGGATTAATCACGTCAATATTTGGTGGGAGACCTGGAATGATTTCTGGTGCAACAGGCGCATTAGCAGTTGTAATGGTTTCATTGGTTTCGGAGGGGAACGCAATGGGAAGCCCTGATGAAAGTTTAGGTCTTTACTATCTTTTTTTAACGGTTATCCTAATGGGGGTTCTTCAGGTTTTAGCGGGTCTTTTTAAGTTAGGTAAATTTGTGAGGTTAATTCCACATCCAGTAATGATGGGATTTGTGAACGGTTTGGCAATTGTAATTTTCTTGTCTCAATTAGGAATGTTTAAAAAAATCGAAGGTACCGATAAAGTATGGTTAGAAGGAGTTTCTTTGTGGTATATGGTTGGCTTAGTCGGTTTGACCATGTTAATTATGTGGGGGCTTCCAAAAATAAAAGCAACGAAAAAGCTACCCGAAGCACTGATTGCTATTATAGTTGTTTCTGGAATTGTTATCTTCTCTAATTTAGATGTTGCCACAGTTGGTTCTTTTATTAGAGATGGTGGTGGTGAAGGTTTAAAAGGGAGTTTTCCAGTTCCGGTTTTAGATACTTTTTCTAAAATACCGATGAATATGGATACTTTTTGGTTCATCTTTCCATATGCTGGAATTTTAGCAGCTATAGGGTTAATAGAGTCTTTAATGACTTTGAACCTCATAGATGATTTAACAGAAACTCGTGGAAATTCAAATCGTGAATGTGTTGCCCAAGGGGGCGCTAATATTATTACTGGTCTGTTTGGTGGTATGGGAGGTTGTGCAATGATTGGACAATCTATTATTAACATAAAAGGAGGTGGGCGTGGACGCCTGTCTGGATTGACAGCCGCCGTTTTCTTGTTGATATTTATTCTCTTTGGATCGTCTTATATTGAACAGGTGCCAATTGCAGCTTTAGTTGGAGTAATGTTTATGGTGGTAATTGGAACATTTGCATGGTCAAGTTTTAGAATTATGAATAAGATTCCAAAATCCGATGTTTTTGTTTTGATTTTAGTTTCCTCACTAACAGTAATTTTTGATTTAGCTTTTGCTGTAATTGCTGGAGTCATTGTAAGTGCCTTGGTTTTTGCTTGGGAAAATGCGAGAAAGATTCGTGCAAGAAAAAGAATTAAGGATGACGGTACCAAAGTGTATGAAATTTGGGGGCCTTTGTTTTTTGGAAGTATTGCTACTTTCAATGAAAAATTCGATGTTAAAAATGATCCAGAAAGTGTAGAAATCGATTTTGTGGAAGCTCGTATTTCAGATCATTCTGCTATAGAAGCAATTTTTGCTTTGGTTGAAAAATACCAAGCCGAAGGCAAAAACATAAAGCTAAAACATTTAAGTAAAGATTGTAAAATTTTACTATATAAAGCAAGTCCTATATTTGTAGGAATTATAGAGGAGGGGATTGATGATCCAAGATATCACTTAGCGGCTAATCCAGAAGATTTTCCAAAACCTCTCGCGGAATACAAGTTTTAGCGTTTTAAAAAATAGATACTATAAAAAAAGCGCAACTTTTATAAGTTGCGCTTTTTTTATATCCTATTGTGAACAAACAATACTTATACCATACCTAAGTCCATTAAAGGCAAGGTTCTTACTCGTTTTCCAGTTGCATTAAAAATAGCATTACAGATCGCAGGAGCAATAACAGGAACTCCAGGTTCCCCAACCCCAGTTGGTGCCGTTTCCATATTGTCAATAATAGTAATGTCAATGTTTGGTGCATCTATCATGCGCGTCATTGGGTAATCATGAAAGTTACTCTGTTCAATAGCACCTTCTTTTGCGGTGATTTTTCCAAACAATGTAAACGACATTCCAAAAATGGCAGCACCTTCTAATTGATTTTTAACATTGTCTTTATTCAATACCAATCCACAATCAATAGCAGTCCAAATATTTTCTACTTTTATTTTATCATCTTTTGAAGAGACCTCTACAACAGTTGCAATATAACTATAAAAACTATAATGAACCGCCAAGCCTAAGCCATGACCTTCCGGTAATTTTATGCCCCAATTTGCTTTTTCTGTAGCGGTTTTTAAAACATTTCTGAAACGTTTTGAATCAAAAGGATATGCGGATTTTCCTTGAATAATTCGGTCTTTTCCTAATAGTTCTAAATGGAATGCTAAAGGGTCTTTATTTGCTTTTGCAGCCAATTCATCGATAAAAGAATTGATTCCAAATCCACTATGTATATGTATAACAGAGCGCATCCAACCAATTCGAAGATGGGCTTCTGCTTTCGCATTCTCAAATCTGAAATTTTCAATCTGATAAGGGTTGTTGATAAATCCTTGTCCCAATTCAAAACCAGATGCATAATCTGATAATGGCTTAAAGCTAGAAACGATAGAAGGAAAGGCAACTTTGTGTAACCAACCCGAAACCTGCCCGTTTTTGTCTAGCGAACCTTTGATCGATTGTGTACTTGATGAATGATAAAAACTATGCTGTATATCATCTTCACGCGTCCAAACTACTTGTACAGGTGCATTTATTTCTTTGGATATTGCAACTGCTTCAACTACAAAATCTGACTTTGATTTTCGTCCAAATCCACCTCCTAAAAAAGTAACATTCACTTTTACATTTTGAATATCTAAATTGAAAAAATGTGCGATTTCACTTCTTGCTGTTTGCGGATCCTGCACGGGAGCCCAGACCTCACAACGATCTCCTTGAAACCAAGCCGTCGCATTGGGTACTTCCATAGGAGCGTGCACCAAATGTGGTACATGGTATGTCGCTTCAATAACCTGTTCACTTTCTTTAAATGCATTCGTAACATTTCCACGACTACCAGGAACCAGTTTTCCGTTTTCTAGTAAACGCTCGTTAATTTTTTGATCGTAAGTATCGGTATTGAACTCTTTGTTGTCTCCAAAATCCCAATCAATTTCTAAGTTTAATTTTCCTTGAAAAGCAGCCCAAGTATTATTGGCAATGACTGCAACACCACCCAACATTCCGAAAAATTTTCCAGTAGGCGGAATCATTCGATCCATTTGGATGATTTTTTCAACACCAGCAGTTTCTTCAGCTGCAGACTTGTCGACACTTTTCACGGTTCCAAAAGTAACTGGGCATCTTGCAATGGCAGCAAATTTCATGTTTGGAATTCTTTTGTCAATTCCATAAATCGCTGTTCCGTGTGTAAAATCTTTTAGATCAATACTTTTCAGCGTTTTTCCAATGTATTTAAAATTTTCAGTTTCTTTTAGTGTGATTTCTTCAGATTCTGATAGGGTGATTTTTGATGCTTCTTCCACCAAATCACCAAAGAAAATTTTCTCTTTTGTTTTGGTATTCACGATGTAGTGATTCTCTGCAATGCAATCGTTTTTGGAAACGTTCCATTTTTTTGCCGCTGCAGCAATCAACATCATTTTTGCAGTTGCGCCCATTTTACGCATGGGTTCCAACATTGTTCTTACACTTCGAGAACCATCTGTATTTTGATTGCCATATTTTTCATCTCCAGTTGCTTGTTTCAAAGAAATATAACTCCAATCAGCTTCTAATTCATCTGCAATTGCGGATGCTAATGAAGTTCGGATTCCTTGTCCCATTTCAGAACGAGATGCAATTAAAGTGATCTTTCCATCTTTTTTAATATTGATGAAAAGATTGGGAGCAAACCCGTTTTCGGCTGTCAATTTTGGAATAAAATCCTTTTTGTTTCCAGTTGTACTGCATCCTAAAAGAATTCCTCCTGAGGCCAAACCAAATACTTTTACAAAGTTTCTTCTACTTAAGTTCTGAATCTTAGTCATGGGTATTTGTTTTAAGTTTGACTGCTTTGTGAATTGCTTTTCTAATTCGGGTATAGGTTCCACATCTACAAATATTGCCACTCATGGCTTTGTCAATATCTTCATTTGTAGGTTTTTCTGTGTTATCTAATAGTGCAGTAGCGGCAATTAATTGCCCAGATTGACAATAACCACATTGTGGTACATTGCCCTCATTCCAAGCAGCTCGTAAAAAATCTAAATTTTCTGAAGAGCCTTCAATAGTGAATATTTCTTTTCCTTCTGCATAGGAAACAGGAATACTGCAAGATTTTGTTAAGTTGCCGTTGATTAATACGGAGCAAGCACCACATTGACTAACTCCACAGCCAAACTTTGTACCTGTTAAACCAATAATGTCTCTAATTGCCCAAAGCAAAGGCATTTCGTCTTGCGCTTCAATGGAAAAAGATTTTCCGTTTATTGAAAGTGATTTCATAATTCCTGAAAATTTATGTCAGCAAGTTACGTTTTTTTTGAATTGATATAAAGGAGTAAAAAATTATTTTTGAAATAAGTTGGAAAAAGCTTCTGAGACTGTTTTAAATTTAAATTGAAAATTGGTTGTCTTTACTTTTTTAGAAGATAATCTACTTCCTTCTAAAAGAATGACGGCCAATTCTCCAAAAACAAGTTTAAGTAAGAATCCTGGAACTGCCATTGGCAGATAAGGCTTTTTGATACTTTTAGCCAATGTTTTTGAAAAGGATTTACTGGTTTGAAAATCGGGTGCAACGGCATTGAAAACCCCTGTCGTATTTTGCTCAATCACATGAATGTATAAGTTGCACAGGTCATCAAGATGAATCCAAGACAAGTATTGTTTTCCTGAACCTAAAGGGGAAATGATAGGCGTTTTCATTTTTTGGAGTGCGCCTCCTTTTTTAGATAAAACAATCCCAGTTCTTAAAAGGGTAACGGGTATTTTTAAAGTCTCAAACTGTTGGGCAGCTTTTTCCCATTGAAGACAAACATCACCAAGAAAATCAGTACCTGCAATGTCGGTCTCTGTGTAGACGGTATCGGTTGTTTTTGCACCATAGAAATTGCTTCCAGACGCTGAAATAAATCCCTTTAAAGGAATCTTCAATGCTTTTATTTTCGAATACAAGAGGTTGGCCGTAGCTACTCTACTGTCGATAATTACTTTCTTACGTTCGGAAGTCCAGCGCTTGTCTGCAATTCCGGCACCTGCCAGATGGATGATATAGTCTAAATCTAGCAATGCTTCTTCATGAATATAGTTATTGACTACATCCCATTTATATTCATTTTCTGCTGAAGGGTTTCTACTTAAAATTCTTACGTTGTGTTTCTTTTTCAATAAAAAATCGGTAAGCCTTTTGCCAACCAACCCGGTACCTCCAGTAATCAATATGTTTGCCATGTTGTAAAAATATATAAATTACAATGGAAATACTGTTGGTTTGTAGCAATAATTTTGATTCAGGTTATTTTTTTAAAAATCTACCTATATCTTAACCTACGATTTTTTTCTATGCGTAGAATAAACCGTATTTTTATCGAAATGAAAAAAAACACAACAAGAAAAGGGTTTGTTTTTAAAACATACGAAGCAGAAAACCAATCTCCTTTTGAAATGCTCTTTGAAATTTTCAAAGAATTGATTACCCATACTTCGGGTGATTTTGATGAGGCAATTGATTGGTTGCGCTCTTTAGATAAAGAATATAAACTGACTACCGAAGCCTATACAATTGACGATTTTATTGAAGACCTTACGAAAAAAGGATTCATAAAAAAGGAAACAGATGGAGATGGATTAGGCGCTACAAAAATAACACCCAAAACAGAACGTGCTATTCGTCAACAAGCGTTGAATCATATTTTTGGAAAGATAAAAAGGAGTGGGTCCGGAAGTCATAAAAGTAAATCCCCTGGAATGGGTGATGAGCATACGGGAGATTTTAGAAATTACCAATTTGGTGATGCTTTAGACAAAGTATCAATCACAGAAAGTATTCGAAACGCACAGATTAACAATGGGATTGATGATTTTCATTTGACAGAAAATGATTTGGTGGTAGAAGAAACACTTCACAAAAGCCAAATGAGCACTGTCTTGATGATTGACATTAGTCATTCGATGATCTTGTATGGCGAAGACAGAATTACACCAGCCAAAAAAGTAGCGATGGCATTGGCAGAATTAATTACGACACGATACCCAAAAGATACTTTAGATATTATTGTCTTTGGTAATGATGCTTGGTCTATTAAGATTAAAGATTTGCCGTATTTACAAGTGGGACCCTACCATACAAACACGGTTGCAGGTCTAAACCTTGCGATGGATTTACTCCGAAGAAAACGAAATATCAACAAGCAAATTTTTATGATCACAGATGGGAAACCAAGCTGTTTGCGCTTGCCCGACGGGCAATACTATAAAAACAGTAACGGGTTAGATCCGCATATTGTAAATAAATGTTACGCGATGGCACAACAAGCTAGAAAGCTACACATTCCAATTACTACTTTTATGATTGCAAAAGATCCATATCTCATGCAATTTGTAAGTGCATTTGCAAAAGCAAATCAAGGAAAAGCATTTTATACAGGTTTAAAAGGGTTGGGAGAAATGATTTTTGAGGATTATGAAACGAATCGGAAAAAGAATATTAAAGGATAAAAAAAACAGGAACAGAACTGCAAAGTTTATTTCAGATACTAAAATATATGAACATAAGTAAGATTACAACATTAGGTGCATTAAAAAAGTCAGGATATCAATCAAAATCGATTAAAGAGGAGTTGAGAGAGAATCTGATTAGTAAAATGATGAGTAAGGAAACTGTTTTTAAGGGCGTTCACGGGTATGAAAATACAGTGATTCCAGAATTAGAACGCGCAATTTTAAGCAAGCATAATATTAATTTATTAGGGTTGCGAGGTCAGGCAAAAACACGATTGGCAAGGTTAATGGTAAATTTGTTGGACGAATATATACCTGTAGTTGAGGGCTCTGAAATTAATGACGATCCTTTGCATCCAATTTCGAGATTTGCGACAGAGTTGATTGCGGAAAAAGGAGACAAGACGCCTATTTTTTGGCTGCACAGAACGGCACGTTTTGCAGAAAAACTAGCAACACCAGATGTAACGGTTGCTGACATTGTTGGAGATGTAGACCCCATAAAAGCAGCGAATTTAAAACTGAGTTATGCCGATGATCGGGTGCTTCACTATGGAATGATTCCAAGAGCAAATCGATGCATTTTTGTAATTAATGAATTGCCAGATTTACAAGCTAGAATTCAGGTTGCACTGTTTAATATTTTGCAAGAAGGTGATATTCAAATTAGAGGATTTAAATTGCGATTGCCTTTAGATATGCAATTTGTGTTCACAGCAAATCCAGAAGATTATACAAATAGGGGAAGTATTGTAACACCTCTTAAAGATCGAATTGGATCTCAAATTTTAACACATTATCCTGAAGATATTGAAACTGCTAAAAAAATAACACAGCAAGAAGCCAATCGTGGAGATGATCAACAAGCAGGGATTCAAGTTCCAGAACTGGCCAAAGATTTGTTAGAGCAAATTGTTTTTGAAGCGAGAGAAAGTGAATACATCGACCCTAAAAGTGGTGTGAGTGCTCGTTTAAGTATTTCAGCTTACGAAAATCTATTAAGTACGGCAGAACGAAGAGCCTTGCTTTCTGGTGAAGAAAAAACAATGCTTCGTTTGAGTGATTTTGATGGAATTATCCCAGCCATTACAGGAAAAGTAGAATTGGTCTATGAAGGGGAGCAAGAAGGCGCGCAAGTAGTTGCAGAAACTTTAATTAAGAAAGCGATCAAAACCTTATTTCCAACCTATTTTCCAGTCATAAAGAAATTGGAAAAGCAAGAAGATGAGTCCCCTTATGATGACATTGTTTCTTGGTTCTTTAATGCCGATGGAGATTTTGAGCTGTTGGATGAATATACAGATACGGCATACAAAAAGGAGCTCAATAAAATAAAACCATTGAATGACTTCTTAGAGAAGTACCAGCCCAATATGAATAAAAAAGACACTTATTTTGTAAAAGAATTTGTGCTCTGGGCATTGGTTGAGTTTAAGAAATTAAGCAAACACAGATACGCAGAAGGAACACAATTTAAAGATCCTTACGGAAGTTTTATGAGCGGTTTATAATCATTTACCAGGTATTTCTGGATTTAATATTTTTAGAGCAAAGCCGAATTATTTCTATAATTCGGTTTTTTCTTGTCGTGTCTCTTTTTGCTTGATTGAGCCAATACAGGTAGCTTTTTCTGTAACTAGGTGCAAATCGATTGTAGTTATCGAAAGCCGTTTTGTTTTGATTGAATTCAATTTGTAAATCGTCTGGAATGATTCCTTTTTCAACAGCATCTAAAGCAGTCCAAGAACCATTTTGTTTTCCGATTTTGATACTATCTAAGCCACTTTGATGTAGTAATTTTTTTGTTTTTAATTCTTGAATATGTTTCTTGTTCAATGCACTCCATGCACTTTTTGGATTTCGTTTGCAGAAATATTGTCTTCGTTTTCCATTTCCTAAGCTTTTAACGGTAGCATCAATCCAACCAAAACACAGCGCTACTTTTACAGCTTCTTCCCATCGCATCGATGCTTCTTCGTTCTCTACTTTATAAAAGATCAAATAGATGCCTTCTGATGTGGCATGATTTTCAGACAACCAATTTCGCCATTCGGTATCATTTTTAAAATAAAATGATTCCTTCTTTTGCATTATCGCATAATTTTGTTTGGAAAAACAACAACACTTTCATGACCGTTTTCGCCTACAGCAGCAACACCAAAAAAGAAATTATCAATTACAATTCCGTCCAAAGTAAATTTGGTTTCTTCCACATATCGGCTATGGTCCCAAGTAGGAGAGGTGGTATCTCTCCAGTAGATTTTATATCCTTTGGCACCGTTGACTTTATTCCATTTCAATTTTGCAGAGGCTTGCACAATTCCACCAATTGCAACCATTTCTGGTGCTGGAGGTGCCAATGCTAAACTTGCCATTGTAATTGCATTTACAGCGGTTAATTTTTTTGCATATCCAAAATTCACATGCTCAAAGGTATCGCCATATGCAATGCCGTTTTCTGTTCTAATATCCTGATGTTGCTGTGTATAGTTTTCATGCGCTTCCATAATTCTAATTCCTGCATAGCCTAAATCATTGAAAGGCCTGTGATGTCCTCCTCGACCAAAACGATCTAATCGATAAATCATCATTGGATTCATTTCGGGCATGTAAGTACGAACTGTTTTATGTGTGTATCTGGCCAATTGACGTGAGATTCCGTCTACTTCGCCGCCATAAAAACGGCGCATTCTTCTTTGTCTTTCTGTTTCATTCGCTGGAACAGGTTCTGAAAAAATTCTGAAGGCCCTATTGTCGATCACACCATCAACTCCGGTAATGTTTCCAATCATATCATTGTTTAAAATACCAATGATTTCCCACCCTTTTTCTTTGGCATATTTTGCCAGCCCTGTTCCGCCAAACAAGCCTTGTTCTTCTCCAGACAATCCTACATAGATAATACTACTTTCAAATTGGTATTTAGATAAAACTCTTGCAGCCTCTATGGTTCCTGCCATTCCAGAGGCATTGTCATTGGCTCCCGGTGCATCTTTTGTGAAATTAGCCCCATCACTATTTCTGGAGTCAATATCTCCACTCATAATGACGTATTTGTTTGGGTATTTTGTTCCTTTTTGAATGGCAACCACATTGACAACCCAAGTATCACGCGGAACTCTTTTGCTCATTTGGGTAGTTACAAGGTCTTTTTGATAAAAGACATCGATGCAATCGTCACAATCTTTAGAAATATCTTCAAAAGTATTTTTAATCCAACGTCTGGCAGCTCCAATCCCTCGAGATGCAGATAACGTATCTGAAAAAGTATTTCGGGTACCAAATTCCGTCAATGTTTTTACATCAGCTTTAATTCGATCTTCAGAAACAGCTTCGATAATATCATATATTTTTTGATCTGTTTGGCTTAGTAGTGTTGTAGTGGTAAATAAAAACAAAAGGTATAAGTACTTCATAAGATGGTGTTGTTTGAAACAAAAAGTTTAAAGATACAGCATTTTTAAATCTTTTCAGCTAGGTGGTTTGTAAGTGAAGTAAAAAAGCGCCAAAAGAAATCACACCAATAGCAATCCAATCGGTAACTTTTATTTTTTCTTTAAAAAAATAGGCACTAAATAAAATAGTGGTCAATGGACTGGCTAAAAATAAAACCCCAGAAATGATTGGGTTTGTAATTTCTAATCCTAAAAAACTAAAAAAAAGGCCCAATAGAATAACGATACTCATGAGTAAAACACGATAGAAATATTTTTGAAATATTGATAGTAATTGAATAGAACTTCTTCTTTTTCTTCTTTCTAAAAAAAGAAGAACTATACCACAAATAAAAACAAGTACTTCTTGATTTGCAATGATTAATATTACAGGGATTTTTTGATTTAAGTTTTCCCAATTAAGGATTGCAGCCGTGCCGAAACAGAGGGTCATTAGAACTAGTAATAGATGTTGCTTTAAATTGATTTTTAAGGTACTTTTCTTTTTGGTGTATATGTAAAAGATAAAACCTATTGTAATGATGAAAATACCTAGAAAAGAAGATTTTATATCAAATTCTTTAAAAATCCATAAATATAATGTTGTAAAGATTATACCTAATAAATTATAAATAGCTGCCCATTGCAAGGATGCTTTTTTGTAGAGGGTTAGCATACTGAAGAGGCCAACAAGGCCTAGTATAGCTGTGGTTGATGTTCTTGAAATTTGAATAAAACTAAATTCTGTTAAATCGTGAAAGTAAAAAAGAAAACTAATTGCCAATATACTCGTAAAAAAAGACCTGTAGGTCATTAACAAACTAACTGAAATGTTCAATAGATTTTTTTTCCATAAAACATTGTTAAAAGAAAATAGAAGCATCGCTAATATGAGGTAGATCATTAGGTTGTTTAATATTTTGCTTGTTAATAGATCGTAAAGTCGATTAGGGTTTGATTAAATTTTGTAAACTTTGTTATCTGAATAAGCTTTTCTAAAATAAGTTTTGTTTTTTTATTATCGTCTTTCGCATTCCTTAAATAGGTTATTTGTAACTGCGTTTTATAATAAAATAGGGAGACATAATCGCTGTAACTTAACTCTACTTTTTCGAGTTCCACAAGATTTAGGTTTATTTGTGCTATGGCTAAGTTGTCTTTCTGAATATTTAAGTTCGCCATTGCAATTAAAGAAAGTGCATGCCCAGTTTTTGAAGACCAACTGTCCATTTCAAGAATTTCTTCATAAAATGCATCTACTAATTCATTTAAAAAAGCAAAGTTTTTCTTAAAAATAAGACTGGGTATTATTTCTTCTAATAAAAACGAAATCTGATATACGCTATTTTTCTTTATACTTTTTTTACAATCGAACATGATTTTCTTTTCAATGCTTGAATCGCTATCTTCGGACTTTAAAAGTAAATACGAATAGTACCGACCTTGCAATACAGGGTGAAAAGTATCAAATTTATCAGGTTTTTTGATTTCTATATGAAGGTATTCTTTTGAAGAATAAAATTTCCAATAAAAACGCATTAATTCAACAAAAAGAATATCATCTTCTTTTTTACTTTGTTGTTTAATGATCGTTAATATTTTGGAGTATTTGTTATGTAGGTTCGAATAGTCTATGAAAAGTAATGGAACATTATAGCGAAAATTGTCATATTTAATAAGTCTTTTGTAGATGTTATATGCATTTTTTTCGTCAATTCGATAAAGGCTTAAAGAGACGATCGTAGCGAATTTTAAACCGTTGGTTTCAGAAGTATATTTGTCTGGAATTAGCCTCACAATGTCTTCTAATGTTGAGATATTATTCCTTTCAATAAAGTAGGAAAAAAAATAAGCAAAATATACAGTGTTGGCAGCGTTTAAAAGTCCAATACGTATCGTTTCAATATCTTCCTTTGTTACCGTATTTGTAGATTGTATTCTTTGTAAATTTTGTTGAAAGTACCAATCATCATAATTGTTAATATTATTCTTATAGGCACTGTAAGAACTAAAACCGAGATAAACGGCGAGTATATTTAGTGTGCTGATGCTTGGTTCTGTTTTTTCTAAAAAACCAAAAAGTCTTCGAAGGGTATTGAAGCCAATTCCTGACTCTGAGTTTTCTTCGATCTCTTCTTTTAAAAAACGTAAGTCTCTACTTTTATTTACCGTTATATTTGATTTCTTTTGAACATCAAGTAATAACTGAGCATAATTATCCTGCATTTAATTATAATTGGGGTCAATCAAATATACACGTTTTAATTTTAAAGTATTTGTTTTTGAAAATTAATCTTGGGCTTTAAAAGGGCTATCTATAACTTAAGATTTAAATATATTTGTATGCTATTATGATTGTTTTGGATTCAAAACACTGTCATTAATTGAATGAAAAAGAAGACTAAGAAAACTTTCACTACTCGTGAAGGTTTTTTTTGTCATAATTTTAAGTGTTTTTTCAAACTCTTTTTTTAATAAATTAGAAAGCCCCTTTGTTTTTACAAAGGGGCTTTTATTTTTAAATACTACCTGCGTAGGATTGAAAATGCTAATTACTTGATCAACTCGTAAGAGCGTTTGATAAAATTAGTCAATTCTTCACCATGCAAAAGGTTTTGTGATAATTTAGCCAAATCAAAAGCTTGTGAAATTAAGTGTTTCTGCGCTTTTTCATCGGTATTGTTTAAGATGTCAGCAACTAATGGACTGTTGGTGTTTACTACCAAATTGTACATGTCTGGGAAATTCCCCATTCCCATCATTCCACCACCACCTGAAGCTTGCATTTCTTTCATTCTTCGCATGAATTCTGGAACGGTAATCATAAACGGAGATGCAGCAGAATCCATCGCTTCTAATTGTACTGTATAGGTTTCTTTTGGAACTGCAGCTTCAATAATTGGTTTTAAGGTTGCTGTTTCCTCGTCAGATAATTTTGAAATTACAGTTTCATCTTTTTTGATTAAATTATCTACATGATCAGAATCTACACGTGTAAATTTTACTTTTCCATCTCCACCTTCTAGTTTCTGCATTAAGTGAGAAATAATTGGAGAATCTAATACAAGAACTTCATATCCTTTTGCAGTTACGTCTTGAATGTAACTGTGCTGTGCGTCTTTGTTAGAAGCATAAAGTATAACGTGGTTTCCGTCTTTATCTGTTTGATTTTCTTTTGTCTTTTCAATCAACTCATCAAAGGTGAAATACGAATTGCTAACGGTTGGGTATAAAGCAAACTTCTTGGCTTTGTCAAAGAATTTATCTTCAGACAACATTCCGTATTCAATAATTACTTTAATATCATTCCATTTTTGTTCAAAATCAGCTCGGTCTTTTTTGAACAATGACACCAATTTATCACCTACTTTTTTAGTAATATATCCTGAAATTTTCTTGACAGCACCATCTGCTTGTAGGTAAGATCTTGAGACATTTAAAGGGATGTCCGGAGAATCAATAACTCCTTTTAGCATTTGTAAAAAGTCGGGAACAATTCCTTCCACATTATCCGTAACATATACTTGGTTTTGGTATAACTGGATTTTGTCTTTTTGCATATCCATTGACGGACTTAACTTTGGAAAGAATAAGATTCCTGTTAAGTTGAATGGATAATCTACGTTTAAATGAATGTGAAATAAGGACTCTTCAAATTGTGTTGGATACAATTCTCTGTAAAAATTAGTGTAGTCTTCATCACTTAAATCAGCAGGCTTTTTGTTCCAAGCTGGGTTGGTGTTATTGATGATTTTATCAACCGTAATTTGCTTGTGAGCTTCTGTGGTTTCTTTACCGTCTTTATCTTTTGTGGTTGCTGGAGTAAATTCAGGATCATTTATTTGCTTTGTTCCAAATTTAATTGGCACTTGGTTAAAACGATTGTATTTATTTAGTAGTCCTTCTATTTTAGCATCTTCTAAAAAGTCTAATGAATCTTCAGCAATGTGTAAAACGATTTCTGTTCCCCTGTCAGATTTGTCATGTTCAACCAACGTGTATTCTGGAGATCCATCACAGGTCCAATGCGCTGCAGGAGCATCTTTAAAAGATTTTGAAAAAATGTCTACTTTTTCTGCAACCATAAAAGCAGAGTAAAATCCCAATCCAAAATGTCCTATGACACCCGTTTCATTTTTGTCGTCTTTGTATTTCTCTAAAAACTCTTCAGCACCAGAAAATGCAATTTGATTGATGTATTTTTCAACCTCGTCCATTGTCATTCCAAGTCCTTGATCTTTAATCGTAAGTGTTTTTGCTTCCTTGTCTATGCTAATTTCAATTTTAGCATCTCCCAATTCTGTCTTTGCTTCTCCAATAGAAATTAAGTGTTTTAATTTTGTGGTTGCATCTGTTCCATTTGAAATTAATTCACGTAAAAAAATCTCGTGATCTGAGTATAAGAATTTTTTAATCAGTGGAAAAATATTTTCTACCGATACATTAATGTTACCTTTTGCCATTTTATATCTGTTTTATTTTTATTAGTATTTCATCATGTATAGTCAAATAAAATACCAAACCTATTATTGTGACAAGATGACAGCCTTTCTACTCCTTTTCTGACTTCTTACTCACTTGAACTACGGTGTAGGCAAAATTCACTATTTTTGCTGCTTAGAATAAATCAAATAATTAATTTATAGCCCGCTATATTATGTATAATTCAAAAATAACAGGTCTTGGATATTTTGTCCCAGAAAATGTTGTCACCAATAATGATTTAAAGGAGTTTATGGAAACTTCTGATGAATGGATTCAAGAACGGACCGGTATTAAAGAAAGAAGATGGATTGATCCTAAAACTGGAGAAACCACTTCTACAATGGCTGTGAAAGCTTCTAAAATAGCAATAGAAAGAGCGGGGCTTACTAAAGATGATATTGATTTTATTGTTTTTGCAACCTTAAGTCCAGATATGTATTTCCCTGGAGGAGGTGTTCGTGTACAAGACATGTTAGACATGCCCACAATTGGTGCATTAGATGTTCGAAACCAATGTTCAGGTTTTATCTATGCGATGTCTGTAGCCGATCAATTTATTAAAACGGGTATGTATAAAAACATTTTAGTTATTGGTGCCGAAAATCATTCTGGAGGATTAGAGAAATCGACCCGAGGGAGAGGAGTTACCGTTATTTTTGGTGATGGTGCTGGAGCTGCCGTTTTATCGCGTAGTGAAGAAAATGGAAAAGGAATTTTATCCTCCCATTTACATTCTGAAGGAAAGCATGCAAGAGAATTAATGTTAGATGGTCCCAACACTGGAAGATGGGTTCCAGAAATATTAGCTGAAAATGATCCTGAAGATCAATCCTATTATCCGCACATGAATGGTCAATTTGTATTTAAGCATGCCATTACTCGTTTTTCTGAAGCAATTGTAGAAGGCTTAGATGCAAATGGTTTACAAAAAGAAGACATTGATATGTTGATTCCGCATCAAGCGAATTTGCGGATTGCACAATTTATTCAGAAGAAATTTAAATTGTCAGATGATAAAGTGCACAACAATATTATGAAGTATGGGAATACAACTGCTGCATCTGTAATTATTGCTTTAACAGAAGCATGGGAACAGGGGAAAATAAAAGACAACGATTTGGTTGTTTTGGCTGCTTTTGGTAGTGGATTTACCTGGGGGTCTGTGATGATTCGATGGTAATTAATCCTTAAAAATAAAATTAAGAAACCCGAAGTTCAACTTCGGGTTTTTTTATGCTTATTATTTTTGTGGTAAATTTTAACTTTTTGAAGCGAAATTTTGAATATGTGAGGTTATTAAATTGTCAAAACCTTCTTTCTGATCCTCTAAAAACTGAGTTTCTATCTCAAGATAATTCAATTCATCTAGTCTATTGTACAATCGAGTATAATCTTTCTCGGTGGTCAAAAGAATTCTGTTTTTAATATTCATTTTTGAGAACTTCTGCTCAATTTGTTCAATTTCTTTTTTCGAAAAATGATGGTGATCGGCATATTCTTCATGTTCAAAACGAACGTTTAAACTTCTTAAATGTTGCAATAACGGAGTCGGATTCGCAATTCCTGTGATCAATAAAACATCGTAGTCTTTTAAGTTGCTTGTTAAAATGGAGTTGCTTCCTTTTGTTTTTTCAGCATAAGAAATGGATGAGAAAAATAAGGGTTTTTTAAAATACTGAAGTTTTTGTTGAATATTTTCCCTGTCGGAAATAGAAAGATTTTTTGGACATTTTGTAACTACAATTGCATTTGCTCTTTTTGCTCCTGCGCTGCTTTCTCTGAGATTTCCTGTAGGTAATAAAAAATCATCAACAAAAAGATCTTTGTATTTTGTGAGTAAGATATAGCAACTTGATTTTACTTTTCGATGTTGATAGGCATCATCTAATAAAATTACTTCCGGATTTTTAATAGTAATTAAAGTTTTAATTCCATTTACGCGATTGACATCAACAGCAACAGCAATATTTTTAAATTTATTGAAGTATTGTAGCGGCTCATCTCCAACTTCCTCTGCAGAAGACGCTGCATCCAATAAAACAAAATCTTTGGTGCTTCTTTTATAGCCTCTGCTTAAAACAGAGAGCAGATGTTTGTCTTTTAATAAATGAATTAGATACTCAATTTGAGGTGTTTTCCCTGTGCCTCCCACACTTAGGTTTCCAACAGTAATTGTTGGAATTTTAAAAGAGGTTTCTTTAAAAAAACCGATATCAAACATTAAGTTACGTAGAGAAGTAACAATGTCGTATGCGATTGAAAATGGAAATAATAAAAAACGTAAAAATTTCATTACTACGAAAATAACGCATTTTTATGGATTGATGCGTGGAAAATGCTAACTTTGGTCTTTGCTGAAATGATATAAAATGAAGATAAAGGAAATTACGCGATATATAGAGGAACTAGCGCCACTTAATTATGCTGAAGATTTTGACAACGTTGGTTTGTTGGTTGGAAGTTATGATTCGGAAGTATCAGGTGTTTTAGTAACATTGGATACTTTAGAGGCAACAATTGATGAGGCTATTGAAAAAAAATGCAACCTCATTGTTAGTTTTCATCCGATAATTTTTGCGGGTTTAAAAAAACTAAACGGAAATTCCTATGTTGAAAGAGTTGTTTTAAAAGCGATTAAAAATGACATTGCGATTTATGCAACACACACAGCTTTAGATAATTCTAAAAATGGAGTTTCTGCAAAAATGTGTGAAGTTTTAGGTCTAAAAAACACTAAAATTTTGATTCCCAAAAAAGGAATTATAAAAAAACTAACCACGGTTGTGCCTTCTGAAAATGCCGTTTCTTTGAGGAATTCACTTTTTGAAGCAGGTGGTGGTGCAATTGGAAATTATGAGCACAGCTCCTTTAGTACAATAGGAGAAAGTACTTTTCAAGGAACAGAAAACTCCAACCCAGTTGTGGGTAGAAAAGAGGTGTTGCAGATTGAAAATGAGACAAAAATAAGTATCATTTTTGAACGAAAAAATGAGGTTAAGATATTGAAATGTTTACAAGCAGTGCATCCTTATGAAGAAGTAGCCTATGAGATTGTTACCATAGAAAATGTACATCAAGATATTGGAATGGGCATGCTTGGAGAATTTCCTGAGCCTATGGAAGAAAAGGATTTTTTAAGTTATTTGAAAAGGACGATGCAAACAGCATGTGTTCGCCATTCTGAATTGCTTCACAAAAAAATAAAAAAAGTAGCAGTTCTTGGAGGTGCGGGAAGTTTTGCAATTTCAGATGCAAAAAGAGCAGGAGCAGATGCCTATGTTAGTGCCGATTTTAAATATCATGAGTTTTTTAAAGCTGAAAAAGACATCTTATTAGCAGATATTGGGCATTATGAAAGCGAACAGTTTACAAAAAACCTTTTGGTTGATTATCTTACGAAAAAATTTAGTAATTTTGCAATCGTTTTATCACAAAAAAGTACGAACCCAATTTATTACATATAAACATGGCAAAGAAGAAAGAAGTTTCTGTTGAACAAAAATTAAGAGCACTTTACGATTTACAATTGATCGACTCTAGAATTGACGAAATTAGAAACGTTAGAGGAGAATTACCTTTAGAAGTTGAAGATTTAGCTGATGAGGTTGCCGGTTTAAACACACGTGTTTCAAATTTAAGTGAAGATATCTCTAATTTAGAAACAGATATCAACAATAAGAAATTAGCAATTGACGAATCGAAGTCGTTGATGAAAAAATACGAAGAGCAACAACAAAAAGTTCGTAACAACAGAGAGTTTGATTCCTTAGCCAAAGAAATTGAATTTCAAGATTTAGAAATTCAATTGGCCGACAAGAGAATCAACGAGTTTAAAGCTAAAATTGCTCAGAGAGAATTAGTAATAGCAACAACTAAAGAGAAATTAGATAAGCAAGAGCAGCATTTAGGGCATAAAAAATCTGAATTGGATGCCATTTTAAAAGAAACAGAAAAAGAAGAAAAACTCTTAGCTGAGAAATCAGAAGAGTATTCAAAATCTTTAGACCCACATTTATTTACGGCTTATAATAGAATAAGAACGAAAGTGAAAAATGGCTTAGCGGTTGTTGTTATTGAAAGAGGTGCATCAGGAGGATCTTATTTTACAATACCACCACAAGTTCAATTAGAAATTGCAAATAGAAAAAGAATTACTATCGACGAGCACAGTGGACGTATTTTAGTAGACGCAGCTTTGGCAGAAGAAGAAAAACAAAAAATCGATAAAATTTTCTCTTAATAATTTAATTTTACGATTATTTATATAAAAAAAACTCGAAGTAAAACTTCGAGTTTTTTTGTATTTTTATTTTTTAAAATCAATATGAATGTGCTTCTTAATAGTATCTTTTTGATTATATTTATTTTTATAATCAACGCTTCTTTTTTATGAAAAATTACACATTAGTTTTTGGTGCTTCTCTGAAAGAAGATCGATATTCCAATCAGGTTATTAAAAAGCTCCGAGAAAATAAACAACAAGTTGTTGCTTTTGGTTTGCAAGAAGGGATTGTTTCTAATGTGGCTATTGTTTCTGAACTAATAAATTATGAGCATATCGATACGATTACCTTGTATTTAGGTCCAAAAAGACAAGTCGCATATTATGATTACATCATCAGTTTAAAACCAAGAAGAGTAATTTTTAACCCAGGAACAGAAAATAGTACTTTTGTAAAACTGCTTGAAGAAAACAGTATAGAAAGTGATGTTGCGTGTACTTTAGTTTTGTTGGCTACGAGCCAATATTAATTCACAGTAAAAACTTTCCCTGCTACTGCAACATCTGTGTTTTTAAAGACTTTTGTAGCCTCTGTTTTAAATGCTGATATCTCTTTATAGCGGCCAGAATAATGTCCTAAAACGAGCTGTTTTACATTTGCTTCCTTTGCTATTTGTGCTGCTTGCTTTGCTGTAGAATGTTTTGTTTTTAGAGCCAAATCTTCTCTGTCTGAAAGAAAAGTTGCTTCATGATAAAGCAAATCTACGTTTTTTATTAATGGAACAATATCTGGTTTATAAGTAGTATCACTACAAAAAGCATAACGTTTTGGTTTTGCTGGAGGCAGTGTTAATTCTGAATTGGGAATGACTTCCCCTGTTGGTAGATGAATGTCTTTTCCAGCCTTTATATTTAGATAGTCTGCACGATCAATTTCTTCATAATTGGCGATGTTCTCCATGTGTAATTTTAAAGAACTTTCTTTTTCAGTAAACAAATACCCATTTGTGTAAACGCGATGTCTTAATGGAATTGTACTTACAGAGACCTTCTCGTCCTCAAAAATAACCTCACTCTCTTTGGAAACTAACTCATGAAAAATCATCTTGTACTTTGCATGAGATTGAGATATTTTTAAAGAAAGTAAAGTCACCTCTTTAATTCCTTTAGGACCATAAATATGCAATTCTTTTTCTCGATTTAAAATTCCAAAAGTAGATAGGAGTCCCACCAAACCATAAAAATGATCTCCATGTAAATGAGAAATGAAAATATGAGTAATTTTTGTAAAACCAACTTTATGCTGTCGCATTTGTCGTTGTGTACCTTCGCCACAATCTATCAAAAAATGCCGATTGTTGATCTCTAAATATTGTGAAGTTGGATGTGCATTTGCGCGAGGAGTTGCCGAATGACAGCCCAGAATGGTTAATTTTAAACTCATTGAATAACAAGGCGTTTTGAAACGATGCTCTTTTTATTTTGAATAGAATAGATATAAATTCCGGGTAATAACTGCTGCTTAAAGAAAGAGATTGTGTTTTCTCCTTTTTGTACGAAGAGCTGTTTTTTATGTACTGTTTTACCTAAAATATTTTTAACATTAAAAATGATAATACCAGCTTGGTTTGCATTAAAATGAATTTCTGTAGAAGTTATAAATGGATTTGGCGCAGCAGACAGCTGTGTAATCGATTTTTCTTGCGAAAAACTATACGTGATGTTGAATAAGAATAAAATAAAAAGTAGTTTTTTTATCATTGTTCATTGCTTTTTAAAAGCCTAATGCTCTCTCAATATTTTCCATTTCAAGAATGTCTTCAGCTTCTTGAAGCGTTGGGACCACATTTATTTCTTCTGGCAATGCATCAATATCTAACGATTTAATGATAACTACAAATGAAGTTCCATTTTCTTTTTTAGCAGAAGCGATATTCAAAAATAACATAAATTCTTTTGGAGTTATGTTAAGATTGTCAGAAATATCAAAAAAAATGTTTTCGGTGCTGTGTTTTTCTACGGTCGAGAAAAAGGTATCTAAAGCTTCCTGAAGGATATTTTCATCGGTACTAAAAAGAGTATATCCGTCTTTGTTTTCAATCTTCATTATTAAATTTTTTAGGATAAAATAGAATTAAAGTGTCTCTCTTTTAATTTGTTGTGCCAGTAAGTAAATGACTGCCATTCTTACTGCAACTCCGTTCTCTACTTGATTTAAGATGATCGAACTGTTAGAATCTGCAACATCACTTGTAATTTCAACACCTCTATTAATTGGGCCAGGGTGCATAATCACAATCTTTTTGTCGAGACCTTCCAGAATTTCCTGATTGATGCCAAAAAGCTGTGTGTATTCTCTAGTTGAAGGAAAGTATTTAATATCCATTCTTTCGTGTTGAACTCGCAATACATTGGCAACATCGCACCATTCTAAAGCTTTTTTAAGATTTGTTTCTACAGTGACTCCTAGGCTTGTAATGTATTTAGGAATTAGGGTTGTTGGGCCACAAACTTTTACTTCTGCTCCTTGTAGTTGCAATGCGAAGATATTAGACAAAGCCACTCTAGAGTGAAGAATGTCTCCAACAATTAATATTTTTTTTCCTTTAACACTCCCTAGTTTTTCTCTGATCGAATAGGAATCTAATAATGCCTGTGTAGGATGTTCATGAGTGCCATCACCAGCATTTATGATTTTTGCATCTACATGTTTGGATAAGAAAACACCTGCACCAACACTTGCATGTCGCATGACAACAATGTCAACCTTCATGGCTAAAATATTGTTAACAGTATCAATTAAAGTTTCTCCTTTCTTTACGGAGGATTGACTTGCTGAAAAATTGATCACATCAGCGGAAAGTCTTTTTTCTGCCAATTCGAAGCTTAATTTAGTTCTTGTACTATTTTCAAAAAATAAATTAGCAATGGTTATGTCTCTTAGAGAAGGAACTTTTTTAATGGGTCTATTAATGACTTCTTTAAATTGATCTGCAGTTTCAAAAATAAGATCGATATCTGTATTTTTTAGATATTTTATGCCCAATAAATGTTCTACACTTAGCTGTTTCATATTAGGTGATTTCTATATAGACTGCGTCTTTTTTATGTGTTTCTTTCCAAGTAACCAATACTTTTTCTTCATTAATTGCATCTACTTGTCGTCCTCTGTAATTTGGTTGAATTGGTAAGTCTCTGCTAAACCTTCTGTCTATTAAAACCAATAATTCTACGTTTTTAGGTCTTCCATACGACTGAATTGCAGTCAGCGCAGCACGAACACTTCGCCCTGAAAACAATACATCGTCAATGAAAACTACTTTCTTGTCTTCAACTAAAAAGTCGATTTCTGTTGTATTTGCTTCTAATGGAATTTCACGGCGCCTAAAATCATCTCTGTAAAAGGTAATGTCTAAAGAGCCTAATTGTATCTCTTTTATCTGGTATTCATTTTCAAGCAAACTTAAAAGTCTCTTTGCTAAAAAGGAACCCCTTGGTTGCAATCCAATTAAAACTGTATTAGAAAAATCGTTATGATTTTCGATTAACTGGCACGCCAATCGATGTAAGATAATTTCAATATCCTTAGCGTTAAGTAAGGTTTTTTTGCTCATAAGAAGCCTGATTCATTAGCGAAACAGTTATTGAAAAACAAAACTAATGTAAAAATTTGTACAAGCAAAATATATATAAGAGAAAACGACCCTCCTTTTGTTAATTAAATTGTTGAAAACAAAACAGCAGATTTTAAATGAGCTAAAAGACTTGTAGTACATTTAAAGTAACAAACAACCACATGGCCTATGTCTTTCGTGAAATTTGAATCGATGTTAAAAACAAATAATGTTTATTTCTTTGATTTAACTGAATTTGAGGAAATTATAATCCATTATATAGATATTGGAAAGCATTCCTTAGCGAAAAAAGCTGTAAAACTAGGGTTAGAACAGCATCCAGATTCCATAGATTTAAAGTTATTGCAAATAGAATTATGTGTTTTTGAAAACAAACTAGAACTCGCAAAAAAATTATTAAGCCAAGTAGAAATTTTAGAACCCAACAATGATGAAGTGTTTATTCAAAAAGCAACCATTGTTTCGAAAGAAGGTAAACACAAAGAGGCAATAGAAAACTTAATTAAAGCATTAACACTTACTGACGATAAAGAAGACATTTGGTCTTTGTTAGGGATGGAGTATTTGTATTTAGATGATTTCGAAAATGCACGCTTAAATTTCATTAATTGTGTAAATGCAGACATTGAAGACTATTCTTCACTTTACAATGTTGTGTATTGCTTTGATATGGAAGAAAAGCATCAAGAAGCGATAGATTTCTTAAATAAATACATCGATAAAAACCCTTATTGCGAAGTTGCTTGGCATCAAATAGGGAGACAATATTCGGTAATCAAAAGGCACGAAGAAGCTTTATCTGCTTATGATTTTGCCGTTATTATAGATGAACTCTTTGTGGGAGGTTATTTAGAAAAAGCAAAAACGTTAGAAGCATTAGGAGCGTATCAAGAAGCGATAGACAACTATTTAATTACTTTAGAGTTAGATGATGCAACTGCATTTGCTTTTGTAAGAATAGGAGAGTGTTATCAACAATTAGGAAATACTGCTGCAGCAATTTTATATTACAAAAAGGCAGTGCATGAAGACCCGCTATTAGCCAAAGGATGGTTGTATTTGACAAATATTTATTTTGATCAAAAAAACTATGAAAAAGCTGCTTACTACATTTCCAAAGCCTTGAGTATTGATGAGTCAGATGCGCTTTATTGGAGACGCTATTCTGAAATTAAATTGAAACTAAATTTCTTTGAAGAAGCGATAAAAGGTTTTGAAATGTGCTTATCATTAGGAGATGAAGATATAAACGTTTTCATTGCCTTAGTAGACGTTCTAACTTTTGTTGGTGAATTTAATGCTGCCCTTAGTATCTTAATTAAAGCACAAAAAGGACATAAAAATTTTGCTGAAATTGAGTACCGATTCGCAGGGTTGTTTTGGCTTCTTAACAAACAGAAATTTGGAATTGAGCATCTTATAAAAGCGATGAATATTGATTATGATTATCATATCATCTTAAAAGAACTGTTTTCATCCGTTTATTTTAATGAGGGCACTCAAAAATTATTGAGTGACTTTAAAAAAGCAACAGAATAGCTAAGATTTTTTTTTAAGTTGAAAACAGCAACAACAAAAACCTTTTTTCTTCAAATTTATTTTACCTTCGTTCATAGAAAATAAATATATCAAAAATGGTTAGAAAACTCCAAGATTATTTCGTGATCGGATTGAAAGGAATGGCAATGGGAGCAGCAGATGTTGTGCCAGGAGTTTCTGGTGGTACCATTGCATTTATTTCTGGTATTTATGAAGAACTATTAAGTACAATCAGCAATGTAAACTTAAGTTTGTTAAAAACCCTAAAGACCTCAGGTATTAAAGCCGCATGGAAACAACTGAATGGCTCCTTTTTAGTAGCCTTGTTTCTTGGTATTTTTGTAAGTATTGTGTCTTTAGCAAAAGTCATCAAGCACCTTTTAGAAAGTCAACCTATTCTACTATGGTCTTTCTTTTTTGGTCTTGTGCTTGCAAGCATTATATACATTGCAAAACAAATAACCGATTGGAATTTTGAAGCCTTTTTAATACTGATTATAGGTGCTGTATTAGCCTATTTTATCACTACTTTAAATCCATTAGTCTCAGAAAATTCTTCAAGTTTATTTGTCTTTTTAGCAGGAGCTATTGCAATTTGTGCTATGATTTTGCCAGGGATTTCAGGTTCTTTTATTTTAGTTTTACTGGGTGCTTATAAGCCTGTATTAGAGGCGATTAATAATCGAGATTTTAAAACGATTTTAGTTTTTATGGCCGGAGCTATCGTTGGTTTACTAGCATTTTCGAGAGTGCTTAAATGGTTATTTAAAAACCATAAAAACTTAACGCTAGCTCTTTTAACAGGTTTTATTATTGGCTCTTTAAATAAAATTTGGCCTTGGAAGGAAACCCTTACGTGGCGTATTAATTCTCGCGGAGTAGAAGTGCCTTTTAATCAACAAAGTATTTCTCCTTTTTCATTTGATGAAGACCCTCAATTGATCATGGCGATTGCTTTTGCTGTTTTAGGCTTTGTGCTTATTTTAGGAATGGAAAAATTGGCGATTAAAAAACAATAAATGCAACAAAACAGGACCCTGCTTCAAAAAGGAACTCTTTTTTTAAAAGGGATCGCAATGGGTGCTGCAAATAAAGTACCTGGTGTTTCGGGAGGTACCGTTTCTTTTGTTCTGGGTTTTTATGAAGAACTCATTGCGTCTTTTAGAAAAATTAATTTCAAGACTTTAAAACTCCTTTTAAAAGGAGATTTTAAGCAGTTTTACAGACAGATCAACGGAGCCTTTTTAGTTCTTGTCATGGGAGGAAGTATTTTTAGTTATTTCAGTATTTCTTTGTTGCTAGATTACTTTTTGGAACACCATGAATTGTATGTTTGGAGTTGTTTTTTTGGTATGATTCTCGGTTCTATATTTTATATTGGAAGCGGATTTGGTGATTGGAATGTAAAGAATATAATTTCTTTAATTCTTGGAGCAGCTGTAGGAATTGGAATCAGTTTTTTAACACCAGCAAAAGAAAATGATAATTTATGGTTTGTCTTTTTATGCGGAATTATTGGTGTTTCTGGAATGACATTGCCAGGACTGTCAGGTTCCTTTATTTTAATTTTACTCGGAAATTATGTACTCCTTTTGGTAGATTCTGTGAATGTGTTTTTGAGTGTTCTAACAAACCTTTTTTATGGAGATTTTTCTGCTTTCAAAGATGTTGTAAAAGTGAAATACTTAAAAATAATAATTGTTTTTACTGGCGGATCCCTTTTTGGATTAGTGTCAATTTCGCATGTATTAGGATATGTATTAAAACGTTGGAATCAAATTGTGATTTCGGTTATTATTGGTTTTATTTCGGGATCATTGGGTATTGTTTGGCCTTGGAAAAAAACAATTTTTTTAAAAGAAAAGGGCACTTTTGTTTTAGATATCAAGCAACACAAAATTGTAGAAAATTATGAGCGTTTTATTCCAGATTTCTCGATAACAGAAACTTGGTTTGCAATTTTTTACATTACACTAGGACTTGGATTGATATTAATATTAGATTTTTATGGAAGAAAAAAAGAAGCATAGACGATACGGACTTTTAGGAAAAGACATAGGATATTCTTTTTCGAGAGGATATTTTACAGAGAAATTTGAGAAATTAAAAATTAAAAATTCAGAATATGTGAATTTTGATATTTCTACGATTGAAGACTTTGATGCATTAATAGAAAACAACAAATCGGAATTGCATGGAATGAATGTAACCATCCCATACAAAGAAGCCGTGATTCCATATTTAGATAAAATAGACAAAACAGCACGAAAAATTGGTGCTGTAAATACGATTAAGTTTACAAAAAGAGGGTTGTTAAAAGGCTATAATACAGATGTTTTTGGTTTTGAGAACTCACTAAAACCATTGCTAGAAAAACATCATACCCATGCATTGATATTGGGGACAGGAGGAGCTTCTAAAGCAATTTCATTTTCTTTAAAACAATTGGGAATTAAATATAAGTTTGTTTCCCGTACTCCCTTTAAAAAGAAGGAAATTGCATACACAGATCTCACAGAACGCGTTTTAAAAAAATATACCGTAATTATTAATTCTTCTCCAGTGGGTACTTTTCCAACAGTGCATTTAAAACCACAAATTCCCTATCAACACATTACAGATAGACATCTGTTATTTGATTTGATTTACAATCCTGCAATCACTAGCTTCTTAAAGGAAGGTGAAGCGAAAGGAGCTCAAATTAAAAATGGATTACAGATGCTAGAATTGCAAGCGGAAGAGTCTTGGCGGATTTGGAATCAATAAAAATTAACAAAACAATACTGTATTAAAAACAACTATTTTTATTAATAATTAAAAATTACTTTGAAAATATTGTAAGATGTAACTATCTTTATAAACTGTAATTTAGAACCTTAAACATTGTACATATGTTAGACGAGAATCAAGAGAAAGTAGAAGATAATAAAAGTAATTTAGATCATGATGTTGTTTCGAGTTCAGAGAAGACTCCAGAAACAGAACAACAAGTGACTTCTACAGCTGAAAATCAGGAAGTTTCTGGCGCTGTTAATGAAATTGAGGAAGAGATTGCTGCAACCGCAGAAGAATCTGCAGAAAACAATCAAGTTACAGAAGTTGTCAAAGAAATTGATTATTCTAAAATGCCTTTAGAAAGTTTAGTTGCTGAATTGGAGAAAGTTTTAACAGAGCAACCCGTTAATAAAGTGAAAAATCAAGTTGATGCAATTAAAAATGCATTCAATCAGCAATTTGGGGCACTGTTAGCAGAAAAAAAAGCAGCTTTTATTGAAGCGGGAGGTGAAAGTATTGATTTTCAATTTTCAAGTCCAATAAAGACCACCTATAATTCACTCTTATCTCAACACAAAAAAGAGAGAGAGGCTTATTACAGCGATCAAGAAAAATCTCAAAAACTTAATTTAGAAAAGCGTTTTGAAGTTATTGAAGCTTTAAAAGCTTTAATTGCGAATGCTGATCCAAAAATCATGTACAAGCAATTCAAAGAATTACAAGATACTTGGCGTGCAATTGGCCCAGTTTCTAAAACAAAATACAATGATACTTGGAAAATCTACCATCATCATGTTGAGCGTTTTTACGATTTATTACATTTGAGTAATGATTTTAGAGATTTGGATTTTAAAAATAATTTAGAAGAAAAATTAAAAATCATTCAAAAAGCAGAAGCGCTCGCTGAACATGAAAATATTAGTGACTCATTTAAGCAATTACAAGAGTTGCATAAAATTTGGAAAGAAGATATTGGTCCTGTTGCAAGAGAGATGCGAGAAGAAATTTGGAATAAGTTTAGCCAAGCAACCAAAAAAATTCATGATAGGCGATACGAGTATTATCGTTCAATGAAAACGAAGTTCGATGAGATTATTCAGAAAAAATTAGAAATTGTTGCTCAAATTGAGGCTTTTGATATTTCAAAAAATAAAAACCATAATGATTGGCAACAAAGTATTGCTGCCTTAGAAATACTAAGACAAGCATATTTTAATGCTGGGAAATTGCCATATGCAAAGAGTGAAGAGATTTGGCAAAAATTTAAAGCTGCTACCAAAAAAATTAATAAAGCTAAAAACAATTTTTACAAAGAAGAGAAAAATAGTCAACAAGACAATTTGAATCAGAAAATTGCACTTATTGAGTTGGCCGAATCGTTAAAGGATAGCACAGATTGGGAAAATACAACAGAAACCTTTAAAAAAATTCAAGCAGATTGGAAGAAAATAGGGCATGTACCGCGTAAATTTTCTGATGATGTTTGGAAACGTTTTAAAAGTGCATGTAACCATTATTTTGATCAATATCACAAAAATAAAAATGCAGTTAGTGAAGAAGATCAACTCATTATTACTGCAAAAAAAGACTTTTTAGAGAATATTAAAACTGCTGAAATTAATACAAAAGAGGGCGTATTAGAGGCTGTTAATTCATGGGAAAGTTTAGGGTATCTTCCACGAAGTGTTCGTCACTTAGAAGGGAAGTTCAATAAACAAATAGACCGTTTAATTTCTACATTATCTATCGATAAGAATGAAATAGAAATGCTGCGTTTTAAGAATAATGTTGATGGTTTCGCTACAAATAATGATGTAAGGAAATTAGATGGTGAGCAGATTTTTGTACGAAAGAAAATTGATGAGATTGTTAAAGAGATTCAACAATTAGAAAATAACTTAGGTTTCTTTTCGAATGCAAAACCAGATAATCCATTAGTTTTGAATGTGATGTCTAAAGTTGAAGCCTTTAAGAAAGATCTCGCTTTATGGAAAGAGAAGTTGAGTTATATTAAGAAAATAGACTATTAATTAGGTACAGTTAATTTTTTATAGAAAACACCAGGAAGGTAGCAATTTAGATTGCTGCCTTTTTTTGTATACAAATTTTTATAATCTCAGGAATTGGTTTTAATAAGAAATGTTTATAACAAACTGACTTTATAATTTATTGAGATGAAGACTTTTTATAATACCATCTACCAATCCAATTTTTGGAACATAAATTTTTCTTGCATTACTCCATTTCATGGCAGAAAGATAAATTTTTGTTGCTGGGATAATAACGTCTGCTCTATCTGGATTTAGACTTAATTCAGAAACACGTTCTTCAAAACTCATTCGTTTTAAAAACTGATACTGTGCACTCAAATAGATATAGGAAATGGGTTTTCCTTCTGTTCTTCCAGACATTTTAAAAAGTTTATTGATGTTTCCTCCAGAACCAATTAAAGAAATACGTTTTAGATCTTTTGTGTTTTTTTTAATCCACTTTTCAACATCGGCAAAGATTTCTTTGTTTACTAATTTTTTGTTGTTTATCAATCGGACAGTCCCCATTTTAAAGGACTTAGAGTTTATAATTTTACCTTTAGAAAAAAGGGTAAATTCGGTACTTCCACCTCCCACATCTACGTATAAATACGAGCTGTCACCCTCTATTAATTCATTTAAATCTGTGGATGATATAATTGCAGCTTCTTCTTTCCCTCCAATAATATCGATTTGAATACCAGTTTTTTGGAAGATTTCCTGTACAACCTCTTCACCATTGTGAGCTTCTCTCATTGCGGAGGTAGCACAGGCTTTGAAACGCTCTACATGATGGGTTTTCATTAAAAGTTTAAAAGCATTTAAAGCATCAATTAATCTTTGAATACTGTCTTCAGAGATCATCCTTTGTGCTACAAACACTTCAGCACCCAAGCGAATAGGTACTCGAACTAATGAGGATTTTTTAAACTTTGGTTCTTTATCCTTTGAGATAATAACATTAGAAATTAACAGTCGAATTGCATTCGAACCAATATCTATTGCTCCATATTTTTTTATTTCTAACAAACGGCCTTATTTATGGTTCTTTGGAATTTCTATCAGAAAAGTTTTTCCCTTTTTGATATTTTTCCAATGTTTATCATCAAACTGAATTCCAACGACTCCACAAGTGGAAATATGTGAAATGGGTTTGTTTCCAAATTTGTTTACAAAAGAATTGATGCCATGGTCATGACTGAAAATAATTGCAGAATCAAAACTATCATCGAGTGCATTTACTGTCTTTACCAAGTATCCATCACTAAAACTATACAATTGTTTTCGAATATAAAGATTGGAAAGTGGGTATTTAAAATTTTCACAAAAAATGACCGCAGTATGTAATGCTCTATTTGCGCTACTAGAAATAAAAACATCAGGTTTATCTATTGTAGTTGCTAAAAATTTAGAAACTAAATGAGCATCTTTTATGCCCCTTCTTTTTAGAGGCCTATCAATGTCTTCAATGCCCTCATAATCCCAAGAAGATTTTGCGTGACGAACAATGTATAAGGTTTTCATTTTATTATTATTGATATGTAAATATAAAAATTTACGGAGCCAATCGCTCTAGTTTCCATAAAAAATCTTTTGTTAAAGAATATCTCATTCGATCATGCATTCGATTTGGTCTTCCTTGCCAAAATTCTATAGAAATAGGTTTTACTATATAACCTCCCCAATGTTCTGGCCTGGGTATTTCTTTTCCTTCGTATTCCTTCTCTAGAGTGTCTAATTGTATTTTTAAATCTTCTTTTGAAGCTACTACTGTACTTTGAGGTGAAGCCCATGCTCCTAATTTACTCCCTGTTGGTCGTGAGTTGAAATATGCATCCGATTCTTCTTCGGATACTTTTTCTGCAGTACCTTTAATGATGATTTGTTGCTCTAAGGCGGGCCAAAAGAAAGATAGGCATATTTGATTATTTACCGCTATTGCTTTTGCCTTTTCTGAAGCATAATTCGTATAGAAAATAAACCCTTCTTCGGTATATTTTTTTAACAAAACTACTCTGCTTTTGGGAAATCCATCATTTCCAATTGTTGAAATAGTCATGGCATTGGTCTCTTCGATTGCATTGGATGCATCTGCATTTAAAAACCAATCTTTGAATAAATCCATTGGGTTTTCTGGGCAGTTACTTTCTAGCAATTCTTGTTTCTCGTAAGATTTACGATAGTTACTTAAGTCTTTAGGCATTGTTACTTTCTTTTGATCAAATATAATCCAATAAAAGTAATCAAACCGTTCAATGGTAAAATTTCCCAATGAAATTGGTATGTACCAATTATGCGTTCAGGCAAAGAGGTGATTATAAAGCTTATTGTAATGGAAAGGAGTGCAACAATCCAAGCATATTTGTCTTTAATTGGATGTTTTGTAAAAATACCGAAAGTAAACAATCCTAATAAAGGACCATAGGTGAATGTTGCAAATTTGAATAAGTTACCTACAACATTTCCTTCAAGACTATTAAATAAAATAACGACTAAGATTAATAAGATAGAGACTCCAATATGTACTTTTCTACGTAATGGCTTTTGTTGCTCTATTGGTTTTTTTTCAATTTCTAAAAAATCTACTGAAAATGACGTTGTTAGTGATGTTAATGCAGAGTCTGCACTAGAATAGGCTGCAGCAATTAGACCAATAATGAATGTGACAGCCAGTCCAGTTCCCAAATTTTGATTCATTGCAATTTCTGGAAATAGCAAGTCAGTTCTTGTTATTCCATCTACAATAGGGATTGATACTCCTATTTTTTCAGAATATATAAACAATAAAGCGCCTAAGGATAAAAAGAAGAAATTGACAATCACTATTAAAATAGCCATTGTAATCATGTTTTTTTGAGCTTCTTTGTTGTTTTTACACGTTAAGTTTTTTTGCATCATATCTTGGTCTAAGCCCGTCATTGCTACTGCAATAAAAATACCGCCTATAAAATATTTCCAGAAGTATGTTTTAGCATTTATATCGTCAAAAAAGAAAATTTGTCCTTTCATTGTAAATTCTTCAGAATATAAAAATTCAACAAAAGTCCAATCTAATTGCTCATTGATTAAATAAATAGAGAATCCTACGGCAATTAACATGGCAAGTGTTTGAAGTGTGTCTGTCCATACAATGGTTTTTATTCCGCCTCTAAAAGTGTAAATCCAAATTAAAAGAATTGAAAGTATTACGGTAATTTCAAACGGAACACCCAGTTCTTCAAAAACAATGTATTGCATTGCTATAGAAACTAAAAATAATCTAAAGGAAGCTCCTGTAACTCTTGACAATAAAAAGAAGAAAGCACCTGTTTTGTAACTTGTTTTTCCAAAACGTTGCTCTAAATATTGATAGATAGAAGTGATGTTTAGTTTATAATAAAGCGGTAGCAATATAAAAACGATGATTAAATAGCCAAAGAAAAAACCAAAGACTCCTTGCATATAAGCAAATTGCTGTCCATTAACCATTCCTGGTACAGAAATAAAAGTTACTCCAGAAAGTGAAGCGCCAATCATGCCAAATGCAACTAGATACCAAGGGGAATTTCTTTTTGCTTTAAAAAACACCTCATTAGAATCTTCTTTTCCTGTAAAGTAGGCGATAGTAATTAATACCAAGAAGTAGGCGATTATCAAAAGGAAAATATGATATGATTGCATGGATTACTTTGTTTGTAAATTATTGAGATACGAATATATGTTTTTCTGTCTTCTTTTTAGGATTTCGTAATTCATAATTCGTAATTTTGTCGGCTATGGAGTTTTCATCAAAATTATTGGAAAATGCAGTGAACGAAGTTTCTCGTTTGCCCGGAATTGGAAAGCGAACAGCCTTGCGTTTGGTTTTGCATTTACTGAAGCAACCAAAAGAGAATACAAAGTATTTGTCGGAAGCACTATTGCATTTAAGAAACGATGTTGAAACCTGCGAGAAGTGCCATAACATTTCAGATACTGTTTTGTGTGCTATTTGTAAAAATCCAAAACGAAACTCAGAAATTATTTGCGTTGTTGAAGACATAAGAGATGTAATGGCTATTGAAAGCACCTCTCAGTTTAACGGAGTTTATCATGTTTTGGGAGGGAAGATTTCCCCAATCGAAGGCATAGGACCCCAAAATTTGCAAATTGAATCTTTGGTCAATAAAGTTGAAAATGGGGAAGCTAAAGAATTGATTTTTGCGTTGAGTTCTACGATGGAAGGAGACACGACCAACTTTTACATTTTTAAACAAATCGAAAAATTTGACATTACCACCTCAACCATAGCTCGCGGAATTTCTGTGGGTGATGAATTAGAGTATGCCGATGAAATAACTTTAGGGAGGTCTATTGTGAATCGTATCCCCTTCGAACAAAGTGTTCGGGAATAGTTAATGAATATAAAGTCACAATGTAACTATTCAACTATAAAATGAGTTTGAAAGTTAGCTGTATTAGTTATCCTCCAAAACCTCTTTTTCTGTCTTTTCCCAGTTTTTCTTTTCTCGAAGGGTCTTGTATAGCTTAATGCCTAACATCATTAAAATCCCGAAAAGGATAATGCCAACAACACCCCAAATCCAATTAATGGCACTTTTTACAGTAACTAGAAATACAATTGCAAACAAAAGAATGGTAGAGACTTCATTAAAAATACGCAATTTTAAAGCAGTATATTTCACTACATTGTGTTGTAGTTTGATGAAGATTTTATGACAATACCCGTGGTAAAAGTACAGTGCAAATACAAAGGAGAGTTTTATCAACATCCAGGGCTCTTCTAGGTAATATGGATTTGTGTAAAGCATCCAAAAAGCAAAAACACTTGCTAAAATTGCAGAGGGCCAAGTAATAATATACCACAATCTTTTACTCATTAATTTGTACTGAGTTTGTAAAATTTCTTTCGCAGGTTCTGGTTTTTGCTCCGCTTCTGTTTGATAAATAAACAAACGAACAATGTAAAACAAGCCGGCAAACCAAGTCACTACAAAAATAATGTGCAATGCTTTTACGTATAAGAAATCCATAGTAGTCTATTTTTAAAGTTTTAGATTCCCTTTTCAAGAACAACTTCATCTTTCAATCCCCAGTCTTCAATCCAATTGGCCAGAACTTGTACCCAATCATCATTGTCATTCATACAAGGAATTGCATGAAATTCTTCACCACCAGCCTCTAAAAATTCCTCTTTACCTTCCATTGCAATTTCTTCTAAAGTTTCTAAACAATCAGAAACAAAAGCAGGGGTAACCACCGCTAATTTTTTCACTCCTTCTTCTGGGTATTTTTCAAACATTTTGTCTGTGTATGGCTGTAACCAAGGATCGCCAGCCAATCTAGATTGAAAGGAAACAAAATATTGATGTGGTTGTAGGTCTAAATATGCTACAACTTGTTTGGTTGTTTCGTAACATTGATGTTTGTAACAAAACTCATGTGCAGCAGAACTTGTTTTACAACAAGCAAAATTTTTGCTATCTGAGGGGTTACAGTGTTTTTTTGTAATATCAGATTTTCTTACATGCCTTTCTGGAATTCCATGGTATGAAAACAAAATTTTATCCCATTCTTTACCATCGAGGTGATTTTTAATACTATCGCCTAAAACTTTTATGTAGTCTTTTTTATGATAAAAAGCAGGAATATCAGAAAAGGTCATTTTTGGAAAGAATTGTTGTCTTAATTCTTCTGCTAAAATCAAAATCGTTTCAGTTGTTGCCATCGCGTGTTGAGGATATAGAGGCACAATTAACACCTCAGTAACTCCTTTGTCATGCAATTCTTGCAAACCTGTTTTTATACTTGGACTTCCATAACGCATTGCCAAGGCAACTGGTAATGTTGTTTTGGTTCTTACTTTTTTTGTCAATCTCTCAGATAATACAATCAAAGGAGAGCCTTCGTCCCACCAGATTTTCTTGTAAGCTTTTGCAGATTTTTTTGGTCTTGTATTTAAAATAATACCTCTAACCAATAGGGTTCTGAGCCATTTTGGAGCATCTATAACGCGCTCATCCATTAAAAATTCATCCAAATATTTTCGAACATCTTTTGTTGATGTACTATCTGGGGATCCTAAATTTACTAGTAAAACTCCTTTCATTTGTATTCTGAATTTATTTCAGTGTTTTTTTTATTGATTTTATTTGATTGGTCACCTCATACAAGGTGATTGCTAAACTGTGTATTACATTCATGCTAGAGTTTCTTCCAAACATTGGGATTGCAACGGTATGATCGACAAGTTGAATATTTTCAATACCATTTCTTTCGCTTCCCAAAAGTAAAACGATTTTTTGATGATTTTCAAATTCAAAATCTTGAATATTGATGCTTTTATCAGTAATCTCTATACCAATTATTGTATTTCCTGCTGCCTTTAATTCCTGAATGATTGTCGTGAAATTGGAGTAAGAAGCATGTTCAATTTGATTCACGGTATTTCTGGCTGTTTTCTTGACAATTCTGTTCTCTATTGTTGGAGAGCTTTCGTGAAAATAAATCTTTTTAACACCAAAACTTTCAGAAATTCGAAAACACATTCCAATATTTTCAGGAGTTCTAATCGCATCACAAACAATGGTAATTGGAAATTGCTTTTGATTATTTTCGATGTCGTAATGAGTAAGTTGTTTCACTGTATCGTTGTTTCAATTGTTTTTATTACTGTCAGGCTTCGCTTGCTTTGGCGTTTTTCGGTATTTTTAATTTTGCAAACTCATTACATATTTCTTTGGCGTAGTCCCAAATTTCTTTTTAAAGGCGGCTATAAAGTGACTTGCTGTGCTATATCCAACTTGAAGTCCAACCTCATTTACATTGAATTGATTGCTTTCTAATAGTTTTCGAGAATGTTCCAATTTATAGTCCAATAAAAAACTGTAAACAGTATCCCCGTAAATTTGCTTAAACCCTTCTTTTAGTTTCTTTAAGTTCAAGCCAATTTCTGAAGCCAATTCTTGTAGGCTTGGTGGCTCTGACATTCTAGAAATGATAATTTCTTTCGCTTTTCTAATTTTTAAAACGTTCTGTTCATCTACCAAAAAAGGACAATATTCACCTGCGGTGCTTTCTTCTTTTTGGAAATGCAAACTTAACAACTCGTAAACCTTTCCTTTTACATATAGCTCTTTTATGGAACTGTTAATACTAGCATTTATAATTTGCTGTAATACAACAGAAACCGATGGTTTTATTTCAGTGTCATCATAATATTTCTTGTTGCTATTTTCGTCACTTAAAAAAGGGATATACCCTGATTCTTTAGAAAACAAAGAGTGAAACTTTTCAATAGAAATCATCAAGGAAACCAAGGTTGTTTTGGGTTGAATTTCCAAATTGATTGGCAAGATTCTTTGTGGGTTGTAAAGTAGTATCGATCGGTTGTCCAATACATCAAAAGAATAAGAACCATTGTTAAAAAAGAATTTAGAATTTCCTTTCAAGCAAAAGTGCATTTGAATAAAAGAACTGTCAATTTCTCTTTCAAAGCTTTGAATCTGATTACTTTCATTCTGAAAATGAAGTACATAAAAGCCTTTCTCTAAACTAATTTCATCCAAAGAACTTTCTCCGACATTTTTAAACATTCCAATTGATTTAATAATTTTGTTTTTATTTAGAATCATTCTTTATAACAAACTTCCAAAACGATTGTCTTACTGCAAAAATAAGGCTTTTCGGAAGTTTAAAGAAAAAAAAGTGATTAAAAAACATAGAACGATATTAATAGTACTTTAAGCGACATTTTTATCATTCTGAAGTTGTTATTTTTGCCGAATCTTTAAAGAAGTATGCAACAAGAAACACAAAAGCATTTTTATAATATTGGCGTTAGTTACGTAAAGGCAGATGCAAAAACACGAGGAAAGTATTCTTTGTCAAAAGAGCATCAAAATGCTTTGTTAGTCATGGCGAAAGAAAAAAACTTTGAAGGAGTCTTTGTTTTATCTACATGTAACAGAACGGAGATTTCAGGTTTTGCAGAACATCCTTATCAACTGATTCAATTATTGTGTCATTTTTCAGAAGGAACCGTAGAAGAGTTCGCTACTATTTCAAACGTCTATAAAAATCAAGAAGCCATCAACCATCTTTTTAGAATTGGAACTGGTTTAGAGAGTCAAATCTTAGGAGATTATGAAATTGTTGGACAATTGCGACATTCTTTTAAAATGGCAAAAGCACAGAATACAACAAATGCTTACCTAGAGCGACTTTTGAATTGTGTAATGCAGGCAAGTAAGAAGGTGAAGAATGAAACTAAATTAAGCTCAGGAACCACATCTGTTTCCTATGCAGCAGTTCAATATATTATCAAAAACTTACGGGATTACAATTCTAAAAATATTTTAGTTTTTGGCTTGGGTAAAATGGGAAAACATACCTGTAAAAATTTAGCAGAGTACACACAAAACAAAACGGTTTGCTTAATTAATAGAACCGAAGAGAAAGCTGCCGAATTTGTAAAAGAACACGATTCAATAAGAAAAGCAGTTATTGAAGATTTGGCGCAAGAAATTGAGAAATCGGACGTGCTTATTGTTTCTACTGGCGCTAGTAAACCAACCATTACAAAGCAGCAAATTTCTAAAAACAAAGAGTTATTGATTTTAGATTTATCGATGCCAGAGAATGTGGACAAAGATGTAACCGATATAAAAGGAATTTCTTTAGTAAATGTTGATGCGTTGTCAAAAATTACAGATGAAACCTTGGCGGTTCGTCTCGAAGAGGTGCCAACAGCAGAAGCAATTATAGAAGTTCATAAAAAAGAATTTAACGATTGGTTAAATCACAGGAGATTTACCCCAGCGATCGCCGCATTAAAAAAATCGTTAGAAACAATAAAGAAGGATGAGATTAATTTTCAGAAGAAAAAAATAAGTAATTTTGATGAAGCACAAGCAGAGATTTTAACGGCTCGTTTTATTCAGAAAATTACAACTCAATTTGTGAAACATTTAAAAGAAGATGAAACTTCTGTCGCTCAAAGTTTACAAGTGATTCAAAAGGTATTTCAATCCTAACAAAAAGGTATGCAAAAAATAATTAGAATAGGAACTCGTGAAAGTGAATTAGCACTTTGGCAAGCCAATAAAGTTCGTAAAGAATTAGCCGTTTTGGGTTATGAATCCGTTTTAGTTCCTATAAAATCGATGGGAGACATTGTTTTAGATAAGCCGTTGTATGAATTGGGGATTACAGGTGTTTTTACTAAAAATTTAGATGTAGCACTACTTAATGGAGATATCGATATTGCAGTGCATTCGTTCAAAGATGTACCTACTAGTTTACCAGAAGGAATTGTACAAGCTGCAGTTTTAAAGAGAGCAAATTATAGTGATATTTTAGTATTAAAAGATACCGAAGAATTTTTTGGACAACCAGAGGCAATTATCGCAACTGGAAGTATTCGAAGAAAAGCCATGTGGCTCAACCGCTACCCAACTCACACTGTTGTGCCCTTAAGAGGAAACGTAAATACTCGTTTAGAAAAAGTAGAAGAAAATGATTGGAACGGAGCTGTTTTTGCAGCTGCCGGTTTAGAGAGAATTGGAAAACGTCCAGGAGGTGCAGTCAATCTTCCTTGGATGATACCAGCACCCGCACAAGGTGCAATTATGATTGCTGCCTTAGAAAAAGATGATTATATAATGGATGCCTGTGAGCAGTTGAATCATCCAGATACCAAAATTTGTGTCGGTATAGAACGTGAGTTTTTAAGATTGTTAGAAGGCGGTTGTTCAGCACCCATTGGTGCATTGGCTTATATAGACGATAAAACAGAAGAAATAAATTTTAAAGGAGTTTTGCTAAAAACAGACGGCTCTAAAAAGATCTCAGTTGCAAAAACAGCAAAAGTGGGAAGCCATGAATATTTAGCGAAAGACTGTGTGGATTATATCCTCAATAGAGGAGGAAGAGAATTGATGATTGAAGATGGTGATGTTGAAGTTGCAAAACACACAATTTATTCAACAAAGAAATTATCGGAAGCGCAAAAGAAAACAGTTGATAGCTCAATAGGGATTAAAGACAGCGATTTCATTAAAATTCGGTTTAATAGAATTCCTGCTAAAGTGATGAAACAGCAACACGAAAATGTTGTAATCACTAGCCAGAATGGAGTAGAAGCAATTTTGAATTCGTTTACAAAAGACGAAATTAAGTTTAAAAATATTTTCTGCGTAGGGCGTAGAACCAAAAAACTGATAGAAAATAGAATTGGAAAAGTAGCGCATGTTGCTAAAAATGCTTTGAAATTAGCAGAATACATTGCAAAAGAGACAGACATTAAAATGGTTTCCTACTTCTGTAGTGATCTTCGATTGGATGTTTTGCCATCGTATTTACAAGAAAATAATGTAGTTGTAAATGAGATAGAAGCATATAAAACGATGTTGAGTTCTGTAAAAATGACTGCTTCCGTTTCTGGAGTTTTATTTTATAGCCCATCAGGAATTGATAGTTATTTAAAAGACAACAATACCGATAAAATTGCTTTTTGCATTGGAGAAACAACAGCAGTTAAAGCAAGAAAGCACTTCGATAACGTACAAGTTGCAAAGATGCCCGATGTTGACAGTGTTTTAGCGTTAGTAAATTCTCATTATATAAAAGAATAAACGTCATTCCGAATGCGCTGAAGCAATCTGTAAATTGAGATTACTTGGTCATTCTTTCTCGTAATGACATAAATGGAAGGAAATGTTCAGAACAAGAAGATTAAGGAAGTCAGAAGGAATACGAAGATTGGTTCGAGAAACTAAATTATCGGTAGATGACTTTGTGTACCCACTTTTTATTGAAGAAGGTGAAAACATAGCAACTGATATTGTTTCAATGCCAGGTATCAAACGTTTTTCCTTAGATCGAATATCCAAAGAATTAGACGAAGTTGTTTCCTTAAATATACCCGCTGTTTTATTGTTTGGAATCCCTTCTCATAAAGACGAAGAAGGAACAGAAACGTGGAATGATAACGGAATTATACAACAAGCAATTCGTTTTATTAAAAAAAATTACCCAAGCTTATATGTGATTACTGACGTGTGTTTTTGCGAATACACCTCACATGGTCATTGCGGAATAATTCATGACAATGACGTAGACAACGATGCTACTTTGGTAAACATAGCCAAGCAAGTGATTTCTCATGCAAAAGCAGGTGTTGACATGGTCGCACCCTCTGGAATGATGGATGGTACTATTGCGATGGTTCGCGAATCATTAGACAATACTGGTTTTTCAAACTTACCAATTATGGCCTATGCTGTAAAGTATGCCTCTGCATTTTATGGTCCTTTTAGAGATGCAGCAGATTCTACTCCTAGTTTTGGAGATCGTAAAACCTATCAAATGGATCCCTCAAACAGAGATGAAGCAATGCGAGAAGCTACTTTTGACGATCAAGAAGGAGCTGATATTTTAATGGTAAAACCTGCTTTGTCTTATTTAGATATTATTCGCGATTTAAAGAATAATTTTGACAGACCGATTGCATGTTATAATGTAAGTGGAGAATATGCCATGGTAAAAGCCGCTGCAGAAAAAGGGTGGATTGATGGCGAAAAAGTAATGCTAGAAAGCTTGCTCTCTATGAAAAGAGCAGGAGCCGATATCATTATTACTTATTTTGCAAAAGAAGCAGCAAGAGTATTGAATAAATAGCACTTTGTAATAGCTGTTGGCAATTTGCTAAAAGCTAAAAACAGACTGCCAAAAGCGTAAAAGAATGAAATTCAAAAAATCAGAAGAATTATATAAAGAAGGATTAGTTCACCTTGTTGGAGCCGTGAATTCTCCTGTAAGAGCCTTTATCTCAGTAGGAGGAAACCCTTTGTTTATCAAAAAAGCAAAAGGAAGTAAAATTACCGATGTAGATGGAAACGAATACATAGATTTGGTCTTGTCTTACGGCCCTATGATCATTGGACATCGCCATCGAAAAGTACAAAGAGGGGTAGCAAAAGCATTGAAAAATGGGTATTCTTTTGGTGCTTCTACAGAAAATGAAATCAAGCTTGCAAAAATTGTGTGCGATGCATTTCCAGAAATGGACAAAGTTCGTTTTGTAAACTCAGGAACCGAAGCTGTAATTAGTGGTGTTCGTTTGGCAAGAGCCTTTACAGGAAAAGATAAAATCATCAAGTTTTCAGGGTGTTATCATGGGCATCAAGATTCCTTATTAGTAGCAGCAGGTTCTGGTTTAGCAACCTTAAGTATTCCAGGTTCTAAAGGAGTGCCAGAAGGAGCAGTAAAGAATACGCTCATTGCAGAATACAATAATTTAGAAAGTGTTAAAAAACATTTTGAAGCACATGACGATATTGCAGGAGTTATTATAGAACCTATTTGTGGAAATATGGGCGTGGTTATTCCGCAACATAATTTCTTAAAAGAATTAAAAGATTTTCTAAAATCGAAAGGTGCTTTGTTGATTGCTGATGAAGTAATGACTGGTTTTAGATCGAAATTTGGAGGTGCACAAGAGTTGATGGGTGTTACTGCAGATATTACCTGTTTAGGAAAAGTAATTGGAGGAGGTTTTCCAGTAGGAGCCTATGGAGCAAGAAACGAAATCATGGAGCAAGTTGCCCCTTTAGGTGGAATGTATCAAGCAGGGACATTAAGTGGAAATCCTATTGCCATGGCAGGAGGAATCGCTACTCTTACAGAGCTAAAGCGACAGGATCCCTATCAGAAATTTGATAAAATTGGAAGTACAATAGAAACCATATTAATCGATACAGCCAAGAAGTACAATGTGCCCCTTGTTGTAAACCGTTTTGGGTCCATGTTGAATCCATTTTTCACAAACACTAAGGTGACTAATTTTGAAGAAGCGCAAACATCCGATCAGAAAAAATTTGCTGTTTTCTTCTGGGAAATGATAAAAAATGGGGTGTTTTTACCACCAAGTCAATTTGAAGCTTGGTTTTTATCTTCAGCAATTTCAGACAAAGATATAAAGAATATAGCAGTGGCCATAGATAAAGCAATATTAGTAGTTTCAAAAATGAATAAAAAGTAACTGCAAAGACGCAAAAGGAATCCGCAGGGTTCGAAAGAAAAATTAAAAACAGCTAATAGTCGAAGCCAAAAGCTAACAACTAATAGCCAAAAGTTATAAGATGATAAAAAACGATTTATTTTTAAGAGCCTTAAAAGGAGAAACAGTAGATAGGCCACCTGTTTGGATGATGCGTCAAGCAGGACGTTATTTACCAGAGTTTCAAGTCATCAAAAAGAAATATGATTTTTTTACCCGTTGTAGAACTCCAGAATTGGCGTCAGAAATTACTGTACAGCCTATTAGGAGATACGGAATGGATGCGGCTATTTTATTCTCAGACATCTTGGTAATTCCCCAAGCAATGAATGTAGAGGTACAAATGAAACCAGATTTTGGACCTTATTTACCCAACCCAATTCGTACCCAAAAAGACGTTGATAATGTCATTGTTCCAGATGTACATATGGAATTAGATTACGTATACCAGGCTATAAAAGCGACCAAAGAAAAATTGAATGATGAGATTCCTTTAATCGGTTTTGCAGGATCTCCATGGACTATTTTATGTTATATGGTTCAAGGACAAGGGTCTAAAAACTTTGACAAAGCAAAAGAATTTTGTTTTACAAAGCCAACGGCAGCCCACGAATTGTTGCAAAAAATTACAGATACTACTATTGCTTATTTAAAAGCAAAAGTTGCAGCAGGCGTAAATGCTGTTCAAGTTTTTGATTCTTGGGGAGGTATGCTGTCACCAGTAGATTATCAAGAATTTTCTTGGCAGTACATTCAACAAATTATAGATGCCGTAAAAGACGATGCTCCAGTTATTGCCTTTGGAAAAGGATGTTGGTTTGCATTGAATGAAATGTCTAAATCGGGTGCTTCGGCTTTGGGCGTAGATTGGACCTGTTCTGCAAGAAATGCACGTTATTTATCGGGTGGAAATATTACTTTACAAGGAAATTTTGATCCGTCAAGATTGTTGTCACCACCTGCAGAAATTAAGAAAATGGTGCATCAAATGATCAACGAATTTGGAAAAGATAAATACATTGTTAATTTAGGACATGGTATTCTGCCAAACATTCCTTTAGAGAATGCAAAGGCCTTTGTAGACGCTGTAAAGGAATACAAAAAACCTTCTTAATTTTTGGAGCAATAAAATAAAATTGGGATATAATTTATGAAAGAACAGTTCTACGCTTACATTGAAAACCTACAAAATCAAATTACTTCTAAAATAGAAGCTCTCGATGGAAAAGCAATTTTCCAAGAAGATCTATGGCAGCGTAAAGAAGGTGGAGGAGGTAGAACTCGTGTTATTGAAAATGGAGCCATCTTTGAAAAAGGAGGTGTTAATATTTCGAAAGTTTTTGGCGAATTACCAGCACCATTAAGAAAACAGTTTGGGGTAGAAGAAGGAAATTTTTTTGCCTGTGGCTTGAGTCTAGTATTGCATCCTATAAACCCGTTTTTGCCAACAGTACATGCCAATTGGCGTTATTTTGAGATGTACAATGCATCAGGAGAAATTGTAACTCAATGGTTTGGTGGCGGACAAGATTTAACGCCCTACTATTTATTTGATGAAGATGCAATCCATTTTCATACCGTTTGTAAGTTGGCATGTGACAAACATCATTTAGAATTTTATCCAAAGTTCAAAAAAACCTGTGACAACTATTTTTGGAATGCACATCGAGAGGAAGCGCGCGGAATCGGAGGGTTGTTTTTTGATTATTTAAAAGAGACAGCGGAATTCACCATAGAAGATCGGTATAATTTTGTTACAGAAGTTGGAAATAGTTTTTTAGACAGTTATGTTCCAATCGTTGAAAAGAGAAAAGAGCTTTCATTCACAAGAACTCAAAAAGATTGGCAAGAAATTCGAAGAGGTCGCTATGTAGAATTTAATTTAGTGCATGACAGAGGGACTTTGTTTGGATTGAAAACCAATGGGCGTATAGAAAGTATTTTAATGAGTTTACCGCCAATTGTTCAATGGAAATACAATCATCAACCAGAAGAAAATTCTGAAGAAGAAAGACTTATTAAGGTTTTAGAGGAGCCTAAAGATTGGATTTAAAAACAAATAGATAAATACAAAACAGATTCGGTTTTGTATTTTTTTTACCTAGCAATTAGTTTCAATATTAAAATGTACTTGAATTGAGAAAAAGACAGTAGTACGTTTTGCTCTTTTCTGAGTTTTTTATGAAGCTTAAACAATCAATTAATTACTGAATCAATAATATAAGTGTTAAAAATTTAAATATATTTAATAATATTTAGATTATTTAAGAATTTATTAAGAATAATTTAAAGAAGAGAAAATTTAACACGATTATTCTATTCAAATTACTAGTGAAAAACCATCCGTTTTTAGTATTTTTGTATCCGATAAAAAAAATAGTAATGGCAAGATTCGAATTGAAATTACCTAAAATGGGAGAAAGTGTTGCAGAAGCAACGATCACATCTTGGTTAAAAGAAGTTGGTGATACGATAGAATTGGATGAAGCTATTGTAGAAATTGCTACAGATAAAGTAGATTCGGAAGTTCCATCAGAAGTAGAAGGTACTTTAGTAGAGGTTTTATTTGAAAAAGACGAAGTCGTTGCTGTAGGTGCTACTATTGCTATTATTGAAACTGCTGTAGATGCTGTAAGTGATGCAGGAATTCAAGAAGAAGTATTACAAGTTACAGCTGTAGAAAAAACCATCGAAAAAGCAATAGAAGTTGTTGCGCCCTCAATATCAAAAACATCAGAAACCGGAAAATTTTATTCACCCCTAGTTCGTAATATTGCCAAAACGGAAGGCATTACGATGGCTGAATTGGAAATAATATCTGGTTCAGGAAAAGATGGAAGAGTTTCTAAAAATGATATTCTGTCTTTTCTTGAAAATAGAAAATCAGATCCAATAAAAATCAAGGAAGAAAAAGCGATACAACCAATCCAAAAAGTAATTCAAAAAGCAACGCCAGTTTCTGTAAATGGTGAAGATGAGATAATAGAAATGACTCGAATGGGAAAATTGATTTCCAAGCACATGGTCAATTCGGTGCAAACTGCTGCACATGTGCAGTCTTTTATTGAAATAGATGTAACCAATATCGTAAAATGGAGAACCAAAGTTAAAGAAGATTTCTTCAAAAGAGAAGGAGAGAAATTAACATTCACACCTATTTTAATGCATGCTGTTGCTGCGACTATTAAAAAGTTTCCAATGATTAATATCGCAATTGATGGCGATCACATTATCAAAAGAAAAAACATAAACTTAGGAATGGCTGCGGCTTTACCAGATGGGAACTTAATTGTGCCTGTTATAAAAAATGCAGATCAATTGAATCTTGTTGGAATGACAAAATCGGTGAATGATTTAGCAAACAGAGCAAGAAACAACGCATTGAAGCCAGATGAAATTCAAGATGGAACATACACGGTCACCAATGTAGGAGGTTTTGGTTCTGTCATGGGAACACCCATTATCAATCAGCCTCAGGTAGCAATTTTGGCTTTAGGAGCCATTCGCAAAGTACCAGCAGTTATTGAAACTTCTGAAGGAGATTTTATCGGTATCAGACAAAAAATGTTTGTTTCACATTCTTACGATCACCGAGTTGTCAATGGAGCTTTGGGAGGAATGTTTATCAAAACCCTAAAAGAAATAATAGAAGCTTGGGATGTAAATCAGGATTTTTAAAACAAACCATTTGATATTATAAAAAAACTCAGATTTTATCTGAGTTTTTTTATGATATTTATTTTCTTGAATACAACCACCAATTCATATCTCTGGTTAATTTAAAACCGATTTTTTCATACAAAGAAATGGCTACATTTCCTTTATTTGTATGAAGAATAGGGAGTTTATTCTCCTTTAATATTTCTTTAGTAGTGTGTGTTATGAGTTGTCTTGCATAGCCTTTTCGTGTATGGTCAGGATGGGTAACCACAGAGCTTATCTCTATGAAATCATCAGCTTGCATACGTTGTCCAGAAATAGCAATGAGTTTTCTGTTCTTAAAGATGCCGAAAAATTTCCCCATTTTAAAACCATTTTTACGATAAAAACCAGGCATGACCAACCATATTAAATCGTAAATTTCATCAATATGTTTTTCGGTGAGAACGACAATTTCTTCAGTAGTTTCGATGTCAATCAGGTTTTCTAAAACCATTTGACAACCCGATATCTTTTTTTCTAAAACTGTTGTATTTGTGTCAATTTCTGCTGTTTGGTTTTCTGATACTAAGAAGAATTTTTCAACAGTTCTCCCATATTCATTTAAAGCCATACTGGTTTTAGATGTGTCATAAAAAGCACCAAAAATACAAATGTCTGGATCATAAAAATGAACGTCGTGGTGTGTTATTAGAAACTTTTTATGCGTTTCTTGTAAGGAGTACCATACAGGGTTTTTTAATTTTTCTTCTATAGAGATCATTTTCTGGTGTATAAAAAAACTCGCATTTAATGCGAGTTTCTAAAGATATACTATTTTTAAAAAACTTACGCTAACATGGTAACGGGGTTTTCTATAAATGTTTTTAATGTTTGTAAAAATTGAGCACCAACGGCACCATCAACAGTTCTGTGATCACAAGTTAAAGTTAACTTCATGGTATTACCAACAACAATTTGTCCGTTTTTAACCACTGGTTTTTCAACAATTGCACCTACAGATAAAATGGCGGAGTTCGGTTGGTTGATAATCGAGGTAAAGTTTTCGATTCCAAACATTCCTAAATTAGATACCGTAAAGGTACTTCCTTGCATTTCTGCAACCGATATTTTCTTATGTCTTGCTTTTCCTGCTAAATCTCTTACAGCTGCACCAATTTGAGTTAAACTCAACTGGTTAGTGTGTTTCACCACGGGTACAACCAAACCTTCATCAACTGCAACCGCAACACCTACGTGAATGTGACTGTGATAAATAGTGTTGTCATTGGTCCAAGAAGTATTTACTTGTGGATGTTTTTGCAATGCCATCGCACATGCTTTTACAACCATGTCATTAAATGATACTTTGGTATCTGGAATTGCATTGATGGTCTTTCTTGAGGCCATTGCATTGTCCATATCAACTTCAATATTTAAATTGAAATCAGGTGCTGTAAATTTAGAATTTCCTAACGATTTTGCAATTGCTTTTCGCATTTGCGAGTTCTTTACTTCTTCTGACTTTTCTTCTCCAGAAGCGATATAGGTCATTGCAGGTGCAATGGTTTCCGTTTTTGCTACTTCAACAGTTTTAGCGGTAGGAGTATGGTTTTCTACATCTTTTTTGATAATGCGTCCATTTTCTCCAGAACCTTTAATGTCTGATAATTGATATCCTTTGTCAGCAGCAATCTTCTTTGCCAATGGTGATGCAAAAATGCGTCCATTTGTTATATTAGCAGTTGTTGTTGTCGATGGTGTTTCTTCAACTTTTGTTGCTACAATCGCTTCTTTTTTCTCTTCAGCAGGAGCATCAGTTGTTTCAGGGACTAGACCTCCACTGGTAACAATGGCAGAAACATCAGTTCCTGTTGGACCAATAATGGTTAGTAAACTATCAACAGGTGCTGTTTCACCTTCTTGCACGCCAATGTATAGGATGGTTCCTTCGTAGAAACATTCAAATTCCATGGTTGCTTTGTCAGTTTCAATTTCGGCTAAAATATCACCTTCTTCAACAGTTTCTCCAACTTTTTTTAACCAAGTAGCTACCGTACCGTCCGTCATTGTATCACTCAAACGGGGCATAGTAATTACTTGCACTCCTGCTGGAATGCTTACTGAATCTGATTTTGCAGTTGCAGTAGTTGTTGGTGTATCTGTAACAGTTTCGGTTGCTTCTTCTTTTGTTGGTGCAGCGGCTCCACTAATGAGTGCTGAAATGTCTTCACCTTCCTCACCAATAATGGCAAGTAGTACATCAACGGGAGATGTCTCACCTTCTTGAACACCTATGTATAATAAAGTTCCTTCATGGAAAGATTCAAATTCCATGGTTGCTTTGTCAGTTTCAATTTCAGCAAGAATATCGCCTTCCTCAATTTTATCTCCAACACTCTTTAACCATTTTGCCACAACACCTTCTTCCATGGTGTCGCTTAAACGCGGCATATTCACAATTGTAGCCATATTTTAACTTATAAAAGGATAATCTTCTTGTTCATATACCATGTCATACATTTGTTGTGGTTCTGGGTACGGAGAGTCTTCTGCAAATTTTTCGCATTCACTCACCTTTGCCTTTACACTTTTGTCAATTGCAGCAATTTCTTCTAAGGTAGCATAGTTTTTTTCTAAAATAACATCTCTTACTTGCGTAATCGGATCTATTTTTTTGTACTCTTCTACTTCGTCTTTTGTTCTATAATGTTGTGCATCAGACATCGAGTGACCTCTATATCTGTAGGTTTTCATTTCTAAGAAAGTAGGACCGTCTCCACGTCTTGCTCTTTGTATTGCTTCGTCAATAGCTTCTGCCACCTTTATTGGGTTCATTGCATCTACAGGGCCACAAGGCATTTCGTATCCCAAACCTAATTTCCAAATATCAGTATGATTTGCTGTTCTTTCTACAGAAGTTCCCATCGCATATCCATTGTTCTCTACAATAAAAATAACGGGTAATTTCCACAACATAGCCATGTTAAAAGCTTCATGCAAAGAACCTTGTCTTGCAGCACCATCACCAAAACAGGTTAAAGTAACAGCATCACTTCCTTTGTATTTGTCTCCAAAAGCAATTCCGGCTCCTAATGGAATTTGACCTCCAACAATACCATGTCCTCCATAAAAACCAAATTCTTTAGAGAAAATATGCATAGATCCTCCCATCCCTTTAGATGTTCCGGTAACCTTACCATACAATTCCGCCATTACCTTTTTAGGATCTTCTCCCATACCAATCGGTTGTACGTGATTTCTGTAGGCTGTAATCATTTTGTCTTTAGACAAATCCATTGCATGCAATGCACCTGCTAAAATAGCTTCTTGACCGTTGTATAAATGTAAGAAACCTCTTACTTTTTGCTGTATATATACGGATGCTAATTTGTCTTCAAATTTTCGCCAAAATAACATGTCTTTGTACCAATCTAAATAGGTTTGCTTGGTGATTTTCTTCATTCTAAATTCTAGTTGTTGGTTTTTTAAGATCATTGTGTTCAACAATAATCGAGCAGCAAAAATAACGGTTTTATATAGAATAAAAAAACAAGTTTTTTTGAATTCAACTCAAACGATTTCGTGAACCCTTTATTTGTCTTTAGCGATGACCATGGTAGCCTTGGCTCCGGTTGCTAAATTCCATTCATTTGAAGAGAGTAACATGCCGTTGTCATTGAAGACTTTAAAGCCTGCTGTATTAGGTCCCGAAGTTCCCTGATTTAAGGCTAAAATTGTAATCTTATTGATGCCTTTTTCTAATGGAATATTAAATTTTTGATAGCGTTGTTGTAAAACAATATTGACAATGATTGGAATGCCATTAATTAAGATAGTAACTCGGTCACCATCGGGATGCTGATAGTCTCTACAAATAATATTGATACTTTTTGCATTGGTACGGATACTCCCTAAATCCTGATCAATTACAGGGTATTGATACATACCATTGATTTTCTTAAAAGATTTTAGAAAACGTTCTTCAGTTAATTTTGCTTGAGAGATGATTCCTTTGTTGTTTAAATTCTCTTCCTGCTGTAGTTTCTTGACTTTTTTCTGTTCTTTTTCGTAGGCTTTCTTAAAACCGTCTGCTCCGTCGATTTTTATGGAGTTGGGTTTTTCAATCTCTTTTGCGTTGGTAGTAATTACAGAACGAATTTTCCCAAGTATTTTTCCGCCTCCATTGTTCTCAACTTGTCCCCACAGTGATGTTGTAGAAAATAGAATAATAAATCCAGAAATGAGCAATAAGATAGCTTTCATAGGGTAGGTTTAAAGACCAGTACAACGCAAATATAATACCGATTTTATAGGTTGTTGTTTAGAATTTGTTAAAATTAACTATTCAATTGGAAAATTAAAATAGGTTTTTGGAAACGGTTCCTTTTTTAAAGTGAAATGCCACCACTCGTTTTCATAGGGTTGAAAGCCATTTTCGAGCATGACGGTTCTTAAAAGCAGCCTGTTTTTCTGCTGAATTTTAGTGATTTTTTTATAGAATGGGTGTGATGCTTTTCCGAAAAAATCATAAGTACTTCCCATGTCTACTTCTTGATTTGTTTTTACATGGACCAATGTTAGGTCTACAGTGCTTCCCCGAGTATGTCCCGATTTTGAAGCAATATACCCTTGTGCAAACAATTCGCTTTTCGGAACTTTAGGGTAGTAGTCTTGCTTTCTGAGTGTATCGTTTAGATCTTTTGCCCATTTCACAAAGTGGTCTACAGCTTGTTGTGGACGGTAGGCATCAAAAATTTTGAGACTCAGACTATCTTTTATGAAGTGCTGTTGTACCTTTCGCAATGCATGTGCCGTTTTTTGGGATACTATTACCATGTCTTTGTGATAACCATTTATAGGTTTTCCAATAAAATTGTTAGTGCTTAAATAACGCAATTCCTTTTTTATGGAAGCATCGATGTCTGACATGTATACAAATCCTTTTGGCAAACTTTGGGCACTCACACAAAAGGGAATTAAAAACAGCAATCCGAAAGCGATTATTTTCATATTTCAAAAGTACACTAATTGTTTTTTAATTAAAAAGGAAGTGCTCTAAAATGGCATTTGGAAAAAGGAACTGTTTATGTATTAAAACCATCCGATACAATCGCACGACAATAATATCTAGATTTTCTACTAATTTTCATCCTCAAGAAGCACAAAAAAATAAAAGGAATCCTTAATTTTGCCGTCTTATGGAAGAACTCTCATTAACCACTCCGGCACTATTATTTTCTGCAATCTCTTTAATTATGCTGGCCTACACAAATCGATTTTTGGCCTATGCTGCTGTAATTCGGAATTTACATGGTCAGTATTTAGAACGAAAAGAAGCCTCGTTGTTACGACAGATTAAGAACCTAAAATTGCGTTTAAACCTCACCCGTTGGATGCAGATTTTTGGAATTTCTAGTTTGCTCTGTTGTGTGTTGACCATGTTTTTAATCTATGTAGGTAGTACAGCAATTGCTGTTTGGGTTTTTGGTTTTGCGCTGGTACTTTTAATAATTTCCTTAGCACTCTTAATTCGAGAAATTCAAATTTCGGCACAAGCATTGCAATACCATATTGCAGATATTGAAGAATATTTAAAAGACAAAAAGTAATCGCCGTTTTTTGTAAAAAAAACGACGATTTACCAAGTATACTAATAAAACCAAGTATTAGTAAATATTAGAAGTTAGCTTTCTAATAAGCGTTGAAATAGGTGTTTTATTTATCAGAAATACTTCCGCCAGAAGAGGATCTCCGTAATACTTTTTTAGGAGTTCCTTTGTAATCAATATCACCACCACTAGAAGCTCTTGCTTCAATTTTTTCAGATGCATGGATGTCTATATTTGCACCACTGGATACATTTACAATCACATTTTTGCTTATCAAATCATAGGCCTTTATTGAGCTTCCGCTACTTGCTTTTGCCGCATGATTGTCTGCGCTTCCAGAAACTCGAATAGTTGCTCCACTAGAAGTGTTTGTAGCTATACTATTTGCGACAACGGTCATTCTTACAGATGCTCCGCTGCTCGCGCCAATAGAAATTTCTTCCGATTGTATTTTTTTTACCGTCCGAACATCACTTCCGCTAGAGGCTTTCAATGAATTCAATGTTTTTATAGAAACGTGTACTTTTTTTGATTTTGCACTCCAGATATTTTTCTCAGAATAAATTTTCAAAACACCGTTTTCTACTTCAGTAACAATAAGATTTTGTAAGTTCTCATCAGCTTCTACAATTACAGCATTCTGGTTTTCTTGTGTGATGTTGACATCCAAACCTGTACTTGTTCTAATTGCGGTAAAATCTTCAGTTATTTTTCTGTTTTCAGTAACAACATTCCGATCTCCTTTGATGCCATTAAATGCTTCTATTACACAAGACGTGCAGACAACTGTCATTAAAAATACAAAGGCTAATTTTGTGGTTTTTGTTTTCATGATTGCTTTTTTTTTAGAGATTCATAAAGATACCCTTAAGAGACGCTTTTAAGAGTCAAAAGGTTGCTCAACTGTCTTATTTTTAGGACGAATCGTTTTCTAATTCTCTTTTTTTTCTAAATCTTTAAGGGCTTTTAGTTCAGGACTATGCAGTCCCTCTTCCGTCATTAAAAAATAATGTTTTGCCATTTCACGATCGTAGGTGTTTGTGGTATTATCAACATCAGATAAAAAATTTTTTGAAGAGTTGTCAAAGAAAATATTCACTCCTTTTGCCAGATAGAGGGTTACTTTAATTTCCTCATCTTTAAAGAGGTTTTGATAGTCAGAAACATAAAAAGCGTCCAAAATTAAGGTATTGTCTACCACTTCAAAATTGTATTGAATTGCTTTTGAATTCTTTTTTGCAGCCCTTCTATTTCTACCCGTAGATGTTTTTTGAACGGTAAAGTAACTAGTGTCCGTAGAACTCATTTCCACATCAATCGCCACATCATTACTATATACTTTTATTTTACCAGCCACTTCTTCTATGATTTGTTCCCTGTAGTTTCTATGCCTGTTTAGGTTGTTCTTATAAAAAACAGTATCGTCGTTCCATACTTTTAGCGTTAAGGTATCATTGGCAACCAGTGTGAGATTATTTTTACTGATATTAATTCCGTCGATGGCATGCGTCGTAGCAAATTCAATTCCTGCAAAACCAAGTCCAAAAGCTGCAATGAGCCAAAGGCCTAATAACGTTAAAGAAGTCGTTTTGTGTAATTTTCGGACACTTTTAGATAAAATTCGTAATCCCAAAACGAAAAGAATTAGAAAAGGGATCACAAATGCCAAAAACAGAAACGTTGTTAATAACCATCTTGGAAACATCGATCCAAAAAAGAAAGGAGGTAAAAATTGTACGTCAATGTTTAAGAACTCTAAACTACCAACAGAGAAGGCACCAAAAATTGAAAAGAGTATACCAGCCGTAGAAAAAAGAATTAAAATTACTCCGATAAATTTTCCAACAACTTTAAAAATTGCCATAATAATCTTACCTAGAGTGTCAAGAAAATCCTGGATGCCATTATTTTTTTTGGAATTTTGTTTCATTTTTTCCGAAAATTCATTTTCAGAGCTTTTCAACTTTTCAGAAGCCAAATTTGCGCGATCTTTCAATTTGTCAGATGCCTGATTTGCAGCTTGCTTTACCGTTTCAGAAACGTTACTAAATTCCTCACGAATTTTTCTTTCAATATTATCAATATTTACAGCCTCGCCTTCCATTTGTAATTTTTCAGCAGTAGTTTTTGCTTCAGGAAGCAAAATCCAAAGAATGATATAGGCCAAAATGCCACTTCCTAAACCCGCCAACGTGGTAACCAGAAATACCAAACGAATCCAAATAGTGTCCACATTAAAGTAATGCGCAATACCAGCGGCAACTCCCCCTAAAAATTTATCCTCTCCATCTCTAAAAAGTTTTTTGCCTATACTGTTATTTCTTTGGTAAGAATAACTGGCGTCGTTGTAAGACTCTTCTGCATCTGCATAATCCTCGGGCTGTCCCATTATTGTAATAACATCGTCAATGTCATTTTCATTGACAACTTGCCTTTCATCAGTAATTTTTTCTGATAAAAGTTCACTAATACGTGCTTCTATATCTGCAATGATTTCGTTTTTACCCTGTGGATCGTCACTCAAAGATTTAGAAATGGCATCCAAATACCTTCTTAATTTCTGAAAAGCACGCTCGTCTATATGGAAAAAGAATCCGCCTAAATTGATGTTTATTGTCTTATTCATGTGTTGTCGATTTTGTACTAGTTACTAAGTTTACTGCTGCTACTAAATTGCCCCATGTGGTACTTAATTCTTTTAAAAATAGGGCGCCGTTTTCTGTTAAAACGTAATATTTTCTGGGAGGGCCAGAGGTAGATTCTTCCCACCGATATGTTAATAATCCGGTGTTTTTAAGGCGTGTTAATAAGGGGTAAATAGTACCTTCAACCACGATCATTTCTGCCTTTTTTAAACTGGAAAGAATTTCAGAAGTGTATGCATCACCATTTTTTAAGATGGATAAAATGCAAAATTCTAAAACACCCTTTCGCATTTGTGCTTTTGTGTTTTCGATCTTCATTTATTGGAGTTTAAGAATCATTATTTTATAAATTTTATGGTAAAAGGATAGGCATAGCTTTCGCCCTCTTTCGCTTTTAAAGAAGCAATTATTATGAGCGCAATTCCAATTAAATAAATAATTCCTGCAATTGAACCAACACTTAAAAATCCGAAAATATTTTGGAAATCTAAATTGAATTTTATTGTATCAAAATCCTTCAATCCGTTTAGGTTTCTAAAGAAATTCCCCATAACAAGACCACCAACAAAAACAGTTAAAATAAAGACATATAACGTATAACTAATATTAAAGTTAATAGCTTCTTTACCATGTGCATCTAAAAATGGACTTCTATCTTTCAGTGTTTGCCATGCAATTAACGGCGTAATAATTTGACCAAAAGGAAAAATTAAACCTGCAAAAGCAGAAATATGAATTAAAAAAGCATTCGTATTGGTTCGGTTTTGTTTCATAAGCTGAATTTTATTTGCTACTTTCTTATGCAAATATATGTCTTTAAGATAGTATTATGCAATACATAGTACTAAAATTAACAAAATTTAACACATGCAAGTTTCGATTCTTTAAAGAAAAAAACGCTAAAAGTACTGTTAATACTCAACTTTTTTAGGTTTTTTTGAGTATCTTGTGATCCCTATATTTTTTTCAAATTTTAACTTTTAACGATTAAAAATGAAATTTACGCCAGCAAAAGTCAATTTTTTTAACCTCCTAAAATTACCTTTAGCCTATTTTGGAGGTGTTAGAGTCCAGTCGATCACAAACAAAGAAGTCATTGTAACTATCAAACATGCATGGAAGAATCAAAACCCGTTTAAAAGCATGTTCTGGGCAGCCCAAGGAATGGCTGCAGAAATGCCGACAGGAGTTTTGGTAGTGAAAGCTATCAAAGACGCTGGGCGAAATATTTCCATGTTGGTAACACATCAAGAAGCCGATTTTTATAAAAAAGCGACTGGAAAAATCACATTTTCGTGTACAGGGGGAGACGAGATACGGGCTGCCATTGATCGCTCGATAGAAACAGGAGAGGGGCAAAAAGTTGTTTTAATCTCCGAAGGAACGAATGCCGATGGAATTGTTGTTTCTAAGTTCCAATTCCACTGGAGTCTTCGCGTTAAAAATTAAAGCTCCTACTTCTTATTCAAACCTTTCGAAAACAAAATCAATTTAAAAAATTTTCATTAGAAACTTCCACTATCAATAGAGGCTATCGATATCATACTTTCTCCTTTTTTGGAATTCATTTCTAAGATGCTTTCAAACAAAAGGAGTTAGCGTTTTCCCTGTAAATTGAAACCACATTAGAATTTCATGAATTTCAGAAACTTCTAAAAACAACGAATCATTTTTTTAAAAGATGCGCAATTGCTCAAAAAAAGGGATGTTTTTTCCTTTCAAACTAAGTCCAAATCCTGTAAAGTTCATTTGCCTATTCTCTAATTAAAAAAGAAGGTTTTTTTGTATCGCTTTTGTAGGTTGACAAGATGTGGCGATGCATAAACAACAAATTAAGTAGTAATATTTCATAAGATAAATTGATTGTTATTCAAAAGATACTTAAAACGAACTATTTAACTTTCCGATAAAAATTGTAAATTCGCAATCCAAGAAAAGAACAATAAATGTTAGATAAAATAAGAATTGTAAAGCAACGTTATGATGAGGTTTCTGATTTAATCATTCAGCCAGAAATAATCATGAATCAAAAGCGGTATGCGCAATTGAGTAAAGAATACAAAGATTTAGGAGATGTTGTAAAAAAGGGAGAAGAATATCAAACTTTACTAAACAATATTGTGGAAGCTAAAGAAATTCTTTCTGACGGTTCTGACGCTGAAATGAATGAAATGGCCAAAATAGAAATCGAAGAAGCCAATATTCGAATTCCTGAATTAGAAGAAGAGATAAAGTTTTTATTAATTCCAAAAGATCCAGAAGATGCCAAAAATGCGGTAGTTGAGTTAAGAGCTGGTACCGGTGGAGATGAAGCGAGTATTTTTGCAGGAGATTTGTTTCGTATGTATTCAAAATATTGTGAAAGCAAAGGATGGAAAGTATCTACAGTTGATTATTCTGAAGGAACCAATGGAGGTTTCAAAGAAATTCAGTTTGAAGTAAATGGTCCCGATGTATATGGAACTTTAAAGTTTGAAGCAGGAGTACATCGTGTACAGCGAGTTCCTCAAACAGAAACACAGGGACGTGTACATACATCAGCAGCAACCTGTATGGTTTTTCCAGAAGCAGAAGAGTTTGATGTAGAAATAAATCCAAAAGATGTCCGAATTGATTTTTTCTGTTCTTCAGGTCCAGGAGGTCAATCCGTTAACACAACTTATTCAGCAGTGCGTCTAACACACGTTCCAACTGGATTGGTGGCACAGTGTCAAGATCAGAAAAGTCAGCATAAGAACAAAGAGAAAGCCTTTAAAGTATTGCGTTCTCGTTTGTACGACATGGAGTTGGCGAAGAAAAATGCAGAAGATGCGCTAAAGCGTGGTTCTATGGTTTCATCAGGAGATCGAAGTGCTAAGATCAGGACTTACAACTATTCACAAGGGCGTGTAACAGATCACAGAATTGGTTTAACCTTATACGACCTGTCTAACATTGTAAATGGAGACATTCAGAAAATTATTGATGAATTGATGTTGGCCGAAAATACAGAAAAATTGAAACAATTAAGTGACGGTTTTTAGTCATTATAAAACAACGTAAACAAAGAAAAACGCTCAAAGTTCATAGGAACTTTAAGCGTTTTTTTATTCAGTAAAATGCTATTTCACAATCCGTACGTTTCAAAATTTTATTGGTACATTATGAATTCCGCTGTTTGTTAATTTCGTCTTGTAGTTTTCTTCTCAGTTTTTGTTCATTCTCTAAAGACCGCTTACGATATGCGGTTAACTCTTGTTCGATTTCAGTTAAGCTATTTTGTGCCTTTTTGGTTAAATGCTTGTTATTGTTAAATTTATAAATATAGTAGCACAAACCTAGAAGAAGTAAAAGAACGATAGACCAAAGGATTAAATTGTAATTTTTTTTGCTTATTGCAGCACCAAAAAGAGTGATGCTGTTTTCTTTTTGCAGCGATTGATTAAGCGCTATTTGCGTCAAGTCTGCTTGTGCCTTTAAAGTCTCAAAGTTTTGTGTTTCTAGCTTTAAAAGTGATTCTTTTTCAATGAGTTGTTGCTTGTAATTTTCAACGCTGTCCAAGGATTGACGTTTTAAATCTTGAAAATAAACTTTCTTAATAATTTTATACCGATCGTAACTATTAGAAATGGTATAAATCGAATCAAATAGCGTGGCTAATGGCGTTGGTTTTTCAAGAGTATCTTGAGCATTCATAAGGCCAAAAAAAAATAAAACTACGGGGAATACAACTGATTTCATTTCGGTTTTTTAGAAATATAAAGTTAATATAAAAAAACCCAAACAAAAGTTTGGGTTTTTTTATATAAGCAAGTATTAATATTTATTTAATTTTCTCTACAACAGCCTTAAAAGTCTCTGGGTTGTTTACGGCTAAATCAGCTAAAACCTTACGGTTTAATTCGATGTTATTCGCTTTTATTTTCCCCATAAACTGAGAATAAGACATTCCGTGTAAACGAGCTGCGGCATTAATACGCACAATCCATAAAGAACGAAAGTTTCTCTTATTGTTTTTACGGTCACGGTATGCATAAAGCATTCCTTTTTCAACCGCATTTTTTGCTACTGTATAAACGTTTTTTCTACGTCCAAAGTAACCTTTTGCTGCCTTCAAGATTTTTTTTCTTCTTTTTCTTGAGGCTACTGAATTTACTGATCTTGGCATAATTTCAATTGTTTTTTGTAGTTGGCGGTTTGTATTACAAACACTTTAATTGCCAAACTCCATGGTTAATGATTAAATTCCCTAATTAACTAATTAAATAGCTAATTGTTGTTTGATGTTTGCAACATCTGACTTATGTACCAAAGTATCATGAGTCAATCTTAGCTTACGTTTCTTAGACTTCTTTGTTAAGATGTGACTCTTAAACGCGTGCTTTCTTTTGATTTTTCCAGAACCAGTAACTTTAAATCGTTTCTTGGCACTAGATTTGGTTTTCATTTTAGGCATTCTCCTTCGTTTTTATATCTTGCTTATAGATAGTTATTTTACTTTTTTGGGAGCGATAAACATAATCATACGCTTACCTTCTAATCTTGGTAATTGCTCCACCTTACCATATTCTTCTAATTCTTGGGCTAACTTTAATAAAAGAATTTGTCCTTGTTCTTTAAAGATAATAGATCTTCCTTTAAAGAAAACAAAAGCTTTTAATTTAGCGCCTTCTTGTAAAAATTTGACTGCATGTTTTTTCTTAAAATCATAATCATGCTCATCAGTTTGAGGTCCAAAACGAATTTCTTTTACAATCACCTTAGTGGCTTTTGATTTTAAAACCTTTTCGCGTTTCTTTTGCTCGTACATGAACTTTTTGTAATCGATAATTTTACAAACAGGGGGTACCGCTTTTGGTGAAATTTCAACCAAGTCTAGTTCTTGCTCTTTGGCAAGTTCCTTCGCTTTGTCTAATGAATAAACACCCACTTCTATATTTTCGCCAACTAAACGAACTTCATTAACGTACTTAATTTTGTCGTTTATTCTGTGTTGGTCTTCTTTGATTACTCGTAAAGGTCTTTTAGACCTTGATCTCCTGATTGCTATGACTTATAAATTTAAAATTAAACAGCAGTTGTTTTTCACAACCTTATTCTTACAAACTTTTGTAAAGTTAAATCTAAATTATTTAAAACTCAACGAAAGTCTTACTTACTTCTTTTTTTATTAGGGCAATAAATGATTCTATCGTAAAAGTTCCGATATCTCCTTCACCATGTTTCCTTACAGAAACAGTACCTTCTTGTTCCTCTTTTTCGCCAACAATAACCATAAATGGGATCTTGTTAACTTCTGCATCTCGAATCTTACGACCCGTTTTTTCATTTCGGTTGTCTACGAGGGCGCGAATTTCGGAATTTTCTAACGATTCTAAAACTTTTTCTGAATATTTTTGATATTTCTCACTGATTGGCAATAAGATAACCTGATCTGGAGTCAACCAAAGTGGGAAATTTCCGCCTGTATGCTCCAGCAGTACTGCAATGAAGCGTTCCATAGAACCAAAAGGAGCCCTGTGAATCATTACCGGTCTGTGTAGTTGATTATCGGCACCTTTATAAGTCAAATCAAACCTTTCAGGCAAATTATAGTCTACCTGGATGGTTCCAAGTTGCCAACTTCTGCCTAAAGCGTCCTTTACCATGAAGTCTAATTTAGGACCATAAAAGGCAGCTTCACCCTCTTCAATTACAAAGTCCAATCCTTTGTCCTTTGCAGCATTTATAATTGCGTTTTCTGCAATTTCCCAAGTAGCAACATCACCAATGTACTTGTCTGAGTTTTTAGAGTCTCTAACAGAAACTTGAGCTGTAAAGTCTTCAAAACCTAAAGATTTAAAGACATATAATACCAAGTCAATGACTTCCTTGAACTCTTGATCCAACTGTTCAGGAGTACAAAAAATATGCGCATCATCTTGCGTAAACCCCCTTACACGAGTCAATCCATGCAATTCTCCACTTTGTTCATATCGATACACGGTACCAAATTCAGCAAAGCGCTTTGGTAAATCCTTATAAGAATACGGTTTGAAATTATAAACCTCACAGTGATGTGGACAATTCATTGGTTTCAATAAAAATTCCTCATCCATTTTCGGAGTCTTAATCGTTTGAAAACTATCGGCACCGTACTTTTCATAATGACCAGAAGTCACATACAGTTCCTTTTGACCGATATGGGGCGTCATTACCATTTCATATCCAGCCTTCTTCTGTGCTTTCTTCAAAAAATCCTCCAATCGTCCTCTTAAAGCAGCACCCTTTGGCAGCCATAACGGCAACCCAGCACCCACTTTCTGAGAAAAAGTGAATAATTCCAATTCCTTTCCTAGCTTTCGATGGTCACGTTTTTTAGCTTCCTCCAAGAGTTCTAGATACTCCGTAAGCATCTTTTGTTTTGGAAAAGAGATTCCGTAAACACGCGTCAATTGATTATTCTTCTCGTCACCACGCCAATAAGCACCGGCAACGTTCATTATTTTTATTGCTTTAATGATTCCAGTATTCGGAACATGTCCTCCTCTACATAAATCAGAAAAATTACTGTGATCACAAAATGTAATATCACCATCCGTCAAATTCTCAATAAGTTCAACTTTATACTCATTTTCTTCACCTTTATATAAAGACAATGCATCGGCCTTAGAAACCGATCGCATAGAAAACTCATGTTTTCCACGAGCAATCTCTAAAAACTTAGTTTCAAGCTTTTTAAAGTCTTTTTCAGAAAGTATTTCCTTGCCCAAATCAACATCATAATAAAACCCATTATCAATAGCAGGCCCAATTGTTAATTTAGCAGAAGGATGAAACGCTAAAATAGTCTCCGCCAAAACATGTGCTGAAGAATGCCAAAAAGCTTTCTTACCATTCGCATCATTAAATGTATACAATATCAAAGAACCATCCGAGGTTAATGCCGTGCTGGTTTCAACCGTTGTACCATTAAAGTTTGCAGAAATAACGTTTCTAGCAAACCCTTCGCTAATGCTTTTTGCAACATCCATCGGAGTGCTGTTTAGTGCAAACTCCTTAATAGTTCCGTCAGGTAAAGTGATTTTAATCATTTAATGTGTATAATTTGAGTCCGCAAAGATATTAGAAAACAATTTTTCACACAATATATATGTGCACTTATTATAGTATCGTCTTTTTTTGGGTGTTTCCATGCGAAAGGCATGGTCGGGCTTTCCGTACTCGTTTTTTGTTCCTACCTCATAAAAGAACTCAAACATACCCCTCAATCCCTAACACAGAGAGTCGTCTGAAGCATATATGACATCCTAATTCTCCCGATTTCACAAGCGAAGTCCTATTACTATGCATTCGATTCAGTATTTCCCCAATCCTAACCCACGAATTTCCAGTGTTTTAAACTGCCATAAAAGAAAGCAAGAAAAAGAAACAAAATAATTAGTGTTGGGAGTATAAATAGGTTGTATCTTTGCAGCCGCTAATAGAAA
>Ga0233426_10000027_pt1 | contig 155587 bp, 138 predicted proteins | sample SI_118_April2016_6_FD_179875 | JGI IMG/M metagenome (GOLD analysis project Ga0233426, IMG submission 179875) | Seawater microbial communities from Saanich Inlet, British Columbia, Canada - SI_118_April2016_10_MG | ecosystem: Environmental > Aquatic > Marine > Inlet | place: Canada: British...
ATATTAATAAAAACCATAATGAAAAAACTACTCACGCTATTATTTTTATGTACTGCCCCCCTATCATTCTCTCAAGAGTTTTCGATGGACATGGTAAAAAATATGAAACCCAGAAACATTGGCCCTGGAGGAATGTCTGGTCGTGTGACTGCTATTGATGTTGTAGAATCGAATCCTGAAATAATGTATGTGGGTACTGCTTCTGGCGGAATTTGGAAATCTACTTCTGGCGGAATAAAATGGGCACCTATATTCGAAAATGAATTAACAGCTTCTATTGGCGCCATTGCCATTCAACAATCAAACCCAAGTGTTCTTTGGGCAGGTACTGGTGAAGGAAACCCAAGAAATAGTCTGAATGGTGGATTTGGAATTTATAAATCTTTAAATGCTGGAAAAACATGGAAACCCATGGGATTGGAAAAGACACGACACATACACCGAGTTCTTATTCACCCAACAAACCCAGACATAGTCTATGTAGGTGCTATTGGATCTCCTTGGGGAGAACACAAAGAACGTGGGATATATAAAACAATCGATGGAGGTAAAACTTGGAAACAGATTTTATATACAAATAATAAGTCTGGGGCTGCTGATTTAATTATGGACCCTACCAATCCAAATAAAATCATTGCAGCAATGTGGGAACACAAACGCGACCCTTGGTTTTTTAAATCTGGTGGTGAAGGAAGTGGTTTATACATTACCCATGACGGTGGAGAAAACTGGAAAAAAATCACAGAAAAAGAAGGTTTACCAAAAGGGGAACTGGGAAGAATTGGTGTGGCCATAGCCCCCAACAATCCAGAAGTTATCTATGCCTTGATAGAAGCGAAAAAAAACGCACTCTATAAAAGTGAAGATGGCGGTTTTAAATGGAAAAAAATTAATGACAAACCTGGAATTGGAAATCGTCCTTTTTATTATTCAGAAATTTATGTAGATCCACAAAATGAAAACAAATTATATACTGTTTTTACTTACATCAACGTTTCGAAAGATGGTGGAGAATCATTTAAACAATTAATGCCTGCCTATGGTGTGGACAATGGCGTTCACCCAGACCATCATGCTTGGTGGATACACCCTACCAATGGGAAATTTATGATTGATGGAAATGACGGTGGTTTAAACATCACAAAAGATGGTGGAAAAACCTGGCGTTTTATCGGAAACATTCCAGTTGCACAATTCTATCATATCAATATAGACAATGAGTTTCCTTACAATGTCTATGGCGGAATGCAAGACAATGGCTCTTGGAGAGGCCCTGCATATGTTTGGAAAAGTCAAGGAATTCGAAATTCATATTGGCAAGAAATAAGCTTTGGGGATGGTTTTGATGTCGTACCTGACAAAGAGGATGCGCGGTATGGATGGACAATGAGTCAACAAGGATCCGTTTCAAGATATGATTATCTAACAGGAAATAACTACGGAGTAAAACCGACACATAAAGACGCAGCAGTAAAATTACGTTTCAATTGGAACGCTGCAATAAATATAGATCCTTTTGATAGTTCAACACTGTATTTTGGAAGTCAATTTGTACACAAATCAACCGATAAAGGATTAACCTGGAATACGATTTCACCAGATCTATCTACCAATGATCCAGAAAAATTGAAACAAGCCGAAAGTGGTGGTTTAACGATGGATGCAACTGGTGCAGAAAACCATTGTACAATTTTAGTTATTGAACCCACCGTTGTAGAGAAAGATGTTTTATGGGCAGCAACAGATGATGGACAAGTACACATTACTAAAAATGGTGGTAAAAGTTGGACCAATGTCGCAAAAAACATCAAAGGGTTGCCAAAAAATTCTTGGATTACACAAATAAAAGCATCCAACAAAAACAAAGGAGAAGCACTCTTAATTGCAAATGATTATCGTCGATTTAACTATACGCCCTATGCTTACAGAACCAAAAACTATGGTAAATCATGGACCCGAATCGTTGATGAAAATGACGTACAAAGTTATACTTTATGTATTGTAGAAGATCCTGAAAATGAAAACTTATTATTTTTAGGAACAGATGATGGATTGTACATTTCGATCAATGCTGGAAAAAAGTGGACAAAATGGACTGCTGGTTTTCCTACAGTACCTGTTAAAGATTTGGTCATTCAAGAAAGGGAACACGATTTAGTGATTGGAACTTTCGGAAGAGCTGCATGGGTTTTAGATGACATTCGTCCCTTAAGAGCCATGGCAAATAGCAATATCACCAAAGAAAAACTCGTCTTATTTTCACCACCAACAGCCTATCAGGCTGCATATCAACAACCCACAGGAAGTCGATTTGGAGCCGATGCGATCTATCAAGGTGAAAATAGAAAAAGGGGAGCAATTATTTCTTATTACATCAATAAACCTGTTGAAGAAAAAAAGGAGGTATCTAAAGATAATAAGAAAGAAATTCGTCACGATTCCATAAAATTAGAAATTTTTGACGGTAGTAAAAAAATAAGAACACTGCAATTTAAAACACCGAAAGAAAGTGGTATTCACAAAACCACTTGGTACCTGAGAGAAAAAGGAGTTGCAAGAGCTTCCAGAAAAATAAGTAAATCGAAAAGAGAACCGGCAGGGGTTGCTGTAAAACCCGGGGTTTATCATTTAAAAATGACTTTTGGGACAGCAGTTTCCGAACAAGACATTACGGTTTCTTTTGACCCAAGACTAGAAATTTCTCAAGACGCCATCCATCAAAAATATGATGCAAGCAAAGAACTAGAAGGTTATCAAGCAAAAATTGCAGCGATGGTAAAGCAATTGGTTGAAAGTAAAAATACGGCAACCACTTTGAAAGTAAAATTAGAAAAAGAGGATGCTAAAAAATATAAAAGTGAAATTACTACATCCAAAGAAATTATTAAAAAGGTAGACGGATTGATCGCAATGTATTTGGGAACAATTGATAAAAGACAAGGAATTACTAGAAACCCAGAAGTGACCGTAAATCAACGTTTGGGACTCGCTAGTAGATACATTCGATCTCGTTTTGGCGAGCAAACGGATACAGAAAAAACACTCATGAATCAATTTAAAGAAACATTTAAAAAAACGGTCTCTAAAACAAACTCTTTTTTTAAGGAGGATTGGTTCGCCTATATGGCTTCTATAGAAAAAATAGAAATCTCACCTTTTAAGGACTTCAAAATTTTTACTACAAATTAAAGTTTATCTATGAAAAAAATCATTTTATTATGTTGTTTGAGCTTGCTTTTCACAAAAGTGCAGGCACAAGAATCTCCAGAAAATAAATTAGGCGCATGGTTTATGTACAACGGTTCGCATAAAGTATCCAATCAATTCTCACTAAAAACAATGGCACACTATCGTTATTTTGAAACAACGAGTGAATTTCAACAATCAATCTACCGATTGGGTTTAAATTATAAGGCAAATAAAAACTTTAATTTCACATTTGGAATCAGTCCCGTAAAAACGGATACACAATATCAAGAACCTTCGGAATTTGCAACAGAGTTTAGATTGTATGAAGACATCAATTGGAATACTAATTTAACAAAATTAAAAATAAGACATCGTTTTCGATTCGAACATCGTTTTATAGAATTTCAAGGAGAAAAATCGACTGAAAACTGGGTTCGTTATGATTTGAATGCCACCTATCCACTTTCAAAAACTTGGAGTATTTATGCTTTCAATGAAATTTTTATCAATTTTAAAGGAGAAACCATTCCTCAAAATTGGACCGGTGGTGGATTACTATATACACTTAATTCTCACTTGAAATTGAAGGCAGGATATTTCAATCAACAATTTAAGAACAGGGATTTTGACAGGCTTCAATTAGGCATCCTTTTAAATACTGATTTTAGAAAAAAAGCCATTCAATAAAAATTTAGAAAATGACAGCACCCACTTTTACAAATGACGCAATCGTGTTTGGAATTTTAATGGTTTCATTAGGTTTCGTTTTTTATACTGAAAATTTAAAAACCGGCTTTTGGGCAAAATTCTATAAAATTGTACCTGGGTTATTTATGGCCTATTTCATCCCTGCAATATTTACAACGTTTGGTTTGATTTCTCCAGAATGGGAAACAACGAATGCAATGGGAGAAAATGTAGCAATAAAGTCTCAACTGTACTATGTTTCTAGTCGGTTCTTACTCCCAGCTGCATTGGTTTTAATGACTTTAAGCATCGATTTAAAAGCCATTTTTAACTTGGGATCGAAGGCTTTGATAATGTTTTTTACAGGTACCGTTGGTATTATAATTGGTGGTCCCTTGGCCATTTTGTTGATTGCTGTTTTTTCACCAGAAACTGTTGGAGCGGAAGGTTTTGACGCTGTATGGCGTGGACTTTCTACCTTGGCAGGAAGTTGGATTGGTGGGGGTGCCAACCAAACGGCCATGTTCGAAATCTACCAATACAATCCGTCCAAATATGGCGGAATGGTCATTGTAGATATTGTCGTGGCAAATGTATGGATGGCTATTTTATTGATTGGAATTGGTAAAAAAGATAGGATTAATAAATGGCTAAAAGCAGATACTTCCGCCATTGAGAAACTAAAAGAAAAAGTCATTGACTTCACGGAAAAAGTAAAAAGAAACCCATCATTAGCGGACATTATGATTATGTTGGCAATTGCATTTGGAACGGTTGGTTTTGGGCATTTTTCATCAAAATACCTCAGCCTCTTTTTTACAAATATTGTGGGTTCAATGGATTCACAGACTGGGAGGAATATTTTTTCTTTCCTAGGATCTAGTTTCTTTTGGTTGATTAGTATTTCTACAATTATCGCCATTATTTTATCCTATACAAAGGTAAAAAATTATGAAGGTGCTGGCGCGAGTAAGTTAGGTAGTGTCTTTATCTATATTCTAGTAGCAACAATTGGTATGAAAATGGATTTAAATCAGGCATTTGAAAACCCAGGTTTAATTGCAATTGGTTTTGTATGGATGGGGATTCATGCCGGTTTGCTCATTTTTGTTGCAAAAATGATTCGCGCTCCTTATTTCTTTTTGGCGGTTGGTAGTCAGGCAAATGTTGGCGGCGCAGCTTCTGCTCCTATTGTAGCGCAAGCGTTTCATCCATCATTGGCCACTGTTGGCGTTTTATTGGCAGTATTTGGGTATGCAATTGGTACTGTTGGTGCTATTTTATGTACCATTTTAATGGAATTATCAGCACCCATTTAAATAAAATTCAGCATATTTGCATTCGAAAAACACAGATAAAATGAAGAAAATTATTACAGTGATTGTATTTGCTATTTTAATCGTTGCTTGCGCTACTGAGAAAAATGGAAACATGGTTGTTCAAGGTAAAATTGAAGGTCTTAAAAAAGGAACTTTATACCTACAAAAAATGAAAGATACAGTATTGATTTCTGTAGACTCTGTTGCTATTCTAGGAGATAACACCTATAGACTTGTAGACAATATAGATGCACCAGAATTATTTTTCTTAACTTTTGAAGGATCAAATGCTAAAGAAAGAATTTTGTTTTTTGGAGAAGAAGGTGTGATTACAATTAATGATAAGATTGAGAAATTTGGTTTAAGTCCAGAGATTAGTGGCTCTAAAAACCAAGTTGTTTTAGATAAATTCAACAAAATAAACAGACGCTTTGTGAACCAGCGTTTGGATTTCATTCAAAAAGATTTTGAAGCAAAAAAATCTGGAGACGAAGCAGTCATGAAAAAGTTAGATGCCGACTACAATAAATTGACAAGACGTAGGGTTTTATTTGTTGCCAATTATGCGATTTCAAATGCTGATTTTGAAGCAGCTCCTTATATTGGACTTACCGAACTCTACAATGCAAGCACTCAGATGTTAGATACCGTTAATAATTCTTTTTCTGAAAAAATAAAAAATTCAGTATATGGAAAGCGCTTTAATGAATATGTAACAAACATTAAGAAAAATGAATCGGTAGTAAAGCAATAAGAAGGTTATTATATTACTTCCAAAATACTAAAAAAGCAAATTTAATTTCGAATGGCAATCGCTTCGGAAATTAAATTTGCTTTTTCATTGGTTGCTTCAGCAGATAATGTTGTTCCTATTAAATTACGATTCTCGTAAGGATCCTGTACTAAGTTGTACAATTCCTCATCTCCATTGTCATACTTTATTAATTTATAGGTTGCATTTCGAATTGCATATCCATCTACTATTTCGGTATACACAAACGATCTACCATCATTGGTAGCAGAAGTTAATTGTGGGTAAAAACTCTTGCTATTTTGAATTTCTGATACAGAAACTCCTGTAATATTTGCTATTGTTGCAAACAAGTCAGTCGTATGAACCAAAGCATCTTCTCTTTCTCCAAGTCGCCTTACATCAACTCCTGAAACGATCATCGGAACATTTTCACCTCCTTGATATAAAGTCACAGTCAATCTAGAATAAGGGTTTTGCGCAACCTTTCCTGGTGTTCCATTATCGCCAATAAAATAATGAATACTGTTTCATATATTATGAAATTTGAATTTAAACAAAGTATACAATAAAAAGTTTAATTTTGAAAAAATGTAACATAAATACAGGTGCAAACGTCTTATAAAACAAAATACAAAGCGAAGAAATGAGAAAATATTCCTACCTACTATTATTTCTGGTAACATTGGCAAACTGTACCTCTCAAAAAAACTCCGATGACTTTATAAAAGAAACTACTGGGCGGTATTTATTTAATGTCAATGAAGTTTTAGAAGTTTATTTTAAAGAGAAAGTCTTGTATGTAAAATGGAGAGGAAACGAACGTATTTCTCCACTAAAGGTAAATGATAGTTCTTTTTATATGAAAGAATTGAATGAGAAAATAGTTTTTGTAAGTCTTCCAAAAACACATATTGAATTAGCACCAAAAAAGGAACATAAAAACATTAGGTATCATTTTAAAAAGATGAATTCGGGTGAGAAAACACCTAATGAATATTTAGCTTTAAAAGATTTTAAAAATGCCTTAAAAGCGTTTATAGCAATCCAAAAAAAAGACGCATTAAATCCCGTAATCCGAGAACGCCAATTAAATAAATTGGGCTATGCACATCTCAATCAAAAAGAAGTTGACATAGCTATCGAAGTCTTCAAAATAAATTCGGTACTGTATCCTAAAAGCTCAAATACTTTTGACAGTTTAGCGGATGCATTTTTAAAGAAAGGGGATACTGTAAATGCGATTGATCATCTCAAAAAAGCATTGGCAATTAATCCTGAAAAACGAGTGTCAAAAAATAAATTAAAAAAAATCACTCAAAAATAAATGGACTTAGAAAACTTATGATTCCCGATTGGTCGAGCTTCAATTCCAAAAGAAATAGAACAAAAAGACCTTGCACATTGGATTAGCACTATTGAAAAATTTCCTCAAAAATTAGACGCACTTACAGTAAATCTTAATCCACAACAACTTGACACGCCTTACAGAGAAAACGGATGGACTGTGAGACAGGTTGTCCATCATTGCTATGACAGTCATCATAATTCTTACACACGTTTTAAATGGGGGCTTACAGAAGATTCCCCCATTATAAAAGCTTATTTTGAAGGGCATTGGGCAACACTACATGATTCAAAATCAGCGCCTATTTCACTTTCTATCAATGGATTAAAAGCGTTGCATGCAAAATGGGTTTATCTTTTAAAAGGGCTTTCTAAAACTGATTTTGAAAAATCCTTTATTCATCCATCAAACAATGAAAAAGTTACACTTAAAGAAAATACAGGAATTTATGCTTGGCACTGTCAGCATCATTTTGCACACATAGAACAGCTTTTAATTCGTAAGAACTGGGTCTAATTCATATCTAAGATGTACAGAAAAAAAATCTAATCTTACTTTTCATTCCTTCTATAGTTTTTTTTCTAAAAAATATCAATATCTTTAAAATATATTTTAAAGAAATGAAAACAGCAAAACAATGGTTTGACGAGTATGCCGTTAGCCACCAAAATGAAACCAACCAAAAGGTACACTATATCTGTGTTCCTTTAATTTTCTTTAGTGTTTTTGGATTATTAATGAGCATTCCAACTACTTTTCTAGAAAATACATTTCACATATACAATCCGATTGTAGAAAACTGGGGACTTGTTTTTGGACTGTTGGTTTCTCTTTTTTACCTCAGGTTGGGCTTTTGGTATTTCATAGAGATGCTCTTTATAATGCTATTAGCGATTGTTGGTAATTTTTGGTTAGGGAACAATGTCAATTTATTATACACTTCCATCATCATTTTTGTTTTGGCGTGGATTGGTCAATTTTGGGGACATAATGTAGAAGGTTTAAAACCTTCCTTTGCCAAAGATTTACAGTTTCTGTTGATTGGACCACTTTGGGTGATTCAGAAATTAGGAAAGAAAAAAGAATAATCCCTCCGAATAAAATTCTTACTCCTCTTGTTACTTAAAAAAAACAAGCACCTTAAAAATAATTCTATGAAACCAGAAATAAATTTTGAAGACTTTTTAAAAGTAGATCTTCGTGTTGGTACTATTATCGAAGTCAACGATTTCCCAAAAGCAAGAAAACCTGCCTATCAATTGAAAATAGATTTTGGAGAATTGGGTATCAAAAAATCGAGTGCACAAATCACCGATTTGTATACGAAAGAAGCATTGCTAAACAAACAGGTTTCTGCAATTTTAAATTTCAAACCGAGGCAAATTGCAAATTTCATGAGTGAATGTCTGGTATTGGGAATTTACAATACCCATGGAGAAGTTGTCTTATTACAAGCTAGTAAACCTGTTAAAAACGGCGAGCAAATTAATTAATTTTTAGGATTGTTTAAAATAACCAAAGCGGCTATGACCCCGGGAATCCATCCGCAAAGGGTTAACAAAAAAGTAATTACAAAAGAACCACATCCTTTATCTATGACAGAAAATGGAGGAAACAATATGGCGAGTAATACTCTAAAAATATGCATTGTTTAAAAATTTGTTGTACTCATTTGACGAGTATCTATGAACTTTGTTACACTAAAAATAGTTTGACAATCGCTGTTTAGCAATCGTTAGAACTTACATCTGATTCCCAAAGAAGATCGCATTCATTAAAAGTTTATTGGTACCATACCAAAAAGCTCTAAAATTCGTATTATCCGTAAAAACAATAACACGTCCTTTCCCCATTTTTTGCACTTGAAAAGGCACAGAATTTTTCAAAACAGCAAGATTTGGAGCTGAAATATAACCGCTTAAAAGCGGATTTTCTGTATACTGAATCGGATTATTATAACTTCTTTTATTCGGTTTTATAAAAATAGTCGTATTTCTAAACAGGGCCAATTTGTCATTTTTATAACCAAAATTAATAGGATGAGAACGATCCAATGTCGCCTCAAATATAGCACCTCCAATTACCTGTGCTCCTGAATTTAATGATTTTTCTTCGAAAGAAACCCCTTTAGTCATCTCTCTTTTTACGGTATCAAATGCTAAGCTGATAAATTTATTTTTAGCCAACATTTTAACGGCACTTCGATAGCCAATTAATGTCCCTCCATTTTTCACCCATGTCTTTAGTTTGTCTTGAGAAGTGCTATCTAAAGAAGAAAGATTCGGAATGATGATGGTGGTATATTTTTGGATGTCTGTTCGTGAAAAATAACTTAGATCTAACTTGGTTAACAACATATCAAAACGTTGATCTAACAAGTGCCAAACTTCGCCAGCATCATTTCCAAAAACTCGCCCTCCAACTAACATCGCTACTTTTTGTTTTTTTATCGTTCGGAAATTATTACTTCCCAAATCAATTCCGTCATTCAACCCAGTTGTAACTCCTTTCATATTTAAATGATTTTCTTTAGCCACTTCTTCTAAAAAGGCAAACAAATCGGTCTTCTTTAGTAGCTGATTTTGCGCGGGAATAAAAATAGTTCCGTAGTCATAATCGATTCCGTCATTTTTAAAATTCTTCATAGAAACCTTAGCGCGAATTCCCTTTTGAAGGATTGTATTCAATGCCTTGGGTGCATAATATTCATTCCATGGCATTAAATAACCAACAGAACTTAATAAACGATTGCCACCCTTTTTCATTGCTAAATTGACAATTTCATTCCCTGCATTAGATAACGAAATATTCTTTGCAAAATCGACACCAAAAGAGTGATTAAAAGTCCATGCAGAAACATCATAAAACAAGCTGTCTTTAAATTGAGTTCGAACATCAAACATTGCTTTTACAAAACGTTGATTCTTCTGATTCATTGGAACCAGATAGCTATATCCTTTTTTAAAGGTTTTTCCATTTTTCGTAAAATCCGCTTTTACTTCGTGAATTTTTATTTGATGTCTTTTTAAAACCTCAGCCAAATGATAACTTTTTGCGGCATCTTTTTCATCTCCAAAAACAAAGGCCTTCTTCTCCCCTGTTCTTCTTGCTTCTTTATAAAAATCTTGTTGATATTCTAAGATTTTTACACGCATTTTATTGGCGGCTTCTAAAGTGGACAAAGCTGCGGTAAATTGATTTCTAATCGTAAAAGGAAAAGTCAATACACCATTTGCCGTTTCTTGTGCATGGCCTCTAGAACTTCCTTGTTCAAAGAGAATCCCAATACTTCCATTGATATCTGGAAACGTGGAGCCTTTTCCGTAATAAAAATCATCAAAACTTTCTTCAGAATAATAGGTAGACCCTAATTTATCAAATGCTTTTGCATGATAGGTTCCAATTTCCTTAGTAAGTTCTTGATTTAATTTTGGCGTCAAAGGATGGGTTCTACTCTGTATTCCAGGTTGAAAAAAGAAGGTCGAATTACTGCCCATTTCATGATGATCTGTTAAAATATTTGGCAACCACTCATGAAAACTCGAAATTCTTGCGCGACTTTCTGGCAATTGCACTGGCAACCAATCTCGGTTCATATCAAACCAATAATGATTGGTTCTTCCACGTGGCCATATCTCAGTATATTCCCGATCATTAGGGTCTGGATTGATATTTTTACTCCGATTCGTGTTCGCCCAATAAGCAAAACGCTGCAATCCATCTGGATTGTAGGAAGGGTCAAAAAGAATCACGGTGTTGTCTAAGAGATTGTCAATATCATTTGCCGCAGCTAAATAATACGCTACTGCCAAAGCCGCATTAGAACCGCTAGGTTCATTCCCATGTATCGAAAAACCTTGGTAGACAACGATGGGGTCTTTGGAAACATCTTTGTCACTATTATCGGTACCATGAATATGATTTTCTTGAATCCTAGTAATGTTCTTATGATTTTCAGGGGATGTAATGGTCAATAAAAGTAAAGGTCTTCCTTCAAAAGTAGTGCCTCTGTTTTCAAGAGAAATCCGGTCAGATGCTTTTGCCAAGGCCTTCATGTATTCAACCAATTTATCATGAGTAATGTGCCATTCACCTACCTCATGACCAATGATGCTTTTAGGCGTTGGAATGTTTTGATTGTAGGTTGCCTCTTTGGGAAGATAATACGATAAGTCTACTTCTTGTGATGAAATGGTGAAAGAAATACAGAAGAAAAATAAAAATAAGTTTTTCATTTGAATACATATTTGAATGTGAAACAAATATAGGGATTCGAAAATATCTCTCTAACAGAACCTCAATCGATTTGTAAATCAACCATAAAAAAAATATTTTTGAGCAAAAAAAATCTTAATTTCTTAGAAATATACATTAGAAAACATCAAATTAACAAAAATGTTGAAACTAATTGGGAATCTTCTTATTATGACTTTTTTTATTCAGATATTTGTAAAAGACGAATATTTTAGGACTATCTATGATTCCAAATGCAACTTTAGAAAAATTACACCAATCACTTTCTGGTACCGTTTTATTTGACGAATTACATAAAACCATCTATGCGACAGATGCTTCTGTGTATCGAAAAATTCCAATGGCAGTTGCCTTTCCAAAAGATGAAAAAGACCTAAAAACACTCATCGATTTTGCAACCGAGTATCAAATTACATTGATCCCAAGAACCGCAGGAACCTCTTTAGCAGGACAGTGTGTTGGAGATGGAATTGTAGTGGATGTTGCAAAACACTTTACGTCCATTTTAGAATTTGATGAATTGGCAAAAACAATTACGGTACAACCCGGAATTGTAAGAGATGAACTCAATGTTTTCTTAAAACCCTTCGGATTGTTTTTTGGTCCAAACACCTCAACATCCAACCGTTGTATGATTGGTGGAATGGTAGGAAACAATTCTTCAGGAAGTACCTCCATAAAGTATGGCGTAACTCGGGATAAAGTGTTGCAGATAGACACCATTTTAAGTGATGGAACAACAGCAATATTTAATGAAATTTCCTCGGCAGATTTCAACCAAAAAAAACGAGAAAACACATTAGAGGGAAGTATTTATCGATCAATTTATACAGAGCTTTCTTCGGAAGAAAACCAACAAGAAATTAAAGCACAGTTTCCTAAAGAAACAATTCACCGAAGAAATACTGGATATGCGGTTGACGAATTTTTAACTTCTGATTTATTTGGTGGAAAAGACCCTACTATAAATGTTGCGAAATTTTTATCTGGAAGTGAAGGCACCTTGGCTTTTTCTACTGCAATTACCCTACAATTAGATGTCTTGCCTCCTACCGAAAGCATTATGGTAACGGCTCATTTTACAAGTATCAATGAAAGTTTAATTGCTACCGTGACAGCCATGAACCACAATTTGTACAATTGTGAATTAATGGACAAAACTATTTTAGATTGTACAAAGAGTAACCGAGAACAAGTTAAAAACAGGTTTTTCTTACAAGGAGACCCTGAAGCTGTATTAATGTTGGAAGTTGCTGCAAATACGCTTGAAGAAACAGAAGTATTGGCAGACAACTTAATTGCCGATTTGAAAGAAAACAACTTTGGATACCATCATCCTAAGGTGTATGGAAAAGACATTGCCAAAGTACACCATTTAAGAAAAGCAGGTTTGGGCTTACTAGGGAATATGGTAGGAGACAAAAAAGCAGTGGCGTGTATTGAAGATACTGCAGTAGCATTGGAAGACTTGCCAACCTATATTGAAGAGTTTACGCAAATAATGGACAAATACCAGCAAGAAGCGGTGTATTATGCACATGCTGGTGCTGGAGAATTGCATTTGCGTCCGATTTTAAATTTAAAGAAGAAAGAAGATGTTGTTTTATTTCGAAAAATAACAACTGAAACTGCAGAATTAGTAAAAAAGTATAAGGGTTCTTTTAGTGGTGAACATGGCGACGGAATTGTTCGTGCCGAATTTATTCCACTCATGATTGGTGAACAAAATTACCAGTTGTTAAGACGTATCAAAAAAGCTTTTGACCCCAACAATATTTTCAATAAAGGAAAAATTACCGATGCCTTTTCTATGGACGAAAGTCTGCGTTATGAAATTGATCGGATTGAACCCAAAATTGAAACCATTCAAGATTTTTCTGATAGTGAAGGGATTCTAAAACTCGCTGAAAAATGTAATGGTTCTGGAGACTGTAGAAAACCTGCTTCTGCTGGTGGTACCATGTGTCCTAGTTACAGAGCTACTAAAAACGAGAAAGACACCACTCGTGCCAGGGCAAATATGTTGCGTGAAGTATTGACAAACAACGAAGCAAAAAACAAATTTGATTCCGCTGAATTGAAAGAAGTGTTTGACCTTTGTTTGAGCTGTAAAGCATGTGCTTCTGAATGCCCAAGTAATGTAGACATTGCTACTTTAAAAGCAGAATTCTTATACCAGTACCAAGAAACCAATGGGTATTCTTTTAGGAGTAAGTTATTTGCAAATAATGTAAAGTACAATAAATTGGGAAGCATTGCCCCTGCACTTACCAATGCGATTCTAAATACCCCTTTTGCAAAAGCTGCCATGGGCGTTGCGCAGCAACGAAGTGTTCCGAAATTAGCTCCAAAAACCTTGAGAAAGTGGGTAAAAAAGCAACCCAAAACTTCACATGCAAAAACGGTCTATTTCTTTTGTGATGAGTTTACTAATTTTTATGATGTCACAATTGGAAAAGATGCCTTTTACCTATTTGATAAATTAGGCTATAATTTAAAATTGATCGCTCATGAAGAATCTGGAAGAAGTTTTATTTCTAAAGGATTTTTAAAACAAGCCAAAGCAATTTGTAATTTGAATGTTGCAATTTTTAAAGACCTTATTACCGAAGAAACGCCTTTAATCGGAATTGAACCTTCAGCTATTTTAACCTTTAGAGACGAGTACATCCGTTTGGCAGATGATACCGCTTCAGCAGAAAGGATTGCTAAAAATGCATTTACTTTTGAAGAGTTTTTAGCAAAAGAGTTTGAAAAGGGCGCATTCAATGCGGACTTATTTACCTCAGCAACAAAGACCTTAAAAATCCATGGGCATTGTCATCAAAAGGCATTGTCTGGAACACATTCAAGTTTTCAAATATTAAATATTCCGAAAAATTATGGCGTCACTATTATGAATACAGGCTGTTGCGGAATGGCAGGTTCTTTTGGGTACGAAAAAGAGCATTATGCAATTTCAATGCAAGTAGGTGAAGACACGTTGTTTCCAAAAATAAGAAACACGTCCTTAGAGACAGAAATTGTTGCGGCTGGAACAAGTTGTAGACATCAAATTTATGATGGAACAGAGCGACTTGCTAAACACCCAATAACCATTTTAAAAGAAGCATTAAAATAAGATTTATAACGCATAAAAAAAAGCGAAGTATATACTTCGCTTTTTTTTGTTCTTTAAGTTATGTTTTAGTCTTTATAAACACCCATAGCTGAGTATTTGTCCATTCTTTTCGCAACTAAATCTTCTTTTGTCAAGTCTTTTAATTCGTCAAAAGCCATTGTAATTTGTTCTTCTACTGCTAAAAAAGCACTTTCTCTATCGTAGTGAGCACCTCCTAAAGGTTCTTTGATAATCCCATCAATTAGCTTCAACTTTTTCATATCGGTTCCCGTCAATTTAAGTGCTTCTGCTGCCTGTTCTTTATACTCCCAACTTCTCCATAAGATCGAAGAACAAGATTCTGGTGAAATTACGGTATACCAAGTGTTTTCCATCATGTATACTTTGTCTCCAACACCAATTCCTAAAGCACCCCCTGAAGCTCCTTCACCAATAACAATGGTAATAATAGGCGTCTTTAAACGAGTCATTTCTAAGATATTTCTAGCAATTGCCTCTCCTTGTCCGCGTTCTTCTGCTTCTAGTCCCGGGTATGCTCCAGGAGTATCTAATAAAGTAACAACAGGAATGTTAAATTTCTCTGCCATTTTCATAAGACGCAACGCTTTTCGGTACCCTTCAGGATTTGCCATCCCAAAATTACGATACTGACGTGTTTTTGTATTGTATCCTTTTTGTTGGCCAATAAACATGTACGATTGGTTACCAATTTTACCCAAACCACCAATCATTGCTTTGTCGTCCTTTACATTTCTGTCTCCATGAAGCTCCATAAATGTATCTCCACACAAGGCTTTGATATAATCTAACGTATATGGTCTGTTTGGGTGACGAGACAATTGAACACGTTGCCAAGGGGTTAAGTTCTTATAGATATCTTTCTTAGCTTTTACAAGCTTTTGTTCTATTTTCTTACAGGTTGCAGTAACATCAACTTCGTTGTCTGCACCAATTTCATGACACTTAACGAGCTGTTGTCTAAGCTCTTTAATAGGCATTTCAAAATCTAAATATTCCATTTAGTAATTATTTGAGTTGAGTTTATTCCTAAAGACAAACATACTATAAAATTTACTTTTTAATGTAAATTAGGATTAATTTTTGCGAATAGTTTTACGAAAAAACTTCACTTTTAAAGTTGTCTTGTTTTTTAATATTCCGTTTAATAGCACTACGAAAAGGACTACGAAGGCTCCATAATAAAATTCGGGATTCATTTTTTCTTTTTCACCAAAAATAAGCAAGGCCAATAGAATCGCATAAATAGGCTCTAAATTAATGGTTAACATAACCGTATAAGGCGAAATATATTTCATTACTTCAACAGAAGCGATAAATGCATAGGCTGTACAAATACTACTTAAAATAAAAAGATAGACCCAATCCAATTGTGGCAATTGAAAAAAGGCGGCATTGAAACTGCCGAGATAGAAAAGGTAAATTGTAACAAAAAGCACTCCAAATAAAAGTTGGTACAACGAAATGACATCTGCTTCATAGTCTTTAATGTACAATCCATTTAAAACAGCAAAAAGGGCTCCCAAAAAGGAAGCAATAGACGCATAGATGATTCCGGTTTTATAGTGTGCTACTTCAAAATTATCAAAAATAATATAGAGCCCAAAAACGACCATTAAACCTAAAATTATTTCAATGGGCTTTATCTTTCTTTTAAAGAAAAAAGGCTCAATCAAAGCAGTAAAAAATGCGCCTGTACCCATGGTTACAAGTGCAACGGAAACGTTGGAAATTTTTATGGCTTTAAAAAAGAAAATCCAATGCAAAGCGATAATGATTCCAGTAAATAAAAATTTTAGAATTCCTTTCCGATCGAGTTTAAATGATTTTTTTTTCAGCAAAAAATAAATGGTAATGATAAGGACTGCCAATCCCATACGAAACCAAACCAACGGCACTGCATCAATGGTAATTAAAGCGCCTAAAATTGCAGTAAACCCCCAAATAAAAACAATTAGATGAAGAAGCGCATAATTCTTTAATTTATTTTCTTGCATTGAGATATAAATAGAGGGCTAAACAGCCAAAAATGACGTTTGGAATCCAAACATATAAAAGAGAATTCACCCCTGCTACGGCACCTAAAACCTCTGCAATTTTCAACAAAAAGACATACACAAACATCACCGAAATACCAATGGCAAGGTTGATACCTGTACCGCCTCTTTTCTTTCTAAAAGCCAACGCTACCGCTATAATTGTTAAAATATAAGACGCAATCGGCAAACTGGTTCTTTTGTAATACTCAACATAATAAGCATTTAGATTTTTGATCCCTCTTTTTTTAGACAATGCAATAAAAGCACTCAGTTCATTGGAGGGCATTTCTTGTGACAAGGCCGATTTATAAATTAAATCTCTCGGGGTAAACGCAAAAACAGTGTCGCGTCTACGAGCTTGAGAAATACTGTCTTTATTAGGGTGTAAAATTCGTAACTTCCAATTTAACAGCGTAAAAGTGCTGTCGGATTCTTTCCAATTAATATTGTCTGCAACCAGCTTTGACTTTAATTTTAGACCATCATAGACTTCTGAAGAAAAATTAAATCCTGAATTGGATTTTGTATCAAAATTTTGAATAAAAATATAAGTACTATCTGTTAGTTGCAAGCTAAAATTCTTTACATATTTTGCTTGGTAATCTTTTTGTTTGAAATACGTGTTTTCAAACTTCTTTCTTTCTTTACTACTGCTTGGCACTACAAAATGATTCATTAACAGCGCCATAATCGTAACCAAGGTTGCGCCAATAAAATAAGGATACAAAAACCGTGTGAAAGAAACTTTGGCATTGTTAATGGCAATAATCTCTGTATTGTTTGAGAGTTTTGAAGTAAATAAAATTACAGCAATAAATAACGCCAAGGGCATAAAGGTATTGGTATAATAAATAATGAAATTGCTGTAGTACTCGTCTATAACTTGATAAAAAGAAAGGTTGTGATTTATAAATTTATCGATCTTTTCTGAGATATCTATTGCAATTGCAATAGGAATCAAAATTAATAAGGTAAAAAAGAAAGTTACCAAATAACGTTTTAATATGTACCAATCTAAAATCTTCAAAAGCGTGCTTTATAGTGTTTCTGTTTTTGTGATTTACTTACAAACGTTTGTCCATTTGTTTGACCATTTTATCTTTCCATTCTCGAAAGTCTCCCGCTAAAATATGTTTTCTTGCCTCTCTGGTAAGCCAAACATAAAAACCAAGATTGTGAATCGATGCAATTTGTTTTCCTAGCATTTCTTTGGCTGCAAACAAATGGCGTAAATAGGCTTTTGAGTACATGGTATCTACCCAAGTTATGCCCATTTCATCTATCGGAGAAAAGTCATCTGCCCACTTTTTATTTTTTATGTTAATACTTCCATGTGCAGTAAACAACATGCCGTTTCTAGCATTTCTAGTCGGCATTACACAGTCAAACATATCAACTCCAAGTCCAATGTTTTCTAAAATATTGATGGGAGTTCCCACCCCCATTAAATAACGAGGTTTGTCTTCGGGTAAAATTTCGGTAACAACTTCTGTCATTGCATACAACTCTTCTGCAGGTTCTCCTACGGAAAGGCCTCCAATTGCATTTCCTTGCGCTCCTACATTGGCAATGTATTCTGCTGATTGTCTTCTTAAGTCTTTATAGGTACTTCCTTGAACAATTGGAAAAAAGGTCTGCTCATATCCATACTTAAACGGTAATTTCTCAAGATGATTTATACAACGATTCAACCATCGATGGGTCATATGCATCGAACGTTTTGCATAATTATAATCACATGGATATGGAGTACATTCATCAAAAGCCATAATAATATCGGCTCCAATAGTACGCTGAATTTCCATCACATTCTCTGGTGAAAAGAAATGCACCGAACCGTCAATATGACTTTTAAAGTTAACACCTTCTTCCTTTATTTTTCTTCTCCCTGAAAGAGAATATACTTGATATCCTCCCGAATCGGTTAGAATATTACGATCCCAATTCATAAATTTATGCAGACCTCCTGCTTTTTCTAGAATATCGGTACCTGGACGTAAATATAAGTGGTAGGTATTTCCTAAAATAATATCCGGATTTATCTCGTTTTTAAGTTCTGTTTGATGCACACCCTTTACAGTACCAACGGTACCAACAGGCATAAAAATAGGCGTTTCTATCGTTCCGTGATCGGTGGTGATCACTCCTGCTCTTGCCTTACTTTTGGGGTCGGTTATTTTTAAATCAAATTTCATTGCGGCAAAGATACTATTATTTAAGAAGTGAAAAATTAAAAGACTCTTAAAGGTTTCCCTTTAGAACCTGCGTTTCTTTTTTGATGAAAAACTTGTATTCGTTTTTTTAGATTTTGATGAAGATTTTCGAAAACTTGCGCTCTTCTTATTAAAATTGTCTTTGGCGGGTACAGTTCTTTTCTTGGAGGTAGTTTTTTTTGCTTGCAGTTTTTTCGGAGATGCTTCTGCGGTTTTTGAGGAAGTGGAAATCATTTTATTGATTTCATTCATTTCTTCGTCTGTAAGCTCTCTCCAATCTCCCGTTTGTAAATAGCCCAACTCCACATTCATAATTCGAGTACGCTTTAACTTTGTTACTTCGTACTCTAAATATTCGCACATGCGTCGTATTTGACGATTGAGGCCTTGCGTTAAAATAATTTTAAACACTTTATCGCTTACTTTTTCTACGAAACACTTTTTGGTAACTGCACCTAAAATAGGAATTCCGTTCCCCATTTTTTGAACAAAATCTTCAGTGACCGTTTTATTCACAGACACATAATACTCTTTCTCGTGGTTGTTTCCTGCGCGTAAAATTTTATTGACAATATCTCCATCATTGGTTAAGAAAATTAACCCTTCCGAGGGTTTGTCTAAACGTCCAATCGGAAATAATCGATCTGGGTAATTGATGTGTTGTATGATGTTGTTTGGTTCTCGTTCATCCGTCGTAGAGACAATTCCAACAGGCTTGTTGAGTGCAATGTATAAGGTCGTATTTTGAGGAACAACAAGCCGACCGTCTAATTTGACTACATCTCTTTTTGCAACTCTATTCCCTAATTGTGTCGGTTTTCCATTAATAGTAACCCTGCCTTCACTGATAAATTTCTCGGCCTCTCTTCTAGAACAAATTCCTGAGGAGCTGATGTATTTATTTAAGTTTGTAGTTGCTTGTATCTTAGAATCCAATTGAGATATGTTTCTGCAAAAGTAATTGAATCTTTACAATTCAATGGTTCTAAATGTTAAATTTATTCTGGGTGAATTCACTTTTTTTGTGGGCGGCAATCGGTGCAACCAATGCGTTTGTGTGGTATCTTTCATCACCAAAAGACTTCCACTTTCTAGAAGCACATCTACTTTTTGCTTTGTTTCTTTATGTTTGAAAGAAAATTTTCGGGCTGCACCTAAAGTTACAGACGCAATTTCGCCATTCTTTTTAAGCATTTTTTCATCATCTGAATGCCAAGCCATTCCTTCTTCTCCGGTATGATATAAATTCAACAAACAAGAATTGTAGGTAGCGTTGCTTTCCTTTTCTATAATTTTCTTTAAATTCAGTAATTCTTCGGTGAATAACATGGCCCTTTTCGTCACTTTAGAATAGGTATATGAAAATTCCGATTCGCCATACCAAGCCACTTTTCGCTTTGTGATAATGTGTTTTCCAAAAATAAAGGCTTCGTCGTTTTTCCAATGAATGGTGCGCATAAAAGCCTCATAAAAAAAAGCACATTGTTGGCTGTTTAATATTTTACCATGGTAATTGGTGATTCCATCAAAAGGTAAAATGTTGTTTATAAGTGAAGTATTGAATAAATCCATAAGATTCTCAAAAATAGTAAATATAAACTACAAAAAATAGTTTTTGAATCTTATATTTGTAGTATTATGAATCACATTTCACAAAACATTCGCCATTTAAGAAAATTAAGAAAACTTACACAAGAAGAGTTTTCAAAGGAATTAAACATGACCAAATCTCGGATTGGTTCTTATGAGGAAGGACGTTCTGAACCCTCTATTGAAACTTTAATTGAGCTTTCTAACTTCTTTAAATTGCCTGTGGATGTATTGATTAAGAACAACTTATCATACGCGACAGATGCTTCCTTTATGGAAATCGGAAACCAACGCGTATTGTTTCCTATTATGGTAGAAGCAGATGATGATCATCTAATTGAAGTAGTTCCTGTAAAAGCTTCTGCGGGGTATTTACTTGGCTATAACGATCCTGAATATATTGAACAATTACAGAAAATAAAATTGCCTTTTTTACCTACCGGAAAACACCGTGCCTTTCCTATAAAAGGAGATTCTATGCTCCCGATGAAAGACGGTGCCTATGTGGTTGCCAAATTTGTAGACGATTTTAATGATATTAAAAACGGGAGCTCTTATGTGGTCGTTACCGCCAATGATGGAATGACCTATAAGCGTATCTATAACAAGGTGGAAGAAAAAGGAGCACTCCTATTGTCTCCAGACAACACTTCCTATCAATCTTATCATGTGCCAATTTCCGAAGTGTTAGAGTTGTGGGAATTTACCTGTAGTATTAATACCCAAGAATATGACGAGCGCGATTTAAAGTTGAGCAGTATCATTAAGATGTTCAATGATTTGAAAGTAGAATTGGAAACCTTTGTTAGAAACTAAAGTATGACGGTACAAGAAATTGTTGGCAGGTATGCAATTCTCGGAAACAATCAAGATGCGCAAGGCACTGAATACACCGGAATTCTTATACTTACTTTAGATGCCCATCAAAAAATTATTGCTGAGTGGACGATCTATGAAGATCAGCAACAGTTTGGTACTGGTTTTTTTAAAGACAATCTACTGGTTATCAATTTTAGGTATACCGGTGAAGACGCAAAAATCTATAAAGGAACTGTGGTTTATAAATTCTTCGACAAAGAAACTTTTGAAGGCTTTTGGTCAGAAAAACATGCAAATCAACAATTTTTAGGCTTGGAAAGAGGTACTAAAATTGAAAAAAAACTCCTTCAAAATTAATACTTATTGGGTATTATAAAAAAAAGTAACCTTTGGGCCGCTTTCTTTTTACTTCAATAGCCTTCTAACAAAGAGGCAATTAATTCATTTTTACAAATTTGTTTCCTTTCGAATTGTTTACCGAAAGAAAATACACTCCTGTACTTAATTGAGACAGGTCGATATTCACAGTCGTATCGCTACCCTCAAATAATTTCGTTTTTAATAACTGTCCTCGAACGCTGTACACTTTTACCGATTTTACAATGGTTGTATTTTAAAAGCTTGCGCTTGCTTATTCATAAAATAACATATGTTATTTTTTTATTATATTTAACAACTATTAAACTGCAAGATATTGCTTTTAAAAAACAAAACGAGAGGAGAAGAAAAAGACTCACAAAACCAATTGATAAACGCATTTTAAAACCTTGGGCTACGAACTATGAGCAAGAATAAGAAACAAAATATAATTGAAGTAAAAGGTACTACCATAAATGTATTCCATTCAAAACAGAATGATTTTATTTCGCTAACTGATATAGCAAAAACCAAAGAAAACGACTCAAGAGCTGCTGACGTTATTAAAAATTGGATTAGAACCAGAAGCACCATCGAATTAATTGTTGTTTTGAGCCAATTTACAAAAGTCCTCACAGATTTTTTATTCGGTTTCTATTTACTAACTTAGTTCCTGCTAAAGCAACAAGCCAAACATGAAGACGTTGGCATTCATTTAAAAAAATCAGAAATGAAAAAAATACTTTTACTAATAGTACTAATTTCAAGTTTACATCTAACGGCTCAAAATGACGGATGGCGCATAAGCACAAATGACCGTTCAGATTATACAGGAATTGCTATTGCAAATGGTAGAATTGGAATGTTATCATCTTCAAAACCTCTAAAAATAAAGCACATTGTACTAAATAATGTTTACGATGTTGACCCAAATCTGAAAGTAAGTCAAATTCTTCACGGTATGAATTTTGGAAGCCTTGATTTATATATTGATGGGGAAAAAATTACAGAAAGTAATATTACGAATTGGCAGCAAACAATGGATATGAAAAATGCTGCTCTAACTACAAGTTTTGACTTTCAAAATAAAGCGACCGTTTCTTATACAGTCTACGCTCTTCGGAATATACAATATACAGGTTATATGGATATCAGTATTGAGGCTTCCAAAGAAATTGATATAAAAGTTACAGGAAAAATACTTGTTCCAAAAGAATATCAGACCCCAAAAAACAAGTTTCAAATATTAAAAGATTTAGAAACAACAATGCCTATTTTACAATCTGTTGCGAAGAGTCCCTTTGGCAAACACCTTGTAAGCACATCGGGAACGTTCATCTGGCACCACATCAACTCTTCAAGAGAGCGTCAAAGACCTGAATTGAGCCACCAAATTGTTTCAGATTATGAAAACACTTTATCCTTCAATTATAAAATCAAGAAAAATCAAAACTTAAATTTTGCTTGGACAGGCGCTCAATGCACAACCAAAAACTTTGCGGACCCAAAATCTGAATCTGAAAGAATGGTAATTTTCAATTTACTAAACTCTCGTGATGTACTTTTAGCGGGTCATAAGGCTTTATGGGAGAAACTTTGGCAAGGAGATATCATTATTGAGGGCGATTTACAATCTCAGCAAGATGTTCGATTAGCACTGTATCATTTGTATGCATTTGGTCGTGGAGATTCAGATTTGAGTATTGCACCAATGGGACTTTCGTTGCAAACACCTTATAATGGGCATATATTTTGGGATACAGAACTTTGGATGTTTCCTCCACTACTACTGCTAAACCAAGATATTGCTCGCTCTCTTGCTAATTATCGCTCGAACAGATTGGAACCTGCTAAAAAACGAGCAATCAATTATGGTTACAAAGGTGCTATGTTTCCTTGGGAAAGTGACGATACTGGTGAAGAAGCTACTCCACCTTTTGCTTTGACAGGACCTTTTGAACATCACATCACCGCAGATATAGGAATTGCATTTTGGAACTATTATCGGGTAACAAAAAACAATAAATGGCTAAAGGAAAAAGGCTATCCAGTGTTAAAAGAAGTCGCTGACTTTTGGGTAAGTAGAGTAACAAAAAATAATGACGGAAGCTATTCAATCAACAATGTGGTCGGAGCAAATGAATTTGCTCCTAATGTCAATGACAATGCATTCACCAATGGAGCTGCTAAAACTGCTTTGCAATATGCTACCAAAGCAGCGAAAGAATTAAGTATTTCTCCCAATTCAAAATGGGAAGAAGTTGCTACACATCTCAAAATATTAAAATTTCCAGATGGTACAACTAAAGAACATGCAGAATACAATGGTGATCGAATTAAACAAGCAGATGTAAATTTGTTATCCTACCCTCTAAATATCGTTAGCGATAAAGAAACAATTTTAAAAGACTTAAAATATTATGAACCTAAATTAGCAAAAGAAGGACCTGCTATGGGGAAATCTATTTTTTCAATATTATACGCAAGACAAGGAGATGTAGATAATGCATACCGACTTTTCAAGGAAAGTTATGTGCCCAATCAACAAGCTCCTTTTGGTGCTTTATCAGAAGTGGCAATTTCAAACTTTTCATATTTTGCAACTGGTGCTGGTGGAATGTTGCAAAGTGTACTGTTTGGTTTTGGTGGACTAGAATTTACAGATGAAGGAATCATCCAAAAGAACCCAATTCTTCCAAAACAATGGAAATCATTAACCATAAAAGGTGTTGGAGTAAATAATAAAACGTACAGAGTAGACAGATGATTGAATTGATGAATGTCTATATGTAACCAAAAAGTTATCGCTTTAAAATTCGCTAGGATTCTGATTCGAGACCGTTGTACACACCCAGCATCAAAAAACATAAAAAAAAGACAACTAAAATTGAAGGTGAATGCAGTTAGCCATCGCATTGATTATAAAGCACAAGAGATCCGCTTGTACTATTGAAAAGCAACACCACAAAACAAAAATTGAAATTCAAAATTTAGCACAAAAAAAAACCTTACAATCATAAAGAATGTAAGGTTTTTGCGGAGAGAACAGGATTCGAACCTGCAACGGTTTAACCCGCGATAGTTTTCAAGACTACTTGACGACCACTGTCCATCTCTCCAGTTTTCGTATCAGATATGCTCTGAATTCGGATGCAAATATAGAAAGTTTTTTACTTTTTGGAAATTAATTAACCATTATTTTTAATCTTTTTTGAATATCGTAAAAAGGATTTTCTATTCCCTTAAAAACCAACCCTTTTAGTTGAATTCTCAATTATGAATATTGGCAACAAAATTAAAAAAAAGAAGCACTGTCGATAAGACTTTAGTATCTTTACCACTTACGTTATAAAATTATTCGATATGTCTTTCAATTCATTTGGAAATCTAATAAAACTAACCACCTATGGAGAATCTCACGGAGTCGCTATTGGAGGAGTTATTGACGGATTCCCTGCAGGTTTACAGGTAGATTTTGATGCCATTCAAGAAGAATTAAACCGAAGAAAACCAGGGCAATCCAAAATAGTCACCCAAAGAAAAGAGCCAGATACTGTTCAATTTTTATCGGGAATTTTTGAAGGAAAAACCACAGGAACTTCCATCGGTTTCACCATTCAAAATACCAATCAGAAATCAAAAGACTACAATCACAATACCAATATTTACAGACCTTCTCATGCAGATTATACCTATGACAAAAAATTTGGTGAGCGCGACTATAGAGGTGGCGGAAGAAGCTCTGCTAGAGAAACAGCAAATTGGGTGGTTGCAGGCGCACTTGCGAAACAATTAATTGCTGATATTTCTATCAACGCATTTACCTCCTCTGTAGGAGAAATTTTCCTTGACAAGCCTTATCAAGAGTTGGATTTTTCTAAAACAGAAGACAATATCATTCGCTGTCCAGATGAAGTTTCTGCACAGAAAATGATTGATAAAGTAAAAGAAATTAGAAAAGCAGGAGACACCATTGGCGGCACCATTACTTGTGTTGCTCAAAATGTTCCGGTAGGTTTGGGAGAACCAATTTTTCACAAATTGCATGCTGAATTAGGAAAAGCAATGCTGTCGATCAATGCCGTCAAAGGATTTGAATTTGGAAGCGGTTTTTGTGGTGCAAAAATGAAAGGTTCAGAGCACAACGATATTTTCAACCAAGATGGCTCTACTCAATCAAATCTTTCAGGAGGAATTCAAGGAGGAATTAGCAATGGAATGGACATCTATTTTAGAGTGGCCTTCAAACCTGTTGCTACAATTATGAGTTCGCAACAAACCATTAATTCTGAAAATGAAATTGCAGAAATCACAGGTAAAGGAAGACACGATCCTTGTGTGGTTCCAAGAGCAGTGCCAATTGTTGAGGCTATGACCGCTTTGGTACTTGCAGATTACTACTTATTAAACAGAACGAGAACGGTCTAAAACCATTACTTAATATACAAACAAAAAGAGCGTACATTTCTGTACGCTCTTTTTGTTTATATATGGTTTCAAAAACTATTCCAAAGCACCTAAATAACGTTCTGCATCTAAGGCGGCCATACATCCCGTTCCAGCTGCAGTAACTGCTTGTCTGTATTCTTTATCTTGAATGTCTCCAGCGGCAAAAACACCCGGTCTGTTTGTTTTGGTTGATTTTCCCTCAGTAATTAAGTATCCAGTATCGTCCATGTCTAAAACACCTTTAAACAAATTGGAATTTGGCGTATGTCCAATAGCAATAAAAACTCCCGTTACCGGAATGTCATGCTTCTCTTTTGTTTGGTTGTTTATGGCTCTTACTCCTTCAACAACACTTTCACCTAAAACCTCATCGATTTCTGTGTTGTACAAAACTTCAATATTTTCTGTTTTATTAACTCGGTGTTGCATTGCTTTTGAAGCTCTCATAAAATCTTTACGAACCAATATGGTTACTTTGCTACAAATGTTTGACAAATAGGTTGCTTCTTCTGCAGCAGTATCTCCTGCTCCAACAACCACAACATCTTGACCTTTGTAGAAAAATCCATCACAAGTAGCACAGGCAGAAACACCTCCACCAATTAAACGTTGTTCACTTTCGATACCTAAATATTTGGCGGTAGCTCCTGTAGAAATAATGATGGTTTCCGCTTCAATATGTTTCGACTCATCCACAATTACCTTATGGATTCCACCAACTTCCTCACTCAAATTAACTTCAGTCACCATACCAAAACGAACTTCGGTACCAAAACGCTCTGCTTGATTTTTTAAATCTTCCATCATAGCAGTTCCATCGGTTCCATTTGCATATCCTGGAAAATTATCAACTTCTGTAGTGGTTGTCAACTGACCTCCCATTTGTAATCCAGTATACATTACAGGTTTCATATCTGCTCTAGCAGCATAAATTGCAGCAGTATAACCTGCAGGTCCAGAACCAATAATTAAACATTTTATTTTCTCTATATTTTCTGACATTGTTTTCTTCTTTTTAAAAGCGTAAATGTATCGAATTTTACAACTTTTTAAAACCAATGTTTATAAGTTTTAATAATGTGTACATAAATCTTTACAATCAAATTGATGAAATAAAAAACTCTAAGAAGGATTGTTTATTAAGAAAAGAGCGTATATTTGCCGTCCATAAATGAGCAATCATTTATCGGGGTGTAGCGTAGCCCGGTCATCGCGCCTCGTTTGGGACGAGGAGGTCGCAGGTTCGAATCCTGCCACCCCGACTTAAACCAGTAACTTTTTGTTACTGGTTTTTTTTGTTTTATAATTAAGACCGAACAATATAGCGTCACGCTGAAAGCGGGAAGGTCGCAGGTTCGAATCCTGCCACCCCGACTTAAACCAGTAACTTTTTGTTACTGGTTTTTTTTGTTTTATAATTAAGACCGAACAATATAGCGTCACGCTGAAAGCGGGAAAGCAGTAAACTCAACCCCAGTCACCTTTGAAAAATCGTTTCAAAATTAACAAAACATTTTGTTTATACTTAATCGCAAATCGTTAAACATTATATATCTTTGTAGGTATAAATATCATTCATTATGGCAAGAAAAAAAACCGTTAAAAAGCAAGATTTAATATCAATGTTTATGGAATTCGTTTTAGAAAACGACCATCCACCAAAATCTGTATTTAGTTTCGCAAAAGAGAATAATTTTGAAGAGGCTAGTTTTTATGAATTTTTCGGTTCGTTTGAAGCACTCGAAGGAGCTGTGTTTGAAGCTTTTTTTGAAAATACATTGCAATTACTTTCTAAAAGCGAAGCGTATCAAGATTATGATGCCAGAAACAAATTACTGAGTTTCTATTTTACATTTTTCGAACTACTAACTGCAAACAGAAGCTATGTTGTTTACGCTTTCAATAAAGGGAAAAACAACCTTAAAAGTTTACAAAGCTTAAAAGGTTTTCACAAACACTTCAAAGAGTTTATTGATCATTTAGATATTGAAACATTGGACATCCAACAAGATCAGATAGAAAAATTTCAGCACAAAGCTTTGCAAGAATCAGCATGGGTTCAGCTTTTAGTGACCATGAAATTCTGGTTGGACGATACTTCTTCTTCATTTGAAAAAACAGACATATTTATTGAAAAATCGGTCAACACAAGTTTCGATTTACTAAACATTAAACCATTGAAAAGCATTATTGACTTTGGAAAATTCTTATTCAAAGAAAAAATGATGCAAAAATAAAAACGATGAAAACATTAGACTCAATACCAACATCAAAAATCCAACGTGCTTCAAAACTAGTAACAACGGGTGCAAAGGTTGGTGTGAACTATTTAAAATATTACGGTGACAAACTTGTTAATAACGAAGTAGATGCTAAATCAAGACTTAATGAAAACAATGCTGAAGACATCTATGACGGCCTAAAGCAATTAAAAGGAAGTGCATTGAAGGTTGCGCAGATGCTAAGTATGGAAAAGAGCATTCTTCCTGCTGCTTATGTAGAAAAATTTTCTTTGGCACAATTCTCTGTACCCCCACTTTCTCCTCCATTGGTAACTAAAACATTCAAAAAATACTTTGGAAAAAACCCGAATGATATCTTTGATAAATTTAATTTAACCTCAGTAAATGCAGCCAGTATTGGTCAGGTACACAAAGCAGAAAAGGACGGTAAGACACTTGCGGTTAAAATTCAATACCCAGGCGTTGCTGAAAGTGTTGCATCAGATTTGGCATTGGTAAAACCGATTGCGATAAAGATGTTTAACATTCGAGGAAAAGACTCTGACAAATATTTTAAAGAGGTTGAAGACAAACTAACGGAAGAAACTAACTACATCTTAGAAATTGAGCAAAGCAAGGAGATTGTTGAAAAATGCAAGCACATTCCAAGTTTAAAATTTCCTAACTATTATTCAGAATATTCTTCTGACAGAATCATTACAATGGATTGGATGAAAGGAGAACACCTTTCAGAATTTACAGCGCACAATGAGGATCCTGAAGTTTCAACTAAATTAGGCCAAGCCTTGTGGGATTTTTACATGCATCAAATTCACAATCTACGAAAAGTACATGCAGATCCACATCCAGGGAATTTTTTAGTTTCTAAGGATGCTGATTTGATTGCCCTCGATTTTGGTTGCATGAAAACAATTCCTGAAAAATTTTACATTCCTTATTTCGAATTAGCGAAACCCGAAAGCATTGCAGATCCTGTTATTTTTGAAAAAAAATTATACGAATTAGAAATTCTTAGAGCAGACGATTCGAAAGAGGAGTTGGTGTTTTTTAGAGCAATGTTTCACGAAATGTTGAGTTTATTTACACAACCATTTCATGGAGAAGAATTCGATTTTTCTGATGATACTTTCTTTGGACGAATTTCTGACTTAGGTGCAAAATATGCCAAAAGCTCTGAATTGAAAAACATGAACGGAAACAGAGGATCCAAACATTTTATTTATATTAACAGAACCTTTTTTGGCTTGTATAACTTAATGCATGACTTGAAAGCAACGAATGTGAAAATTAACAATTTTAATAACTATTAATGGCTTTTTATCAAAGAGAGGACATCGACAACTTAGAGAAGATTTTTAAAATAAATTTAATTAACAGTTGTTCTGGATTTAAATCTGCGAATCTTTTAGGTTCAATTTCTGATGAAGGAGTTTCCAATGTTGCAGTTTTTAGCTCCGTGATTCACTTAGGCTCTAACCCCCCAACATTGGGTTTTATCCTGAGACCTACAACGGTTCCTAGAGACACCTATAAAAACATAAAAGAAAGTGGTGTATTTACCATCAATCATATTTATGAAGAAATTATAGAAGACGCACATCATACTTCGGCGAAATATCCAGAAAACGTTTCTGAATTTGATATTACGAGTTTAGAGGAAGAATTTAAAGGGGCCTTTAAAGCACCTTTTGTAAAGGGATCTCCAGTTCAAATGAGCATGAAATTTATTGAAGAAATACCAGTACCTTCAAACAATGTAATGCTAATTGTTGCACAAATTGAGGAACTCTATATTCAGGATGCACTTTTACAAGATGATGGATTGATCGATCTTTCTATCGGGAAAGTTGCCGCAATTAACGGATTGGATACCTATGCGATTCCAACATTTAAAAAACAATTATCTTACCAAAGACCAAAAAAATAAACTAAAAATGTCATGAAAATTCTCGTTACAGGAGCAACAGGCTATATTGGCAAACGGTTAATTCCGTTGTTGCTAAACGACGGCCATACCGTTGTTTGTGCTGTACGAGACAAGGCAAGAGCTAAAAATTATTTTAGAGATCGTAAAAATATTGTTCTTGTTGAAATTGATTTTTTAGACTACAAAAGCTTAGACAAAATTCCAAAGGATATTGATAGCGCCTATTACCTAATTCATTCCATGTCAAATTCTGCAAAGGAGTTTCATGTATTGGAAGAGAAATGTGCCTTTAACTTTAAACGTTTTGCTGAAAAAACTGCCTTGAAGCAGGTTATTTATTTAAGCGGAATTACCAATGACACCAAGTTATCGAAACATTTACTTTCGAGAAAAAATGTAGAAAAAACCTTGTCTTCCGAAGTCTATGCTTTAACTACTTTTAAGGCGGGTATTATTGTCGGATCTGGAAGTTCATCCTTTGAAATTATTAGAGATCTTGTTGAGAAACTACCAATAATGGTCGCACCAAAGTGGCTGAATACGAAAACTCAACCTCTTGGCATCCGTGATGTATTGTCTTTTTTACACAAAGCATTGAACAAGAAAGAATTGTACAATCAATCCTTTGATGTTTTTGGCCCAGAAGTCATGACCTACAAAGAAATGCTTTTGCAATTTGCAGAAGTTCGAGGATTGAAAAGATGGATTTTAACAGTGCCGGTAATGACTCCAAAACTTTCTTCCTATTGGTTGTATTTTGTTACCTCCACCTCCTACAAATTAGCCAATTCGTTGGTAAATTCGATGGGAGTAGAAGTGATTGGAAACCGAAGTACTATTAATAAAGTATTAGAAGTAAATCCAATGACCTACAAACAGGCAGTTGAATTTGCATTCGTTAAAATAAAACAAAATAGTATTATTTCCAGTTGGAAAGATTCTTACATCAGTAGTGGAAAACTAAAGAACTATGTCCATGAATTCATTAATGTACCAAAGTACGGTTGTTTTCGAGATTTAAAACGTCGGAAAATTGTAGATGGAGAAAAATCATTGGATAAAATTTGGGCAATTGGCGGAGAAACAGGTTGGTATTATGGCACTTTTCTGTGGAAAGTAAGAGGGTTTATGGATCAATTTTTTGGGGGTGCTGGTTTGCGAAGAGGAAGAAGACATCCAACAGAATTAAATGCAGGAGATGCTTTGGATTTTTGGCGTGTAATTTATGCCGATAAAGCAAATCAGAAATTACTTCTATATGCAGAAATGGTATTGCCCGGAGAAGCATGGTTGGAATTTAAAATTGAAGACGGAATCTTATATCAAACAGCAACATTTCGACCAAAGGGATTGCCAGGAAGGCTATACTGGTATTCGGTAGCCCCTTTTCATTGGTTTATTTTTAACGGAATGATTGATAAAATTTCTAAACCATAACTTTTGAAAAAACAACATTTACCCGAAAAAATATGTACGGTCTGCGAAAAACCTTACAGCTGGAGAAAAAAATGGGAAAAAAACTGGGAAAACGTAAAATATTGTAGTGAAAGATGCAGAAGAAACAAAAATCAACAGGATTAATATGGTTTACAAATAACCTAAGAGTTCAAGACAATAAATCCATCGAATTGGCATTTGAAAAACACGAGCAAGTAATTGCTATTTATGTTTTTGACAAACATATATTTGAAAGAAATCTTTTTGGTTTTAAAAAAATTGAACGTTATAGAGCAAATTTTTTAGTTGAAACGGTGCGCGATTTAAAAGAACACTTAGCACAAAAAAACATCACACTCCTTACCTATTTTGATTTTCCAGAAGTGGTCATTCCTAAGATTTGTGAAACGCATCTCGTAAAAGAGATTTTCACCCAAAAAGAATGGACTTCAGAGGAAGTAGGTACCTTTAAAAAAGTAGCCTCTAAACTCACGGATGAATGTACAATCACCGATTCCTATGATCAGTTTTTATACCATCCTGAAGACATCAATATGGATCTTAAATCGATACCCGCTGTCTTTACAAACTTCAGGAAAAAGGTAGAAAAATATGCATCAATACGATCAGAAAGTAACAGTGTACACAAAGAAGTATCGAACCGCATTGTAAACAACACGAAGCTTCCAGACCTACAGGAATTGGGGTATTCAGAAGTAAAGACAGATCCCAGATCCGCTTTTCCATTTCATGGAGGAGAAAGTGAGGCGTTAAAAAGAATGGACTATTACTTTTTTGAATCTAAAAAACTAAGCGTTTACAAACAGACCCGGAATGGATTGATTGGCACCGATTATAGTTCAAAGCTTTCTCCATGGTTAGCAAATGGAAGTATTTCGGCGAAAACTATTTATTGGAAGATTAAAGAATATGAAACTGAAAATGGAGCAAATGATTCTACATATTGGTTGATTTTTGAGTTGATTTGGAGAGACTACTTCAAATTCATTTCATTGAAACATGGGAATGCTTTATTTAAGATTGATGGAATTTTAGAAAAACACTATGAATGGAAGTCGGAGGAAAAGTTGGTTCAGAAATGGATCCACGGTCAAACCAATGCACCGTTTGTAAACGCGAATATGATTGAATTGAAAGCAACTGGATTTATGAGCAATCGAGGTAGGCAAAATGTTGCATCCTACTTTTCAAAAGAACTCTTATTAGATTGGCGCATCGGTGCCGCTTACTTTGAATCGATGCTGATTGATTATGATGTGCATTCAAACTACGGAAACTGGCTGTATATATCGGGAGTTGGCAACGACCCTAGAGATCGTAAATTCAATATAGAACGTCAAGCAGAACGCTATGACCCAGACAATCAGTATCAAAATAAATGGTTACAAAATCACCTTTTTTAGCATATGAAAATAGTTCGATTAGTTCTTGGAGATCAATTAAACAGCTCGCATTCTTGGTTTCAAGAAAAAGACGATAACATCTTATATTGTTTGTTTGAAATGCGTCAAGAAACAGACTACATAACGCACCACATTCAAAAAGTTGCAGGTTTTTTTGCTGCCATGAGAAATTTTGCTGACGGTTTAATTAAAGATGGACATAGGGTGAAGTATCTAAACATATTAGCTCCCGAAAACACACACGCTTTAACCAAAAACCTGACACAACAAATCGAACAGTTTAATGCTGATAAATTTGAATACTTACTACCCGATGAATATCGTTTAGACAAACAACTAAAAGACTTCTGCGGCACGTTAACGATAGAAAACGCGGTTACTGACACTGAGCACTTTTATACAAAAAGAGAAGATTTAGGAGTGTTTTTTGAAGGTAAAAAGCAATTTTTGATGGAAAATTTTTATAGAAATATGAGAAAAAAACATCAAATATTAACTGTCAATGCGCAACCAGAAGGCGGGCAATGGAACTATGACAAAAACAATCGAAAAAAATGGAAGGAAAATACATTGGTCCCTCCTTTTAAAAGTTTTGATAATAATGTAGTCATTATTTGTGAAGAGATCCAGAAAGCAGGCATAAAAACCATTGGAAAAATCAACCCAAAATATTTTGAATATCCCATAAGCAGAGAGCAAGCACTTGAACAATTGGAATATTTTTGCGAACATTTATTGGTCCATTTTGGTGACTACCAAGATGCAATGCACACGAATCAAATCTATTTGTATCATGCAAGAATTTCGTTTGCTATGAATATCAAATTAATTTCTCCCAAGGAAGTAATTGCTAAAACTTTGGCAACGTATCGAGACCCAAAAGCTACCATTGAAATTTCACAAGTAGAAGGTTTTATTCGGCAAATTTTAGGCTGGAGAGAATACATGCGAGGGATGTATTGGGCATTAATGCCCAACTATAAAACACTAAACGCTTTAAACAATACCAATAAATTGCCTGATTTTTATTGGACAGGGAATACCAAGATGAATTGTTTAAAAAATGCAATCAACAATTCGCTAGACAACAGTTATGCGCATCATATACAACGTTTAATGATTACTGGGAATTATGCATTGCTAACACAAACCAATCCAGATGAAGTAGACGCCTGGTATTTGGGCATTTATGCCGATGCAGTAGAATGGGTACAACTCCCAAATACACGAGGAATGAGTCAATTTGCTGATGGCGGAAAAATAGCAACAAAACCTTATATTTCTAGTGGAAGTTATGTACATAAAATGGGGAATTATTGCGATAGCTGTCATTATAACAAAAAAGAAAAGACGACCAAAGATGCATGTCCATTTAATAGCTTGTATTGGAATTTTTTAGACGACAAAAAGGAAGAACTTTCTGGAAATTTTAGAATGGGAATGATGTACAGTTTGCTGCGAAAGATTCCTGCAGAAAAATTATTTGAAATAAAAGAAAAAGCAGCGCACATAATTGCAAATCCAAATGAATACTAATAAAGAAACCATACAAGTTGTTTGGCTCAAACGAGATTTACGGTTGGATGACAACGAGGCCATCACCAATTCACTGGCATCGGAAAATCGTGTACTGTTTGCTTATATTTTCGAAGACTCTCTGAGAAACGACAGGCATTATGATGAGCGACACTGGATTTTTATAAAACAATCTTTAGAAGACCTAAACGTCCGATTAAAAAAACACAACACGCAGGTTTTATCGGTAAATTCAGAAGTAATTCCGTTTTTTAACCAGTTGCAGAATTCTTTTCAAATAGCGCATGTTTATTCGCATCAAGAAACGGGACTTTTAATCACCTACAATAGAGACAAATATTTTAAAAGGTATTGCAAAAACAACTCGATTGAATGGACTGAAAGCACTAACAATGGGGTCTTAAGAGGTTTATTAAATAGAGACGATTGGTTTGAAAACTGGAATCGATACATGCATAATGAAAGATGCTCTTTTGAACCGAAAAAAAATCAATTGATAACGGTTGCTGAAATAGCGGAAATATCAAAGGTTTTTAATTGTACGGATTTAAAAACAAAAACATCACAAATCTTTCAAAAAGGAGGAACTACTACCGCTTGGAAATATGCAAATTCTTTCTTTGAGGAAAGACATAAAGCGTATTTATTTAATATTTCTAAACCCGAAAAATCAAGAACGAGTTCGAGTAGATTATCTCCTTATATTGCTTGGGGAAATGTATCGATCAGAGAGGTTTTTCAAAAAGCGACACAGCTAAAATCTGAAAAAAAAGGGGATAAACATTTGGGAGCATTTATTTCAAGATTGCGATGGCAAGCACATTTTATTCAGAAATTTGAAATGGAACATACCATGGAAGAAGCGAGTATTAACAAAGGCTATCACAAGCTTAAAAAGAGTATCTCCGAATCCTATAAAACTGCATGGGAAAAAGGAAATACAGGGTTTCCTTTGGTAGACGCGAGTATGCGCTGTTTAAATGAAACTGGTTTTTTAAATTTTAGAATGCGTGCCATGCTCGTTTCCTTCTTTACGCACATCCTATGGCAACCTTGGCAAGAAGCAACTTCGCATTTATCAAAAATGTTTTTAGATTTTGAACCTGGAATTCATTTTCCACAAATACAAATGCAAGCTGGAGAAACTGGTATCAATAATTTAAGAATTTATAGTCCTGTAAAAAACAGTATTGAGCATGATACGAATGCCGTTTTCATAAAAAAATGGTGTCCCGAATTGGCAAATTTGCCAATTAACTTTATTCATGAGCCTTACCTAATGACTCCTTTGGATATGCAGTTTAACAATTTTGAATTGGGCATCGACTATCCGAAACCGATTGTTGATATTAAAGAGAATAGAAAAAAAGCAAGTGATATTCTCTGGAATTTGAAAAAGAATCCACAAGTACGATCAGAAAGTTTTAGAATTCTCAAAAAACACACCATAACCGACCGAAACAAGCTACTCCAAAGCGATTAAACAAATGTTCAGTTATGATGTAGTACAATTTTAATGTTTTTGTCTAATCATTATCGTAAAACGTTAAACATTTTGTACCTTTGAATAGAATCTAACAGCAATGATTGTAAATACAACATACACAAACAAAGAGACCGCAAGGATTATCAATGATCTAATAGGCCCTTCATATTCTTTTTTTGAAGCGATCAAACGAAAGGGTGTTGGATCTAAGAGAATGATTGTATCTAGCGTGAGTGAAGGCTTTCAAAAGGTGATGAATACTGTATCTGACATTAATTATGCAAATATTGAATTGCGCGAAAAAGGAATTTTAGTACATATCAATAAGGGGCTAAATGCGTATAGTTGGGCAATTCCATATTACCAACTTCACACCTACAAAACAAATGGTTACAGCATTTATGCACAAGGTAATTTTGTAAAGTTTGCGAATAACAAATTGCTAAAGGAAAACAAATCATTTATCGAAAAACTAACGGATTTGAAAATTGAGAACGATAAAAATTACGCTTTTTACGAATGATAAAATTAGAGGACATAGCCATCGATAGAGTCATTGAAATGGCTTGGGAGGACAGAACTACTTTTGAAGCCATTGAATACCAATTTGGATTAAAAGAGCAGGAAGTGATCAACTTAATGCGCAACCAAATGAAATTGAAAAGTTTTAAACTTTGGAGAGAAAGAGTTCAGGGAAGAAAAACAAAGCATGAAAAATTAAGAACTTTCGAAAAAGGAAGGTTTAAGTGTACGAGACAGAGATCAATCTCCAATAACGGAATTTCAAAAAGATAAACCATTTGAAGAAATAATAGGGAAAAGAAGAGGACAGACCCTGAACAATAACCTCGTATATTGGCAGTAAATTTAAGAAATCCAAAAAAATGCTAAACTTACAAAACTCTTTAAATTATTAAATTATGGAACTAATTGAAAAAGCATTAGAATACGAAAAAAGGAAGATGAGATTTCCAACGACTAGTGACCGAATTATGGCGGCTAGAGAAGCAAAAGATTTGATTTTAAGTTTGAATGAAGTTTTCAAAAAAAACAAGGACCCGAACATCATGGACATCATGAAGCGGCTTACGGTAATAAAGCAAAGAATCGAGAAGCGTTTAAAGGGAAAACCTTTAACATCATAAAAATTCAGTTTTATATTGCTTTTCTAACTTTTATATTTATATTCGAAAATTACATCAATATCGAAAAATAAATATAATGACATTAGCAGAAAAAGCAGTAGAATTCGAAACTAGAAAATTCTCATTCAAAACAACGAGTGATCGAATTGTAGCATCTAGAGAGGTAAAAGCCTTAATATTAGAGCTCAATGAAGTTTATAAATTAGATAAAGATCCACAAATAATGGATTACATGAAACGCTTGACAGTTGTAAAACAAAAAATTGAAAAGCGTTTGAAAGGAAGACCTTAGACGTATTATGAAAAAAATTTTAGTGATTGGCGGAAGTAAAGGAATTGGAAAAGCGATCATCGCTTCTTTAATAGAAAAAAATAACATCATAAACCTTAGCCGAACTGCTCCTTCGCTAACGCATGAAAATTTAACGCATTATAATTGCGACATATTATCCGATGAATTACCGCAGCTAGACGCTGTAGATACTTTAATATACTGCCCCGGAAGTATCAATTTAAAACCTATTTCACGCCTCAAACTAGATGATTTCAGAGCAGACTTCGAAATCAATGTTGTAGGAGCTGTTAAAGCAATTCAACAATACCTTCCTTTATTAAAAAGAGGAAATACCCCGTCTATACTTTTATTTAGTACCGTTGCATCAAAATTAGGGATGCCCTATCATGCTAGTGTAGCAGCTGCAAAATCGGGTGTTGAAGGTTTGGTAAAATCTTTAGGTGCTGAATTGGCACCAACTATAAGAGTCAACGCAATAGCTCCAACGGTTACCGACACCGACTTAGCCTCAAAATTATTAAGAAATGAAAGAATGATTGAGAGCATTACAGAACGTCATCCTCTTAAAAAATTCTTAAATCCAGCAGAAGTAGCAGACATGGCTACCTTTTTAACATCAGAAAGCGCAAGCTCAATATCCGGTCAGATTTTTCAAATGGACTGTGGTATTGTAAGTTTCAAATTATAAAAAATGGCAAGAACATCATTCTATGACATTCAGATAAGAAATTTGCAAGGAAAAGCAATTGATTTATCTGAATTTAAGGGCAAACACGTACTTTTCGTGAATGTTGCCTCAAAATGTGGATTTACACCACAATACGAAAGCTTAGAGAAATTGAGCAATACCTACAAAAATAATTTAATCGTTATTGGAGTCCCTTGCAATCAATTTGGAAAACAAGAACCCGGAAATGCAGATGAAATTCAAAATTTTTGTCAGGTAAACTATGGTGTTTCATTTCTAATGACTGAAAAAATAGATGTAAAAGGGAGTGAACAGCATCCATTATACGAATGGTTAACGTTGAGAAGTTTGAATGGAAAGAAAAGTTCTTCGGTAAAATGGAATTTTCAAAAATACTTGATCGATCCTGAAGGAAAATTAATCGATTATTTCTTTTCCATTACCAAACCATTTAGCTCCAAAATAACTAAACACTTAAGATATTAAATTATGTTCGGAATCTTTAAAAAGAAAACAGCAGTAGAAAAACTAGAAGAAAAATATAAAAAGGTAATGGAAGAAGGCTTTAAACTTCAATCCATTAACAGAAGCGATAGCGATGAAAAATATTTGGAAGCCGATAATATTTTAAAGGAAATAGAGAAACTGAAAGCATAAATTTTTATGAAAATTACCCGCGCCATCTTTCTTTTCTTACTTATTAATTTTGGCGGACTTGCAATTGGAAGTTGGTTGATGGATGGTGGCCCTACTTCTCTCTGGTACACAACACTTAATCAAGCTCCATGGACTCCTCCGGGAATTGTCTTCGGAATTGCATGGACCACCATCATGCTCTTATTCTCTATTTATTTAGGAATTCTTTACCAAAGTGAAAACACCCAAAGAAATAGAATATTTTATGGACTTCAAGTCTTTTTAAACGTCAGTTGGAATTTCATTTTTTTCAATCAACACCTCGTATTTCTCGCACTTATTAATATTTTACTTTTAACCGCAATTGTATTTTATTTCTTTTTTAAAGGAAGTGAAAAAAAAACAACAATCAAGTATTTATTACTCCCCTATATGATATGGCTTTGCATTGCCACTTCGTTAAATTTATATATTTTAATTCATAATTAAATGAAAATTTATACCCTTCACAAAAAACTAAAGCTCCCTATTTCTTTAGACGAAGCATGGGATTTTTTATCCAATCCCAAAAACTTAAAAATCATCACGCCCGATTACATGAGTTTTAATATCATTTCAACGATAGATAGGCCCTTATATACAGGACAAATCATTCAATACATTGTAACTCCATTGTTGGGCATTAAAACCAAATGGGTTTCTGAAATAACACATATTGAAGAAAAAAAATATTTTGTAGATGAGCAGATGTATGGACCTTATGCACTTTGGCATCACAAGCACTTTATAAAGGAAGTTGAAGGTGGCGTAGAAATGGAAGACATTATCGATTACAAAGTTCCCTTAGGAATTTTGGGGCAGCTCGTACACCCTATTTTAGTGAAACCAAAATTGGAAGAAATATTTTCTTACCGACAGAAAAAGTTAGTTGAACTTTTTGGAACTTACAAATAATGAAAGAACAGATACAACTTTTTTGGTTTCGGAGAGACTTGCGATTGAACGATAACTGCGGATTATTTCATGCTTTAAATAGCGGTAAAAAAGTACTTCCAATCTTTATTTTTGATGAAGACATCCTATCTCGATTGCCCGACAATGATGCACGTGTAAGCTTTTTGCATCAGGAATTGGCAAATATCAATACACAATTGAACGAAATTGGCACTAGCTTGGCTGTATTTCATGGAAAACCAATCGAAATATACAAACAATTACTAGAAAAATATAACGTAGAAACGGTCTTCACAAATCATGACTATGAACCCTATGCACTTCAGAGAGATGCAACTATTAAAGCCTTTCTAGAGACAAAAAACACCTCGTTTAAAACCTACAAAGATCAAGTGATTTTTGAGCGAAATGAAATTGTAAAAAAAGACGGTACTGCCTATAAAGTATACACTCCCTATTCCAAAAAATGGCTCGAAGCGTTTCATCATAAAGGCATTCAATTTTTTCCTTCTGAAGAAAAACTGGATGGATTGGTGCAAAATACTGAACACCCATTTTTAAGCCTTAGTGATCTCGGATTTCAACCCTCAACCATAAAAGTGGCTTCCTATAAAGTTTCTCCCAAATTGATAGATGCTTATGAGGAAACCCGAAACTTCCCTGCAAAAGACGGTACATCCAGATTAGGCACACATTTGCGTTTTGGAACAGTAAGTGTTCGAGAAATGGTTGCTAAAGCCTCGAAGAGCAATAATATTGTTTTTTTGAAAGAATTGATCTGGAGAGAGTTTTTTATGCAAATTTTATGGCATTATCCACATACCACTAAAGACAGTTTCAAACCTCAATATGACCGAATTCTTTGGAGAAACAATGAAGAAGAATTTAAAAAGTGGTGTGCTGGAGAAACAGGATATCAATTGGTAGACGCAGGAATGCGAGAACTCAACCAAACAGGGTTTATGCACAACAGAGTACGCATGCTGGTGGGGAGTTTTTTGTGCAAGCACCTTTTAATCGATTGGCGTTTTGGCGAAGCCTATTTTGCAGAAAAATTGCACGATTACGAACAATCTAGCAATGTTGGAAACTGGCAATGGGTTGCCGGATGTGGTGTAGATGCGGCTCCATATTTCAGAATCTTCAATCCAACCACTCAGATTCAGAAATTTGACAAAGATCTGACCTATATCAAAAAATGGGTTCCTGATTTTCAAGAGCTTACCTACCCTGCTCAAATGGTCGATCATAAAATGGCAAGAGAACGCTGTTTAACAACCTATAAAGAAGCATTGAATAGAACCTAACACCATATTTTTCTGAATTTAAAAATAAACGAAAAATGTTTTGGTGGTTCTCCAAAAAACGCATTAATTTGCTGACTCTTAATTAAAAGCCGATGTAGCTCAGCTGGCTAGAGCAGCTGATTTGTAATCAGCAGGTCGTGGGTTCGAGTCCCTCCATCGGCTCAAAAAGTTCTTTCATTTGAAAGAACTTTTTTTATGCACATTAATCACGATTTTTTATTTAAATTTGTTCGAAATCATTTATAAAATCAATGTCGAACAATATGCTCATTATTGGAATTGCAGGAGGTACAGGAAGTGGAAAAACTACGGTGGTCAATCAGATTATAAACCAACTTCCCACCAACGAAGTTTGCGTCATATCACAAGATTCTTACTACAAAGCAACCGATGAATTGTCTTATGATGAAAGGATAAAAATCAATTTTGATCATCCAAGAGCCATTGATTTTGAACTGTTGGTACAACACCTAAAAAATCTTAAAAAAGGGGAAATCGTTGAGCAACCCGTGTATTCCTTTGTGGCCCATAACCGAACGAGTGATACGGTAAAAACTCATCCACGAAAGGTAATTATAGTAGAAGGCATCTTAATTTTTAATAGTGAAGAATTGCGAAACCTCTTTGATATTAAAATATTTGTACATGCAGAAACCGATGAACGACTGATTCGAAGATTGCGAAGAGACATCACCGAACGTGGTAGAGATATTAATGAAGTTTTAAATCGTTATCAAGATACCTTAAAACCCATGCACCAGCAATTTATTGAACCGACAAAAAACTATGCCGACATTATCATACCAAACGATCGCTACAATACAGTTGCGATTGATATTGTAAGAACTGTCATCAATGAACGTTTATAAAATACAATGAATTTCAAGAAAGCAAAAAACAACTCAAAAATATTCTCATTACTCACAAACTCGTTTGTGCTTATTTTGGTGCCCTTTATAATTTGGATGCTTTTCTTTGATGAAAACTCATACATAAACCACCGAAAATACAATGCAGAGATAGAAGATTTACAAAATACGATTGAATTTTATAAATCAGAAATTTCAAAAGATAGTGCCATTATAAAAAGTTTAAAAGATACAGTAGCCTTAGAAAAATTTGCTCGCGAAAAGTATTTAATGAAAAAGAAAAATGAGGCGATTTATATTATTGAATTTGATACGATAAAAAAATAATGAAACCATTTCTATTTGATGAATTTGACACAAAATCTGCAGCAGCTTGGAAGCAAAAAATTCAAGTAGACCTGAAAGGATTGGACTACAACGACACACTTCTCTGGAAAACAGAAGAAGACATTGTTGTAAAACCTTTTTATACGGTAGCAGATCGAAAAGCACTTCCTATAGACCTGCCAACAAGTTCTTTTGCCGTTTGTCAAACGATCTTTGTACATAACGAAGAAATAGCCAATTCACTTGCCGTAGACGCTTTAAAGAGGGGGGCAAATGCCCTACAATTTATAGCAAATAAGAAATTTGATTGTGTCGCATTATTAAAAAAAATTGACCTAACAACTACCAAAATTTTCTTCAAACTACATTTTTTGGATGAAAAATTTGTCGAAAAATTATCAAAATTTACCGCAGTAGCAAAACCCTTTTTCCAAATAGATATTCTAGGAAACTTAGCAGAAACTGGAAATTGGTATGACAATTTGAAGGCAGATTTCAAAATCTTAAATGCCATTTCTAAAACAACACCTCAAGCCATTTGTGTAGATGTTTCTCTCTATGAAAATGCAGGTGCAGGGTGTGTTCAACAACTGGCCTATGCCCTATCTCACACCAATGAATACCTAGAAAACTTAGCAGAAGGAGCCGTTAAAAACATTCATTTTATCTTTTCTGTACGCGGAAATTATTTTTTCGAAATCGCGAAATTAAGAGCCTTTCGGATTCTTGTAAAAGCACTTTTCAAAGAATACAATCATACAGACAGTCAGGTTGAAATCTTTGTGCAACCTAGTCTGAGAAATAAAACCATTTTTGATTACAATGTGAATATGCTCCGAACTACCTCGGAATGCATGAGTGCTATTTTAGGAGGTGCCACAACGATCTCTAATATTTCTTATGATGCCGTGTATCACAAATCAAATGAGTTTGGAGAACGCATCGCAAGAAATCAATTGCTCATTTTAAAAGAAGAAGCTGGTTTTAAAGATGGGCAGTTCTTTGCTGAAGGAAGCTACTATATTGAATCGATTAGCAATCAATTGGCAGCAAAAGGATTGGCATTATTTCAACAATTAGAAAAAAAAGGCGGTTTTTTAAAATTGTTAAAAGACGGCGTTATTCAACAAAAAATAACTGAAAAGGCTCGAAAAGAACAGGCCAGTTTTGATGCGCAAGAACTGCGTCTTTTGGGTACCAATTTACATGCAAATTCGAGCAACAAAATGCTTGCGGACATGGAATTGTATCCATTTGTAAAAAAGCGAAACATAAAAACACTTTTGATTCCAATTACCAGAAATCGATTGTCGGAAACCTACGAAAAAGAACGCTTAGAAAAAGAAAAAATCGCTTCAAAAACAACAAATAAAGACTTCTAATGGCTAGAAAAAATCTTCAACATCTAAAATTAGCTCCTTCAAAAAATGAGGAAGCACGTTTTTTGCATGAAAATTTTATCGCAGGGTATGCGCCTAATTTGCGCGGTCCTTACAGCACCATGTACGTCAAAAAGCCATGGACAATTCGACAATACGCTGGTTTTTCTACCGCAGAAGAAAGCAATGCTTTTTATCGAAGGAATTTAGAAGCAGGTCAAAAAGGACTTTCTGTAGCCTTTGATTTGGCCACACACCGCGGCTATGATTCGGATCATAAGCGGGTGCAAGGAGATGTTGGAAAAGCAGGAGTTGCGATTGATTCTGTGGAAGATATGAAAATTTTATTTGACCAAATTCCGTTGGATAAAATGTCTGTTTCCATGACCATGAACGGCGCTGTACTGCCCATTTTAGCGTTTTATATTGTAGCTGCACAAGAGCAAGGTGTGGAATTATCAGCGCTTTCCGGCACCATTCAAAATGATATTTTAAAGGAATTTATGGTGCGGAATACCTATATTTACCCTCCCACGCCTTCGATGAAAATTATTGCTGATATTTTTAAATATACTAGCAAACAAATGCCAAAATACAATTCTATTTCCATCTCTGGCTACCACATGCAAGAAGCGGGAGCTACTCAAGAAATAGAACTCGCTTATACCTTAGCGGACGGATTGGAATATCTTAGAAAAGGGATAGAAGCGGGCATGGACATTGATGCTTTTGCTCCCAGACTGTCTTTCTTTTGGGCCATTGGCATGGATCATTTTAAAGAAATTGCAAAGTTGAGGGCAGGAAGAATGTTGTGGGCAAAAATGGTGCAAAAATTCAACCCAAAAAATCAAAAATCTTTTGCCTTGAGAACCCACTGCCAAACCAGTGGTTGGAGTTTAACGGCACAAGATCCATTTAATAATGTTTCTAGAACGGCTATTGAAGCCATGGCAGCAGTTTTTGGCGGTACACAAAGTTTGCACACCAATGCCTTGGATGAAGCTATTGCATTACCCACAGAATTTTCTGCAAGAATTGCCAGAAATACTCAAATTTATTTACAAGAAGAAACGGCCATTACCAAAACAGTAGACCCTTGGGCAGGGAGTTATCACATGGAGCAGCTTACGGAAAAGATTGCCAACAAGGCTTGGGAATTGATTGAAGAAGTAGAAGCTTTAGGTGGGATGACCAATGCCATTGAAAAGGGCATTCCGAAAATGCGCATTGAGGAAGCTGCTGCAAAAAAGCAAGCAAGAATTGACAGCGGAACGGATGTAATTGTAGGGGTCAACAAATATCCTTTGAAGCAAGAAGATCCGTTGCATATTTTAGAGGTAGACAATGAGGCGGTTCGGATAGCGCAAATAAAAAGATTGGAAGTCTTAAAAAGAACGCGAAATACGGCAGCAGTTAAAAAATCTTTATTAAATTTAACAACTGCAGCGAAAACAGGCAACGAAAACTTGTTGGAATTGGCGGTAGAAGCAGCAAAAAACAGAGCTACTTTGGGCGAAATCTCCGATGCTTTGGAAGTTGTTTTTGGTCGTCACAAAGCGGTTCATAAAACCATCTCTGGCGTGTATAGCAAAGAAATAAAAGAAGATCCGTTATTTAAGGAGGCAGCGCTGCTAACAGATCGATTTTCCCATTTGGAAGGCAGGCGTCCAAGAATTATGATTGCAAAACTAGGGCAAGATGGGCATGACAGAGGCGCTAAAGTAGTAGCTACTGGCTATGCCGATTTGGGCTTTGACGTTGACATTGGTCCGTTGTTTCAAACCCCGCAAGAGGCTGCCAAACAAGCCATTGAAAATGATGTGCATATTTTAGGGATTTCTTCTTTGGCTGCAGGGCACAAAACCTTAGTTCCGCAAGTAATAGCAGCTTTAAAAACTTATGGTAGAGAAGATATTATGGTGATTGTAGGGGGTGTGATTCCGCCACAAGATTATCAATTTTTATTTGATGCGGGTGCTGTGGGTATTTTTGGACCTGGTACTAAAATCGCGCAAGCTGCCATCGACCTACTTACCATTTTGATAGATAGTATTCAGGAATAAAGAAGCTAAGAAACCCTTCATAACCGATACGCAAACCTTCTCTTTCGTGGAATTGCTTTCTACTCCTCGATGCTTACAGTCCTATAAGCTAAAGAAATTTGGGTAATCGATCAAATTAGCACTTATTATATTGAAGTAATTGTTATTTAGAATATCAGCAAGTTAAATAATGATACCATTCTAAAAAAAAGGTATCTTATATTCATTGAAGTATTGAAAATTTGATAGTTCCTTATATAGAAAACACCCCAAATAGCTGAACGCTATTTGGGGTGTTTACTTCTTTTTGACAAAAAACTATGCTTGTCCTGTAGGTCCAAAATTCATTGGAATTGGAGGCTGCTCTGCATCTTTTATTTCACCATGGGCACTTTCAAACTTTCTCACATTGTCTGCCAATGCTTTTGTTAATCTTTTTGCGTGCTGCGGTGTTAAAATAATTCTTGACTTCACTTTTGCTTTGGGAACTCCTGGCATAATATTGATAAAATCTACAATAAACTCTGACATCGAGTGATTGATAATTGCCAAATTAGAATAGGTTCCTTCGGCTATTTCTTGATCCAGTTCAATATTTAACTGTCCATCTTTATTTTTATTTTCTTCCATAATTGATTTCCTTAAATTGTGTCATTGATTCGATATTAAATGTATAAAAAAAAGTTGAATTGAGTCCTGTAATAAATTACAATAAACAATTCAACTTTTAAAATTTATAAACTGGGAAGATTTTCTAGAAGCTTTCTTCTATTTCATCTTTTGGTCCCACTAAAATATGATCGTACTTTCTCATTCCTGTTCCTGCTGGTATTCTCTTACCTACAATTACATTCTCTTTCAAGCCTTCTAATGTATCAATTTTACCGTTTACAGCTGCTTCGTTTAATACTTTGGTTGTTTCCTGGAAGGAAGCCGCAGATATAAATGATTTTGTCTGTAAAGAAGCTCTTGTAATACCTTGTAACACCTGCTCTGCAGTTGCTGGTTTAGCATCTCTTGCTTCTACTAAGTTGAGGTCATTTCTTCTTAATAAAGAATTTTCATCTCTTAATTGACGTGCACTAATAATTTGACCAGCAGATAAGTTCTCAGAATCTCCAGCGTTTTCAACAACTTTCATTCCGTAAATAGCGTCATTGTCTTTGATAAAGTCAATTTTATGGATCAATTGATTCTCTAAGAATAAAGTATCTCCTGAATCGATAATCTTCACTTTACGCATCATTTGACGTACGACAACTTCGAAATGCTTATCATTAATTTTCACACCCTGTAAACGATATACTTCTTGTATTTCATTTACTAAGTATTCTTGTACTGCAGATGGCCCTTTAATTCTTAAAATATCTGAAGGAGTGGTTGCTCCGTCTGATAATGGCATTCCTGCTTTGATAAAGTCATTTTCTTGAACTAAAATCTGATTTGAAAGTTTCACTAAGTACTTACTTAGCTCTCCTGTTTTAGATTCTACGATAATTTCTCTGTTACCACGTTTAATTTTCCCGAAAGAAACGAAACCATCTATTTCTGAAACTACAGAAGGATTGGATGGGTTACGTGCTTCAAATAATTCTGTTACTCGAGGTAGACCCCCAGTAATATCACCTGCTTTACCTGACTTACGAGGTATTTTTACCAACGTATGACCAGATTCAACTTTGTCTCCATCACTTACCATTAAGTGTGCACCTACTGGTAAACTGTAAGAACGCAATGCATTTCCGTCTTTATCTTCAATGATTAAAGAAGCGATAATTTTCTTGTTCTTAGAGTCTGTCATTACTTTCTCTTGGAAACCAGTTTGTTCATCAATTTCAACAGAGTAATTGATACCTTGTTCTAAATTATCAAACTTCACTTTACCTCCAAATTCTGAAACAATAACACCGTTAAATGGATCCCATTGACAAATAACATCTCCTTTCTTGATTGATTTTCGATCTTTTTCGAAGATATAAGAACCATAAGGAATAATATTGGTACTTAAAGTAATGCCCGTTTTCTTGTCAGTAACTTTAATTTCTGCTGTTCTAGAAATTACGATTTCTACTTCCTTACCGTCATTATCTTTTCCTTTAACGGTACGTAAGTCTTCGATGGTAACTTTCCCTTCAAACTTCGCTGTTAATTTATTTTCTTCTGAAATATTTCCGGCAACCCCACCAACGTGGAATGTACGTAATGTTAACTGTGTACCTGGTTCTCCAATAGATTGTGCTGCAATTACACCTACTGATTCTCCAATTTGTACTTTACTACGGGTAGATAAACTTTGACCATAACATTTTGCACAAATTCCTTTCGGAGATTCACATGTTAATGCAGATCTAACTTCTACTCTATCAATCCCTGCTGCTTGGATCGCATCAGCTATTTTAATAGAAATAGATTCTCCTGCAGCAACCAATAACTCATCATCTGAATTCGGTAAAAATACATCTTGTAAAGAAACACGCCCTTCAATTCTATCTGATAAAGATTCTACAATCTCATCATTTTTCTTTAAAGGCATTACTTCTAATCCTCTTAATGTACCACAATCTTCTTGGTTTACAATTACATCTTGTGAAACATCTACTAAACGACGTGTTAGGTAACCTGCATCGGCAGTTTTTAAAGCGGTATCCGCTAATCCTTTACGTGCACCGTGCGTAGAGATAAAGTATTCATGTATCGATAATCCTTCCTTAAAGTTAGAAAGAATTGGATTCTCAATAATTTCACCACCACCAGCAGTCGATTTTTTAGGCTTTGCCATTAATCCACGCATACCAGTTAACTGACGAATCTGTTCTTTAGATCCACGGGCTCCAGAATCAAGCATCATATATACCGAGTTGAAACCTTGTTGATCTTCACGCAAACGTTTCATAGACAACTCAGTTAAATCGTTATTGGTTCTACCCCAAATATCAATTACCTGGTTGTAACGCTCTTTTTGCGTTAACATTCCCATGTTATAATTCGAAATAATTCCATCCACTTCTTTATTCGCTTCAGCAATCATTCCTATTTTTTCTTTAGGAATAATAATATCTCCTAGACTGAATGATAAACCACCTTGGAAGGCAAATTTATAACCCATGTTTTTAATCTCGTCTAAGAAATCACCCGTTGTAGGAATGTCAGTTGCTTTTAAAACAGCACCGATAATTCCTCTTAAGTTTTTCTTAGTCAATACTTCATTGATATATCCAGCAGCTGGAGGAACTACTTCGTTAAATAAAACTCTACCAACAGTGGTTGCTATAATTTTAGTTACTTGTGCTCCGTTTTCGTCAACATCTTGAGTTCTTACTTTAATACCCGCATTTAAGTCAACCATTTCTTCGTTAAAAGCAATCGTTACTTCTTCTGGTGAATAGAAAGTTAATCCTTCTCCTTTAATTGGTACTTCTGGAGTAGAAACTCTTTCTTTTGTCATGTAGTACAAACCAAGTACCATATCCTGAGAAGGTACAGTAACTGGTGCACCATTGGCAGGATTTAAGATATTATGAGACGCTAACATTAATATTTGCGCTTCTAAAATAGCTTCAGGTCCTAATGGTAAATGCACTGCCATTTGATCCCCATCAAAATCCGCATTAAATGCAGAACATGCTAATGGGTGTAATTGGATTGCTTTTCCTTCAATTAATTTTGGTTGAAAAGCTTGTATACCTAGTCTGTGTAAAGTAGGGGCTCTGTTTAATAAAACAGGGTGTCCTTTAATTACGTTTTCTAAAATATCCCAAACAACTGGTTCTTTTCTGTCTATAATTTTCTTGGCAGATTTTACTGTTTTCACAATTCCTCTTTCAATCAATTTACGGATTACAAAAGGCTTGTAAAGTTCAGCTGCCATATCCTTAGGAATACCACATTCTGACAATCTTAATTCAGGTCCAACAACAATTACAGAACGTGCAGAATAATCAACACGCTTTCCTAATAAATTCTGACGGAAACGTCCTTGTTTTCCTTTTAAGGAATCTGATAAAGATTTTAAAGGTCTGTTAGATTCTGTTTTTACTGCAGATGATTTACGTGTATTGTCAAACAATGAATCTACTGATTCCTGTAACATACGTTTCTCATTACGTAAAATAACTTCTGGAGCTTTTATCTCAACCAATCTTTTTAAACGATTGTTTCTAATAATAACTCTTCTGTATAAATCATTTAAATCTGAAGTTGCAAAACGACCTCCATCTAAAGGAACTAATGGACGTAATTCTGGTGGTATTACCGGAACTACCTTCATGATCATCCACTCTGGATTGTTCTCTCTATTTTTCTGAGAGTCTTTAAATGCTTCAACAACATTTAAACGCTTTAAAGATTCTGTTTTTCTTTGTTTAGAAGTTTCCGTATTTGCTTTGTGTCGTAATTCAAAAGACAATGCTTCTAAATCGATACGTGCTAATAGGTCAATTAAACACTCAGCTCCCATTTTAGCAATAAACTTGTTTGGGTCTGTGTCTTCTAAATATTGGTTTTCTGCTGGAATTTCTTCTAAAATATCTAAATATTCTTCTTCTGTTAAGAAGTCCATTTTTTGTAAAGATTCTCCTTCCGAATTTTTTGCAATACCGGGTTGAATTACTACATATCGTTCGTAGTATATAATCATGTCTAACTTTTTAGATGGCAAACCTAAAAGGTATCCCATTTTGTTAGGCAATGATCTAAAATACCAAATATGAGCAACAGGAACAACTAAGTTGATATGTCCTACTCGATCTCTACGTACTTTCTTTTCTGTTACTTCTACACCACATCGATCACAAACGATTCCTTTGTAACGGATTCTTTTATATTTTCCACAAGCACATTCATAATCCTTTACAGGACCAAAAATACGCTCACAAAATAAACCATCTCTTTCTGGTTTGTGGGTACGGTAATTAATTGTTTCTGGTTTTAAAACTTCACCTTTAGAAATCTCTAAAATAGATTCTGGTGAGGATAAACCAATGGAGATTTTATTAAACTTTTTTACAGTGTACTTCTCGTGTTTTCTTGCCATGGTAATGGATTCGAATTAAAATTGTAAAAACGGTCTCTAAGAGACTTATTAATATATGATGAATAGAAGCTGACTTGCATCAACTTCTATCATCAATTTTTGCTATTCTTCTAATCTAACGTCTAAACCTAAACCTTTCAGTTCGTGCATTAATACGTTAAATGATTCTGGTAGACCTGGTTCTGGCATCGCTTCACCTTTTACAATACTTTCGTATGTTTTGGCTCTTCCCATTACATCATCAGATTTTACAGTTAAGATTTCTCTTAAGATACTTGAAGCACCGTATGCCTCTAATGCCCATACTTCCATCTCTCCAAAACGCTGACCTCCAAATTGAGCTTTACCTCCTAATGGTTGTTGTGTAATTAATGAGTATGGTCCGATAGAACGTGCGTGCATCTTATCTTCAATCATGTGTCCTAACTTAATCATATAAATGATTCCAACCGTTGCTGGCTGATCGAAACGTTTTCCTGTTCCACCATCATATAAATAGGTATGTCCAAATCTTGGTACACCTGCTTCGTCTGTAATTGTATTGATTTCATCTAAAGATGCTCCATCAAAAATTGGTGTTGCATAAGTAGTTCCTAATTTCTGACCTGCCCAACCAAGAACAGTTTCATAAATCTGACCAATATTCATACGAGAAGGTACCCCTAATGGATTTAAAACGATGTCTACTGGTGTTCCGTCTTCTAGGAAAGGCATGTCTTCTGCTCTTACAATACGAGCAACAATACCTTTATTTCCATGACGTCCCGCCATTTTATCACCTACTTTTAACTTTCGTTTTTTGGCAATATAAACTTTCGCTAATTTTAAGATTCCTGCTGGTAACTCATCTCCTACAGAAATTGTAAATTTCTGACGACGTAAACTACCTTGTAAATCGTTTACTTTAATTTTATAGTTGTGAACTAATTCACCTACTAAAGAATTTAAAGAATCATCGGTTGTCCAAGAACCTGTTAAATGCACATAATCATCTACAGAGTTTAACATCTTAAGAGTATATTTCTTACCTTTTGGTAATACTTCTTCTCCTAAATCGTTAAAAACTCCTTGTGAAGTTTTTCCGCTTATTAAGCCAAATAACTTATCGATTAAACTGTCTTTTAAAACTTCAAATTTAGAAACAAAAGAAGATTCTAAAGTAGCAACTGCTTCTTTATCTCTTAATCTCTTATTTTTATCTTTTACGGCTCTTTTAAATAATTTTTTATCAATTACTACCCCTCTTAATGATGGAGAAGCTTTTAATGATGCATCTTTTACATCACCAGCTTTATCACCAAAAATAGCACGTAATAATTTTTCTTCTGGAGTTGGATCTGATTCTCCTTTTGGTGTAATCTTACCAATTAGGATATCGCCTGGATTTACTTCTGCTCCAATACGAATCATTCCATTTTCATCTAAATCTTTGGTAGCTTCTTCTGAAACGTTTGGAATATCATTGGTCAACTCTTCAGTTCCTAGCTTCGTATCTCTTACGTCTAAAGAATACTCATCAATATGTATTGATGTAAAGATGTCTTCACGAACTACTCTTTCAGAAATTACAATCGCATCCTCAAAGTTATACCCTTTCCATGGCATAAAGGCTACTTTCATATTGATTCCTAAGGCTAATTCTCCTTTTTGTGTTGCATATCCTTCACAAAGAACCTGACCTTCTTCAACTCTATCTCCTTTTTGTACAATAGGTTTTAGGTTAATGTTGGTTCCTTGATTGGTTTTTCTAAACTTAATTAAGTTATATGATTTCTCGTCAGATTCAAAACTAACTAGTTTTTCTTCATCGGTTCTATCATACTTAATTTTGATAACATTTGCATCTACATATTCTACAACTCCGCTTCCTTCTGCATTGATTAAGATTCTTGAATCTTTTGCAACTCTTCTTTCTAAACCAGTACCAACAATTGGTGCTTGTGGGCGTAATAATGGAACAGCTTGACGCATCATGTTCGATCCCATTAATGCACGGTTGGCATCATCATGTTCTAAGAACGGAATTAAAGATGCTGAAATCGATGCAATTTGATTTGGAGCAACATCCATATAATCTACTTCGCTTGTAGAAACTACTGGAAAATCTCCTCCTTCACGTGAAATAACACGATCACCTTGTAAAACACCTTTTGCATCCACCTCAATATTTGACTGCGCAAACTTCATTCCTTCTTCCTCTTCAGCACTTAAATAAATATGCTTATGCTCTAAATCAAGATTTCCTGATTCTACCTTAATATAAGGAGTTTCGATAAACCCTAAATTATTTACTTTTGCAAAAACTGAAAGTGAAGAAATCAAACCAATGTTTGGTCCCTCTGGAGTTTCAATTGGACAAAGACGTCCGTAGTGAGTATAGTGAACATCACGTACCTCAAAACCTGCTCTCTCTCTAGATAAACCACCTGGCCCTAGTGCAGATAAACGACGCTTATGCGTAATTTCTGCTAGTGGGTTTGTTTGATCCATAAATTGAGACAATTGGTTGGTTCCAAAAAATGAATTAATTACAGAAGAAAGTGTCTTCGCATTAATTAAATCAATAGGAGTGAAAACCTCATTGTCACGTACATTCATACGCTCACGAATGGTTCTAGCCATACGGGCTAAACCAACACCAAATTGTTGTGCCAATTGTTCTCCAACTGTTCTTACACGACGGTTTGATAAGTGATCAATATCATCTACTTCAGCTTTAGAGTTAATCAATTCAATCAAATACTTAATAATCGTAATGATATCAAGTTTTGTTAATACTTTTTGAGTGATTGGTTCTTCTAAACCTAATTTGATATTCATTCTAAAACGACCAACTTCACCTAAATTGTAACGTTGTTCCGAAAAGAATAATTTGTCTATAATACCTCTTGCCGTCTCTTCATCTGGCGGTTCAGCATTACGTAATTGTCTATAAATATGCTCTACAGCTTCTTTTTCAGAATTTGTAGGATCTTTTTGTAATGTATTATGAATAATCGAATAATCTGCATGCAAATTATCTTGTTTATGTAACAAGACGGTTTTAGCACCCGCTTCCATTATTTCATCAATATGTTCTTTTTCTAGAACCGTATCTCTGTCTAAAATGATTTCGTTTCTTTCAATAGATACAACTTCTCCTGTATCTTCATCTACGAAATCTTCATGCCAAGTTTTTAAAACTCTAGCTGCTAACTTACGTCCTAGTACTTTTTTAAGTCCAGCTTTAGAAACCTTCACTTCTTCTGCTAAGTTGAAAATCTCTAAAATGTCTTTATCTCTTTCAAAACCGATGGCTCTGAATAAAGTAGTCACTGGTAATTTTTTCTTTCTATCGATATAAGCGTACATCACTTGATTGATATCGGTAGCAAATTCAATCCAAGAACCTTTGAATGGAATTACTCTTGCTGAGTATAATTTTGTTCCGTTTGCATGGAAAGATTGTCCAAAAAACACACCTGGAGATCTATGCAATTGAGAAACAACTACACGTTCTGCACCGTTAATTACGAAAGTACCCGAGTTGGTCATATAAGGAATGGTCCCTAAATAAACATCTTGTACAATAGTTTCGAAATCTTCGTGTTCTGGATCTGTACAGAAAAGCTTTAAACGTGCTTTTAGAGGAACACTATGTGTTAAACCTCTCTCTATACATTCTTGAATACTATATCTTGGGGGGTCTACAAAATAATCTAAAAATTCTAATACAAATTGATTTCTAGTATCTGTAATTGGGAAATTATCCATGAAGGTTTTATACAACCCTTCTTCTCCTCTTTCTTCTGCTTTAGTTTGTAACTGGAAAAAGTCTTGAAATGACTTTACCTGAATATCTAGAAAATCTGGATAATCTGTACCTAATTTCGAAGTTGCGAAGTTGATTCTTTCAGTGGTGTTTTTCGTTGCCAAAAGAGAATATATTTTTAATTAAAATAAAAACGAATATATACACAAAATGGTTTAGGACTAAAAACATGTGTTTTTAGTACCTAAACCTTAATTTGTTTTTCCCGAGATATTTTCGGGAAAGTAAATTACTTAAGCTCTACCTCAGCTCCAGCTTCTTCTAAAGATTTTTTAAGACCTTCTGCCTCATCTTTAGATACACCTTCTTTTACTGCTGCTGGTGCGCTATCAACGATACCTTTAGCTTCTTTCAATCCTAAACCAGTTAATTCCTTAACTAATTTTACAACTGCTAGTTTAGAACCACCTGCTGCTTTTAAGATTACATCGAATTCAGTTTGTGCTTCAACCGCTTCACCTGCTGCTGCTGGTCCTGCTGCTGCTGCTACTGCTGCTGCTGGTTCGATACCGTACTCATCTTTTAAAATAGTAGCTAATTCATTAACTTCTTTTACTGTTAAGTTAACTAATTGCTCTGCGAAATCTTTTAATTCTGCCATTTTAATTGTTTTTGAAATTTGTTATATAATAGTTTATTTGTGCGCGTACTTATTTTTCAGATAGCGTTGTTAAGATACCTGAAAGCTTGTTTCCTCCTGATTGTAATGCTGAAATAACATTCTTAGCAGGCGATTGTAATAATGTAATAATATCTCCAATGAGTTCTTCTCTAGATTTGATATTTACAAGAGCGTCTAATTGATCATCGCCAATATAAACAGACTCTTCTGCGTAAGCACCTTTCAAGAAAGGCTTATCAGATTTTTTTCTAAACTCTTTGATTAGCTTTGCTGGCGCATTTGCAGCCTCAGCAACTAACATAGATGTATTTCCTTTTAAAACAGACGGTAAGTCTCCGAAATCTTTATCAGAAGCCTCCATTGCTTTTGCAAGTAGTGTATTTTTTATTACAGATAGTTGAACGTCTGCTTTAAAACATGCTCTACGTAAATTAGATGTTGTTGTTGCATCTAATCCTGAAATATCTGCTAAATAAATAGTACTTGTATCTGCTAACTTTGCTGTTAAATCTTGAATTACTTGTGATTTTTCCTCTCTAGTCATAATTATAGGTTTTAACTGCTATTAAGCAGATTTTACATCAAGTTGAACACTTGGACTCATAGTGCTAGACATGAAAACACTTTTTATATAGGTTCCCTTTGCTGTAGTAGGTTTCAATTTGTTAATTGTTTGAATTAACTCATTTGCGTTTTCAGCAATCTGATTTGCATCAAAAGAAACTTTTCCAATTGCAGCATGTATAATACCTGTCTTATCAACTTTAAAGTCAATTTTTCCTGCTTTTACGTCTTTTACTGCTTTCGCTACGTCCATTGTTACCGTACCAGTCTTTGGGTTTGGCATTAAGCCTCTTGGTCCTAAAACTCTTCCTAAAGGTCCTAATTTCCCCATTACACTCGGCATGGTAATAATCACATCAACATCGGTCCAACCTCCCTTGATTTTTTGTAAAAACTCATCTAAACCAACATAATCTGCACCTGCTTCTGTAGCTTCTGCTTCTTTATCTGGTGTTACTAAAGCTAATACTTTTACATCTTTACCTGTACCATGTGGTAAAGTAACGACACCTCTAACCATTTGATTGGCTTTACGAGGGTCTACTCCTAATCTAATCGCTAAATCTACTGATGCATCAAACTTTACAGTAGTAATATCTTTGATTAATGCTGAAGCCGCTTTTAAATCGTAAGACGTATTCGCGTCTACTTTTGCGTATGCAACTTTTTGCTTTTTTGTTAATCTTGCCATTTTACTATTTTTTATAAAGTTTATACTGGTGCATCACCTTTAACTGTTAAACCCATAGAACGAGCTGTACCTGCAATCATTCTCATTGCTGAAGAAACTTTAAAGGCATTTAAATCTACCATTTTGTCTTCTGCAATCACTTGAATTTGATCCCAAGTAACAGATGCTACTTTTTTCCTGTTTGGTTCTCCTGAACCTTTTTTAATTTTGGCCGCTTCTAGTAACTGAACTGCTGCAGGTGGCGTTTTTACGATAAAATCGAAAGATTTATCTTTATAAACAGTGATCGCAACTGGTAAAACTTTACCTTGTTTATCTTGCGTTCTTGCATTGAACTGTTTACAAAACTCCATTATGTTAACACCAGCAGCTCCTAAAGCGGGTCCAACCGGCGGCGATGGATTCGCTGCGCCTCCCCTTACTTGTAACTTAACTACTTTACTAACTTCTTTTGCCATTTTAAAATGTTTAATGATTTGTTTAAAGTTGGAAGCCCCAAAACAAATCGGTCTTTATATATTTGGTAACAATTATATCTTTTCTACTTGCATATAACTCAATTCTAATGGTGTCTTTCTTCCGAAAATCTTCACCATTACCTCAAGCTTACGCTTTTCTTCATTCACTTTTTCAATCGTTCCATCAAAACCATTAAAAGGTCCATCAACAACTTTTACTGTTTCACCAATATCAAATGGAATGGCAACGTTTTCGTCTTGTACAGACAATTCGTCTACTTTTCCTAACATTCGGTTTACTTCGGATTTACGCATTGGTACTGGCTCTCCTCCTTTGGTTTCTCCTAAGAAACCAATAACACCAGTTATTGATTTAATAACGTGAGGAACTTCACCAGATAGATTTGCTTCTACCATAATATATCCTGGAAAATAAACTTTTTCCTTGTGGATTTTTTTACCGTCTTTTATTTGAACGACTTTCTCTTTAGGAACAATCACTTGACTTACAAAGTCTGAAAGCCCTAAACGACTAATTTCAGTCTCTATATAGGACTGAACTTTATTTTCCTGTCCTCCAATGGCTCTTACAACATACCATTTCATTACTGAATCAGTTGCCATAATTAGTTAGATTTAAACATTGTAAAAAAAACATCTAATCCGGTTTGAAAAACATAATCGATACCTGCAACGGCTAAAGCGAATAAAATCGTAAAAACAGCAACTGTCATTGTCGATTTTTGCGCATCCTCTTTAGAGATCCAAGTCATATGGTTGTTTAATTCCTCAAAAGAATCTTTGATATATTGAATAAACTTCATTAGTTATATATGTTTTTTATTTGCACGGGCGGAGAGATTCGAACTCCCGACAGCTGGTTTTGGAGACCAGTGCTCTACCGCTGAACTACGCCCGTCTCTCTATTTTTCTTTACTTATAAAAGGCATCCCGATAAAAATCGGGACACCCTGTATATCTATTTGATACTAAACGAAAATTAGTTTAGTCTAAAATCTCAGTAACCTGACCTGCACCTACTGTTCTTCCTCCTTCACGGATTGCAAAACGTAAACCTAAGTTTAATGCGATTGGTTGGATTAAATCAACTGTAATTGTTAAGTTATCTCCTGGCATTACCATTTCAACACCATCAGGCAATTGAATGTTACCAGTAACATCTGTTGTTCTCACATAAAATTGTGGACGGTAGTTGTTATGGAATGGAGTGTGACGTCCACCTTCTTCTTTTTTAAGAACATAAACCTCTGCTTTAAACTTAGCATGAGGAGTTACAGAACCTGGCTTACAGATTACCATACCTCTTTTAATATCTTCTTTTGCAATACCTCTTAATAAGATACCAGCATTATCTCCTGCTTCACCTCTATCTAAGATTTGACGGAACATTTCAATACCAGTAATAGTAGACTGCATTTTTTCAGCTCCCATACCAATAATGTCAACTGCATCTCCTGTATTTGCAATACCAGTTTCGATACGACCTGTAGCTACAGTTCCACGACCAGTAATTGAAAATACATCTTCAATTGGCATTAAGAAATCTTTATCAACCTCTCTTAAAGGCTCTTCGATCCAAGCATCAACTTGTGCCATTAATTCTAAAACAGTATCAACCCATTGTTGCTCACCGTTTAAAGCACCTAATGCAGAACCTGATACGATAGGACCGTTGTCACCATCATACTCATAGAAAGAAAGTAATTCTCTTACTTCCATGTCTACTAATTCTAACATCTCTTCATCACCATCAAGCATGTCCACTTTGTTCAAGAAAACAACCATACGAGGAATACCTACCTGGCGTCCTAATAAAATGTGCTCTCTCGTCTGTGGCATTGGCCCATCTGTTGCAGCAACTACTAAAATTGCTCCATCCATTTGTGCAGCACCTGTTACCATGTTCTTAACGTAATCCGCGTGACCTGGACAGTCAACGTGAGCATAGTGACGATTTGCTGTTTGATATTCTACGTGTGAAGTATTAATTGTGATACCTCTTTCTTTTTCTTCAGGTGCGTTATCAATCTGATCGAATGATCTTGCTTCTGAAAAACCTGCATCAGCTAATACTTTAGTAATAGCAGCAGTTAAAGTTGTTTTACCGTGATCTACGTGTCCAATTGTACCAATGTTTAGGTGTGGTTTCGAACGATCAAAAGTTGCCTTTGCCATGTTTGTTAATTTTAATTCTTAGTTTAAATATATTTAGTCTTTGATAATACGTATTAATTGAGCCAGCGATGGGATTTGAACCCACGACCTCATCCCTACCAAGGATGCGCTCTACCAACTGAGCTACACCGGCTTATGTTGGTACTCTTGAGCGAAAGACCGGGTTCGAACCGGCGACATTCAGCTTGGAAGGCTGACGCTCTACCAACTGAGCTACTTTCGCAAATTATGTAAATTGTGGGGAGAGCAGGATTCGAACCTGCGAAGACGTAGTCAACGGAGTTACAGTCCGTCCTCGTTGGCCGCTTGAGTATCTCCCCTTTAATTTACTATTTAAATGAACTTAATTTCTTGCTTTTTTAGAGCCGATGGAGGGACTCGAACCCACGACCTGCTGATTACAAATCAGCTGCTCTAGCCAGCTGAGCTACATCGGCTTTTGTTGCAAAAAAACAACCCGCTATTTCTAACGGATTGCAAATGTATAAAGTTTTTTTAACTTCTAAAACATTTTATAATTATATTTTCACTTTTTTATTAAATTAATGTTTCTCGGTACTTTTCTTTGGACTTTTTTAGCTGTCTTTTCAAAGAATCTACTGCCAAATTCACTCCTTCTTCAAAAGTTTTTGTTTCTCTTTTTACGACCAATTCGGCGCCTGGTATATTAATCTTAACCTCTGTGATCTTATTTTCTTTATCGCTAGTTTTCTGGACTTTCAAAAAAACCTCTGCATCTACAATCTTATCATGATACTTTACCAAAGACGCAACTTTCGCTTGCGCATAATCAATTAAACTAGAATCGGCATTAAAATTGACCGATTGAGTGAATACTTTCATAAATTGTTTTTTTTAAGGCTTCGTGGATGTGCCTGGTTATATACTTTTTTCATTTTCTCTACGCTATTGTGAGTATAAACTTGAGTAGAAGCTAAACTTGCATGCCCTAACAGTTCTTTCACAGAATTTAAATCGGCACCTTCATTTAATAAATGAGTAGCAAACGAATGCCTTAATAGGTGCGGACTTTTTTTCTCTTTCGTAGAGACGTTACTAAAGTAAGAATTTACTACCCTATAAACAAGCGTTTCGTAGAGTTTATTTCCTTTCTCTGTAATGAACAAAAAACGTGAAGTTGTTACTACCTCTTTTCTGAGTTCTAGATATCTTTCTATTGTTTTTATTATCGATGCTAACAAGGGTACAAATCGTTCTTTATTTCTTTTTCCAATCACCTTTATTAATTTCCCTGAAAGAGCTACATCTGAAAGTTGAATTGAAATTAATTCTCCCCTTCTCATCCCTGTCGAATAAAGCAATTCTACAATAAGTCGATTTCGCACCGACACAAAATCATCCTTTTCTTCCAAAAGAGAAATAACTTTTGTGATTTCTGACTCTGAAAAGGGATTTTGAATTCTCTTTTCAACTTTTAAAGCCTTATGCTTTATCAAAGGATTTAAATCGATCTGTTTTGTTTTTTGAAGAAACTTATAGAATGACTTTAACGTACTTATTTTTCGGTTAATCGTATTATTAGAAACTCCTTGACTTACCAAATCAACAATCCAACTCCGTATCTGTGGATAATGAACGTTTCTAATTTCATCTTGATCAAAGGTATTTTCACAAAAAAGACTGAAGGAATTTAAATCATTCTGATAAGCTGTTATTGTATGCTTAGAATAGTTTTTCTCTAAGGTTAGGTAGGTAATAAATGCTGAAATCATTAAATAAATCTTCTTTGTTTCAAATTTATGAAAAATTAAACAAAAAAAATCTCGTAACACCTAAAAGGGTTACGAGATTTATAATCTCTAAAAAAGCGGGAATTAACCTACTTCTTCTTGTGTTCTTAATTTTTGTACATAAGAGGCTTTGATTCTTTGCGCTCTATTTGCTACTGAAGGCTTTGTAAAGTTTTTTCTATTACGTAAGTTCTTCATGGTTTTCGTACGATCGAATTTTCTTTTAAAACGCTTTAACGCTCTATCGATGTTCTCTCCTTCTTTTACGGGTATAATTAACATATATTGGCACCTCCTTTCATCTGTATCTCAAAAAATTTAAAACAGTTTACCTGTTTGTTTTTAATTTTGGACTGCAAAGATAGTTATTAATTGCGAAATAAAAATTTAAATCTATAAATTACTCATGAAAGTTACAAATAAAGAAACCCCTATTAAACGAACACACTTCTTAACAAAGAAATTTTAGTTCAAATACATTAGGTTGCCGGCTTGTACTCTTTATTGTCAATCACAATTTTTGCGATGATCTCTTTTAATATTTCAGAAGTACCTCCTCCAATAGGACCAAGTCGACTATCTCGAAGTAATCTTGCTAAAGGGTACTCTTCCATATAGCCGTAACCTCCTAACAATTGAAGTGCATCATAAATCACTTCGTCAGCCATTTTTGTAGACAGCAACTTCGACATACTTGCCTCTTTCACTACATACTGGCCATCGTCTAGACGTCTTGTAATCGAATAGTTGTATTCTTTACACATATCTACTCTACTTGCCATTTCGGCAATTTTATGTCTTAATGCCTGAAACTTATCTAATGATTTCCCAAAAGCAACTCTTTCATGCATGTACTTTACAACATAATCCAAAGCATATTCTGCTCTTGCATGCGCATTTACACCCATAATAAGTCTTTCAGAAGCAAAATGTTGCATGATATATGGAAAGCCCTTTCCTTCTTCTCCTAATAAATTTTCTGCAGGTATTACAACATTGTCAAAAGCAATTTCTCCAGTATCTGAAGCTCTCCATCCTAACTTATCTAATTTAGTAGCAGAAACCCCAAGAGCTGTTCTATCTACTACAAAAAGACTGATTCCTTTATATTTCTCTGAAGGATCAGTTTTGGCTGCAACGATTAAGTAATCGGAATAAACACCATTTGTAATAAACGTTTTGGAACCATTTAGAAGATATGTATCTCCTTTTTTAATTGCTGTAGATCGCATTCCTGCAACATCAGAACCTCCAAAAGGCTCCGTGATACACAAACAACCTATCATCTCTCCTGCTACACTGGGAAGTAAATATTTTTGTTTTAGAAACTCTGATGCTTCTTTATTAAGATGGGTCATCGCTAAATATTCGTGTGCCCATATAGCAGCAGCAAAACCCCCTGAATTTATCTTTTGTAATTCTTCTAAAAAAACAACCATGTAGAAAAAATCTAAGTCTAAGCCTCCATGTGTTTCGGGAGTACTTAAACCAAAATACCCCATTTCACCAAATTTCTCCCAAATGAAACGCTCTATGGTTCCCGTCTTTTCCCACTTTTCAATATGTGGAACGACTTCTTTTTGTAAAAAATCTTTAAAACTTGTACGAAAAGCTTCGTGCTCTTCAGTAAAATACATACTGTTCATTTGATCGCAGTTTGAGTTGTTTATTCAGCGACCAAATATAAGACTATTCTATCGTATTTATCCATAGGAAAATCTACGATATTTTTTAATTCTGAAATTTCTTGAAGTTCCGCAACCTCATCTCGATAATTAAATATCTTTTGACAAAGCACATAATCGATATAAGGAATTTGAAGTAACTATCTGAACCCCATAGTGTTTACATTTCGTTTTCGAATCCTTGGCTTCTGTACTATTTTAAAGGTTTTTAAAATTTTTTCAACAAGAGGGGCTGGAATATCAAACACTTCATATAGCTGACCCTCAAAAGAAAAACCTTCTAATTTAGAACGATACTTAACTATTCGTTCCGCTAAATCGGTATTTAAACCCTCTACAAACTGAAAGTCAACACGAGTCGCTAAATTAATATCGTTCGTCGATAGTTCATCGTTACTTTTAACTAAAACGATATTTTCATCATTATGAAAAACGGATTTCTCTTTTAGGCGATTTCTTTCAACCACCCAATCGGGAAATTTAAAATACCTTGAAATTTTACTCAATAAAGAATCTGACACTTTTGTTACCTGCTGAAATTGATGCTTAGAATTAACAAACTCCCCTGTTTTACGGAATGCAAGTAATCGATCAATTTCAACTAAAGACATTCCCAATTGCGCCCCTTTATGATCTGTAATGTAGTTTGGATTGAATGGAAAGATTCTAGGCTTCCTTTTCTCAACCTCAACAACCTTCAAGCTATCGATCTGTTTTTGAATAGCAAGAAACGCTGAAGCGGGAACAACTTCAGGATTATCAGAAGTAAAATCAACAACTAAAAATAGAAACTGCACAACAATAATCAATAAAACCAAAAAGAAAATCCCATTTCTTTGGCCTTTGTTATGCCGAAAGAAATGGGATTTAAATATTTTCATTATAATGATTTATTGGATCATTTTGTTTTTGCAATTTCTCCGGACTTAATTTTACTAAAATAGCTATTTAAGTCTTTAGAAATCTCACCACTCATTAGATACAATCCTATTAAGTTTGGAATTGCTAATGTTAAGAACATATAATCTGCAAAATCAATTACGGCTCCAAGACCAATTGAAGCTCCTAAAATGATCGTTAGTAAAAAGATTGTTTTAAAGATTCCAGAAACTATTTTAGAATCTCCAAATAAACTTTGTGCAGCTTGAGATCCATAATATGACCACGTTAAAATTGTCGAAAATGCGAAGAGAAAAATAGCAATCGTTAAAAAGATACTTGCCCCTGGAATTACTTTTCCAAATGCAACAGCTGTTAATGCAGAACCTGTAGCTTCTTGCCCAACGTAAGTACCAGTAAAAATAAGTACTAATGCAGTTAGCGTACAAACTACTACAGTATCAATAAAAGGCTCTAAAAGAGCAACAAAACCTTCTGAAACAGGATGCTTGGTTTTTGCTGCTGAATGCGCAATTGAGGCAGATCCTAAACCTGCTTCATTTGAAAACGCAGCTCTTTGAAATCCTAACACAAGTACTCCTAAGAAACCTCCATATGCTGCTTCAGGTGTAAATGCTCCATTAAAAATTAAGGCGATCGCACCACCAACTTCAGTAATGTTCGCTCCAATAACAACAATACACATTAAAATGTATAAACCTGCCATCGACGGAACCACTTTCTCAGTTACTTTCGCAATTCCTTTTAATCCTCCAATAATTACAATTCCTACTAAAATAGCAATTCCAATTCCAATATATGTTTTGGCAACACCATCTACTTCTAAAACACTTGCCAACTGAGCAGCTGCCTGATTTGCTTGAAACATTGATCCAGCAGCAAAAGCGGCTAGCATAATCACAAAAGCATACAGAACAGAGAGTCCTTTTCCAACATTTTTAAAACCTCTTTTTTCAAATCCTTTTTTCAAATACTGCATGGGTCCACCGGAAATGCTTCCATCTTTTTCAATGGTTCTATATTTTACTCCTAAAGTACATTCAACAAACTTTGTTGACATTCCCAACAAGCCTGCTAAAATTAGCCAAAATGTTGCCCCTGGACCTCCTAAAGAAATTGCTACGGCTACCCCTGCTATATTTCCCAAACCAACAGTTCCGGATACAGCGGTTGCTAAAGCCTGAAAATGAGTAACCTCTCCAATGGCTGTCGGATCATCATATTTACCTCTTACTAATTGAATAGAATGCTTAATTCCTCTAAAATTAATAAACCTAAATCTAAATGTAAAAAAGATTGCTCCTAGTACTAACCAAATTACCATGAATGGCAATTTAATTGTTTTTACAGTACCATTTGGATACTTCATTGGTTCACCAGCATCATCTAATACTCTATTGTCATACAAACCCAGAGCATAAAAAGGATCAAAAAAGAAATACGTATCCATAAATCCAACTACTGGCGCGAAAGACGAGCTTAAAACTTCAGGTATTGACACTGCAGGTACCACAAAAGTTAATGTTTTTTCAGTTCCTTTACTGTCAGTTACAGTAACTGAATATTCATTTCCCTCAGTAGCACTATCTAAAATAGAAACTTCCTCATCTGTAAATGAATTTGACTTGCTCTTTTCTGACCATGCATAACTGTAAGGCTTCTCACCTCCGGATACATTGATTGTTATTTTTGCAGTATTAATTTCAGTGGAATTGTCTGTGATCGTTTTTTCGACCACTAATTCTTTAATCTTTTCTACAACAATTTCTTCGACTTGAGAATCAGTTTGGGCAGATATAAAGAAAGTTGACAAAGCAACAATTGATGAAAGAAATAATTTCCTCATAATTTTAAGTATTATTTTTTAGTTAATAAACCGCAATATCATAAAAAAAATGCTCTTTTAAGAATTTTTGGGCGTTAAATATCTTTATTTCATTCCATTTTTTTTAACCTTTGTAAATCTTCAGTAAAGGATTTTGTATGAAATTTTAATTCCTTTTTTGTTTTACTTAAATCGAAACCCGTTTTCATAGGTCTAGCGGCTGTTTGATTTAGAGTACTTGTTGAAATTGCTTTGATATAGCTGGTATCGAGCCCAAATACAGTTCCAATTTGTTGTGCTATTTCATAGATACTCAAGAGCGTGTTTGAGGCGATATTGTAAACTCCTTTACTTCTTTGATCCATCGAAATCTTACAAGCCTGAGCCAGATCTACAACATAGGTTGGTGTTCGAAACTGATCATTAACCATCGTGATTTCTTTTTTATTCTCCAACATTTCTTTTACCCAAAGGACAATATTACTTCTACTCATATCAAAAACTTCTCCGTAGACCAAAATGGTTCTTAAAATGGTGAAGTCTATTGTAGCATTTTTTAAAATTTCTTCCGATTTTAGTTTAGAGACTCCATAATAATTTAATGGGTTAGGTGTATCTGTTTCTTTGTAATTTCCTTGTATTCCATCAAAAATAAAATCTGTAGACAAATGAATTACATGAGCCTTGATTTGTGCGGCCATCGCAACCAAAGTTTTTACAACTCCTACATTTAAAGCATCGCATTCTATTTTGTTGTTTTCACAGAAATCCACATTGGTCATTGCAGCGGTATTAATGATAAAATCTGGCTGAAATTTCAGCAAATTCTCTTCTAGTAATTTTGAATTGGTAAGATCTATTGAAACATATTCAAAATCATCCCTACCACTTCTATTGATTCCACGAGAAAAACCAATTACTTGATAAGAGGTACTGTCCTGAAGTAATAAATTTAATAACGATTGCCCCAACAATCCGTTACTCCCCGTAATAATTACTTTTATCATTTTGTTTCAATTAAGTAGCTTTTTGCTTTCGCAGAAATACAGCATTTTAAAATAACTCTCTCAATTTAATAATCTGTTCCGGTCTTCCTAAAACAATTAAACTGGAACCAATCGTTAGCGCTGTTTCTGCTTCTGGGTTGATAATATAGTCTCGATCTGGGGTTCTGATTCCAATAACGGTACATCCTGTTTCTCTTCTTAAATCTAAATCTAAAATTGTCTTATTGATGTATTTTTTTGGCAAATCATCAACGGCAATCTCTTCTAAATTCGCAGTAGTTTCACCTTCGATTGTTAATCGATCTACAAACTCAATAACATCGGGGGTTACTACAAGAGATGCCATATGATCTCCTCCCAACTTATCGGGCATAATCACATTGCTAGCGCCTGCTATTTTTAATTTACTGTAGGAAGATTCATTGGAAGCTCTACTAATAATTTTACAAGTACTATTTAACTGGTTTGCCGTTAAAACAACAAATAAATTATCTGCATCTGACGGCAATGCGGTGATTAAAGTAGTCGCATTTTTAATACCTGCTCTCAATAATGTTTCATCTAAAGTAGCATCGCCTTGAATATTTAAAAGATTATTTACATCTAATTCTGCGACAATCTCTTTGTCTTTTTCAACCACAACAAATTGCTGATTGTAATTTTTTAATTTCAAAATGGCTTGTTTTCCATTTCTCCCAAAACCACAAACAATCGTATGTTCTTTTAAACTTTGAATCTTCTTTTCCACTTTTCTGTGTTTAAATTGTTCGAATAACTTCCCACTCACTAAATATTCTGAGAATATAGAAACTGCGTACCCAAAAACGGTAATACTCGTTAAAATTAAAAATACTGTAAATATTTTTTCTTCTGGAGTGAATGGTTGTACTTCACCAAACCCAACTGTAGTAATCGTAATTACAGTCATATACAATGCATCTACAAAAGAGTAATCGGACAAAATCATGTAGCCAGCAACACCCAATAGGATAATGGAGAAAACAAGAAAAAGTGTTTTATGAATTCGAGATGCTAAAATATTCATGAGCTATAAATCAAAAACTGAATTTCGTTTGGTATACACCATATCTTTTAACTTTAATAAAAAAGCCATGGTTAAATAGAGACCAAAAGACAAGCCGACTGTAAAAAAAGTAACGTAAATGAAAAACAAACGCACATTTATTGCCCGCATCCCTAATCGATCTGCTAATCTAGAAAAAACACCAAATCCGTTTCTTTCCAAAAAATGTCGCATTGAATTTATTAATTTCATCTTTTTAAACTTTAAATTCAAAGATACTATTTTATACGAATTTGCTATTAGCATCGCTACTAAAAATGATTTGTATTGATTAACTTTGCTTTTTTCCATAAAAGCGACACTTTTGAAAAACCAAGAATACATAGAAGTTTACGGAGCAAGAGCTCATAATTTAAAAAATATCGATGTAAAAATTCCTCGAGAAAAACTTGTAGTAATCACAGGATTAAGTGGTAGCGGGAAATCTTCATTGGCTTTTGATACCATCTACGCAGAAGGCCAGCGACGATATATCGAAACTTTCTCGGCCTATGCCAGACAGTTTTTAGGTGGATTGGAGCGCCCAGATGTGGATAAAATTGATGGACTATCTCCTGTAATTTCCATTGAACAAAAAACTACCAATAAAAGTCCGCGATCAACGGTTGGAACCATTACAGAAATTTACGATTTCTTACGTTTATTATTTGCCAGAGCTGCAGATGCATATTCCTTTAATACAGGTCAAAAAATGGTCAGTTATTCTGACGAGCAAATAAAAAAGTTAATACTCAAAGATTTTGCAGGCAAAAGGATAGCCATCTTAGCGCCGTTAATCAAATCGAGAAAAGGACATTACAGAGAACTTTTCGAACAAATTTCGAAGCAAGGATTTCTGAGGGTTCGTGTAGATGGGGAGATTCGAGAAATCGAAAAAGGCATGAAATTAGATCGTTATAAAAATCACGATATTGAAGTGGTAATAGACCGATTGGCCGTCAATAAATCTGCAGAAAAACGCTTGGAAGAAACCATTAAAACAGCCATGTACTCTGGAGATAACATTTTAATGGTGATTGATGTTGAGGAGAATGATCCGCGTTATTTTAGTCGCGAACTCATGTGTCCAACATCCGGAATTGCCTATCCAAATCCAGAACCAAATACCTTTTCTTTCAATTCTCCAAAAGGGGCTTGCGATGCTTGTAACGGACTAGGAGTTAGCCAAGAAATCAACCTTCAGAAGGTAATTCCAAACAATTCTATTTCCATCAAAGCAGGGGGAATTGTTCCTCTAGGGGAAGAAAAGAATAGTTGGATTTTTAAGCAAATAGAAAACATTGCAGAACGTTATAAATTTAAGCTGAATGATCCCATTCATAAAATACCAAAAGCCGCTATGGAAATAATCTTAAATGGGGGTCACGAAACTTTTTCAATTAAATCTAAAACAGCAGGGGTTACTAGAAATTATGATATTGATTTTGAGGGAATTATTGCTTTTATAGAAAGTCAATATAAAAATTCAGAAAGCACCTCAATTAAGCGCTGGTCAAAAGGGTTTATGGATGAAGTTTCCTGTAAGTCTTGTGAAGGAAAGCGATTGAAAAAGGCAGCACTTCACTTTAAGATTTCAGAAAAAAGCATCAGTGATTTGGTGCAAATGGATGTAACAGAATTGGCCAATTGGTTTCAAAACATAGAAAAAGAATTATCTAAAAAACAATTGGCAATCGGAAAAGAAATTCTCAAAGAAATTCGAACCCGAATCCAATTCTTATTGGATGTTGGATTGGATTATCTGACTTTAGATAGAACTTCAAAATCGCTTTCTGGTGGAGAAGCACAGCGAATTCGTTTAGCAACCCAAATAGGCTCTCAATTGGTAGGTGTTTTATACATTTTAGACGAACCAAGTATCGGATTACACCAAAGAGACAATCAGAAATTAATCGATTCGCTCATTAAATTAAGAGACCTTGGGAATTCTGTTTTAGTTGTAGAGCATGACAAAGACATGATTGAACATGCAGATTTTGTGTTTGACATTGGTCCAGGTGCAGGGAAATATGGTGGCGAAATTGTTTCGGCTGGAACATTTAAAGATCTAAAAAAACAACGAACACTTACCGCAGATTACATAACTGGTAAAAAAGAAATTGCAGTTCCTAAAAAACGGAGATCCGGAAATGGAAAAACCATTAAACTTGCTGGTGCGACCGGAAACAATTTAAAAAATGTTACAGTAGCATTTCCCCTTGGAAAAATGATTTGTGTGACCGGTGTTTCTGGAAGTGGAAAGTCGACACTCATCAACGAAACATTGTATCCTATTTTAAATGCACATATTTATAGAGGTGTTAAAAAACCAATGCCTTATAATAAAATTGAAGGATTAGAACATATAGATAAAGTCATCGATATTGATCAATCACCTATTGGGAGAACGCCACGCTCAAACCCAGCGACATATACTGGTACTTTTAGCGAGGTAAGAAGTTTGTTTGCAAAAACACCAGAAGCAGCAATAAGAGGTTACAAACCCGGTCGTTTCTCGTTCAATGTTAAAGGAGGAAGATGTGAAACATGCCAAGGAGGTGGAGTTCGAGTGATAGAAATGAATTTCTTACCAGATGTTCAGGTAGAATGTGAAACCTGTCAAGGAAAACGTTTTAATCGAGAAACTTTGGAGATTCGGTATAAAGGAAAATCCATTTCAGATGTTTTAAACATGACCATTGAAGATGCGACTAATTTCTTCGAGAACATTCCTAAGATTTACAGAAAATTAAAAACAATAAAAGATGTTGGTTTGGGATACATTACCCTCGGGCAGCAATCGACCACCTTATCTGGGGGGGAAGCACAACGAATAAAACTAGCCTCCGAATTGTCGAAAAGAGATACAGGAAATACCTTCTACATTTTAGACGAACCAACAACTGGACTTCATTTTGAAGACATTCGGGTTTTAATGGATGTCTTGAATAAATTGGCAGACAAAGGAAATACAGTCTTAATCATTGAACACAATTTAGACGTTGTAAAATTAGCTGACTATATTATTGACGTAGGTATGGAAGGTGGAAAAAAAGGGGGACAAATTCTATGTTCAGGAACACCGGAAGAAGTTGCAAAACATAAAAAAAGTTATACTGCGAAGTTTTTGAAAAAAGAATTACATTAGTAGATTCATTACAGTAAAAAACTCAAAATTGTTAAGAATTATGATAAATGATGATCGGAAAATAAAAGAAAAACTACAACCAAAAACCTGGAATGAAATAAAAACAAACGATTCGTGGGCCATCTTTAAAATTATGGCAGAATTTGTAACAGGTTACGAAAAACTAAGTAAAATAGGACCTTCAGTTTCGATCTTTGGTTCTGCAAGGACAAAGCCAGAAGACCCTTATTATAAACTAGCAGAAGAAGTTGCCTTCAAATTAACCCAAAATGGATATGGTGTCATCACCGGAGGTGGGCCTGGAATTATGGAAGCAGGAAATAAAGGAGCACACAGAGGAAAAGGAACTTCGGTAGGGCTGAATATTGAGCTACCATTTGAAAAACATTACAATCCTTGGATTGACAATGATAAAAATTTAGAGTTTGATTATTTTTTCGTTCGAAAAGTAATGTTTGTTAAATACTCGCAAGGTTTTATTGTAATGCCTGGAGGATTTGGAACTTTAGATGAACTTTTTGAAGCTATCACATTAATACAAACTAACAAAATAGGACGTTTTCCAATTGTTTTAGTTGGAAGAAAATTCTGGGGAGGCCTAATGGAATGGATCAAAAACACACTTTTAGAAGAAGGAAATATTTCCGAAAAAGATTTAAAATTATTTAGAGTTGTAGATACAGCAGATGAAGCAATAGATCATTTAAATAAGTTCTATGCAAAGTATCAATTAAAACCAAACTTCTAAAACATATTTCATCTCCCCCCATTGAAAAGGCTTCTATCAATACCCATTTTATTATTTCTATTGAGCTATCAAATGATTGCCCAACAGAATTCTATTGAAATAAAAGCAACTTTAGACGATGCAAAAAGTCAACTAAATATTCAACAAAAGATTGTCTACTACAATACTTCCGATCAAGAATTAGAGAGTGTTTTTCTTCACAATTGGCCCAATAGTTTTAAAAATAGAAATACAGCATTATCGAAACGGTTTATTGAAGCATATCAAAAAAATCTTTATTTCGCAAAGAAAGAAGAATTAGGTGCTACAGATATAAAAAATATCTCTGTAAATTTTGAAGCAGCGGACTATAGAACACTCGAAAAACAAATTGACATTCTCGAAATTCCATTAAAAGAAACACTAAAACAAAACGACAGCATTATTATAAATGCCACTTATAGTGTAAAAATACCAAATGCGAAATTTACAAATTACGGAAAAACAAAAACAGGATATCAGCTTCGATATTGGTATTTAAACCCTGCTGTTCATGATAAACAGTGGCATTTAATGAGTAATTTAAACAATGATGATTTGCACGAAATTCCTACAAATTATACCTTAGATTTAAAGCTCTCAAAAGACTACAAAGTAAACAGTAATTTAAAAAAACAAAAAACCAATGGGAAGGAATTTAATCATTTTCATTTCACTGGAAAACAAAAAATTGATATTGTTTTAGCGATTGACAAAACGAATACATTTAAAATTTACAAAACAAAAAACCTTGCCATTCATTCAGATATTTTAGACGTTTCCATTGATGATGAATTAGCTACGAATATGCTAAACAGAGAACTTAAATTTCTTGAGAAGCATCTCGGAAAATACCCGCACAAAGAGATATTTCTTGATAAAGTTACTCAAAAAAAAGACCCAGTATACGGACTGAGTCAACTGCCCGATTTTGTGAGACCTTTTTCAGATATTTTTAAAACAGACATTACGCTTTTTAAAATTTTAACGAAAAAATATATAGAAAACACACTTTTTGTAAACAAAAGAAAAGAGTATTGGATTACAGATGGATTGCAAAGCTACTTAATGATGGAATATGTAGACACGTTTTATCCAGAAGTAAAATTCTTGGGTAGTACATCCAAATACTGGTTTCTTAAAAACTACAATATTGCTTCGTTAGACTTTAATGATAAGTATTCATTTGTATACCAATTGACTGCACGAAGTTTTTTAGACCAACCACTAACAACAAGTGCAGATTCTTTATCTAACTTTAATCGGAGAATTGTAAACAAGTACAAAGCAGGCTTAGGGTTTAAATACTTAAAAGGGTATTTGGGAGCGCAAGAACTTAATGAAGCGATTAAAACTTTTTATCAAAACAAAAAGTTGCAAAAAGTTTCTACAGAAGATTTAAAAACTACGTTCAAAACCTTAACAAAAAAAGACTTAAGCTGGTTTTTTGGAGATTATATTCAAACCAATAAGAAAATTGACTACACGATAAAAAAAACAGCTATTGTAGGAGACAGCGTAAAAGTCACCATTAAAAACAAAAGAAACATTACAGTCCCCATTGCACTGTATGGATTGAAAAACGAAGAAATAAAATTCAAAAAATGGTATCTAGCTATTGACAGTACTCAAGTAATTACGTTAAAAAACTTAGACTACGAAAAGTTTGCATTGAATTACGAACAAGAATATCCGGAACACAATACTTTAAACAATCAAAAAAGTATTAAGAATCGACTGTTTAAGAAACCCTTGAAATTTTCTTTTATAAAAGATATTCAAAACCCAAATTATACTCAAATTTTTTATCAACCAACTTTTGATTATAACTTTTATAATGGTTTTATTTTTGGCTTAAAATTGCACAATAAACCCATCACACAAAAAAACTTAGAAGTAGTATTAAAACCTTCTTATGCTTTTAAAAGTAACTCAATGAATGGCATGTTCTCATTAAAATACAATCACTATTTTGAAGAAACACGCATCTATAAAATAGCATACGGTCTTTTTGGAAGCACACAACATTATGCAAAGGGGCTTTCTTACAATGCGTTTATACCCTATGTGAATTTAATTTTTAAAAGAAAATCACTTCGGGGATTAAGTCGTGAATCAATTACAGCCAAAATGGTCAATATTCACAAAGAAACAAGTCCAAACCAGCCCTTTAAAGAACAAGATTCTTATGGAGTTTTCAAACTAGATTACCAATACTCCAATCCAGATATTATTAAAGAATTTAGATATCGATTTAGCTTTGAAGCTGCTAAAAATTTCTCTAAACTTTCGTTAGACCTACGATACAGAGCACTTTCGACAAAAGACACACAATTAGATTTTAGAGTCTTTGCAGGTACCTTTTTAAACAATAGCTCCACTGGAGATTATTTTAGTTTTGGATTAGACAGAGCGAACGATTATTTATTTGAACTCAATTATTTCGGGAGGTCTGAAAGTTCAGGAATCTTCAGTCAACAATTTATCATTAATGAAGGAGGGTTTAAATCGATATTGCCTACTAGATTTGCGAATCAATACCTACTATCTACCAATTCGAGTATTGGTCTGTGGAAATGGATTGAAGCCTATAACGGCATTGCATTCTTAAAAAACAAAGGACAGTACCTCTATTTTGGATATGAAAATGGAGTTCGATTTAATTTCATTCATAATATTTTAGAAGTTTATTTCCCATTACACTCAAACAACGGATGGGAAGTCGCTCAAAAATCATATGTAGAAAAAATTAGGTTTACATTATCTGCAGACATCCAATCTATTTATAATTTTTTTAGGCGTGGATTTTTATGATATTCATACAAAAAACATCTTTTTAGACAATTAAATTGAATTTAACGCAGTGAAAAGATAAATTTCTTAATTTAACTTAAAAACAGTACTTTTGTAAAACTGAAAAAAAATAGTTTATGACAAACACGGAAACAGAACAAAAACAAAACATTTCCTTTGAAGATTTCAAAAATGAAGTCTTAAAAGACTACAAAACTGCAAGGGTTAGTAGAGAATGTAGTTTATTGGGTAGACGTGAAGTGTTAACAGGAAAAGCAAAGTTTGGGATTTTTGGAGATGGAAAAGAAGTGCCACAATTGGCCCTAGCAAAAGCTTTTAAAAATGGTGATTTTAGATCTGGTTATTATAGAGATCAAACCTTTATGATGGCAATTGACGAGCTTACCCCACAACAATTTTTTTCAGGATTGTATGCCCATACAGATATCGAAGTTGAGCCCATGTCAGCGGGAAGACAAATGGGAGGGCATTTTGCAACTCATAGTTTGCATGAAGATGGTACTTGGAAAAATCTAACCAAACAAAAGAATTCTTCAGCAGATATCTCACCGACAGCCGGTCAAATGCCACGATTATTAGGATTGGCTCAAGCTTCTAAAATTTTTAGAAATGTTCCTGTACTTAAAAATCATACTCATTTTTCTGATAATGGGAATGAAATTGCTTGGGGAACTATTGGAAATGCAAGCACAAGTGAAGGTGTTTTTTTTGAAACAATAAATGCTGCAGGTGTATTGCAAGTACCAATGATCATGAGTGTTTGGGACGATGAATATGGAATCTCAGTACACGCAAAACATCAAACAATAAAAGAAAGTATTTCTGAAATTTTAAAAGGGTTTCAACGAGATGAAAATCATGATGGATATGAAATTTTCATTGTAAATGGTTGGGATTATGTGCAGTTGGTAGACGTTTACCAAAAAGCCTCTGAAATTGCAAGAACAAGCCATGTACCCGTCTTAATTCATGTGAAAGAATTGACACAACCACAAGGACATTCCACCTCTGGATCGCATGAACGATACAAAAGTGTCGATCGCTTAAAATGGGAAAAAGATTTTGACTGTATTGCTAAAATGCGAGCATGGATTCTAAACTTTGAATTGGAAACTGAAGATGGCGCAGTCTTGCGATTTGTAGAATCCGAAGAAACATTGATTCTTATAGACAAAGAAGCAAAAAAAGAAGTGAACAATGCCAAGAGAATTGCTTGGAACACCTATTTAAATGAAATAAAAGGAGAACTCACTACTGCTGTTAATTTATTAGAAAGCGTTGCTCAAAAAAGTAGCAACAAAGCTTTTATTACAAAAAACAAAATTAATTTAACAAAAATTGTTGAACCCAACAGAAAGGATATTTTAGTAGCGCTTCGTAAAAGTATTCGTTATTTAAAAGAAGAAAACTTTGTAGAAAAAACAGCGCTTCAACAATTTATAAAAAGCTACTCCACAAGAATACAACATAAATACTCTTCACTTTTAACAAGTGAAACAGAAAAATCAGTTTTAAACATTCATCCAGAAAAGCCAAGATATAAAGAAGAAAAAAACCTCGTTGATGCGCGTATCATTATGCGTGATAATTTTGACGTGTTACTCAAAAAACATCCAGAATTATTGATTTTTGGTGAAGATGCAGGTTTTATTGGAGATGTAAACCAAGGACTGGAAGGGTTGCAAGAAAAATATGGTGAATTAAGAGTTGCAGATACTGGAATTAGAGAAGCAACTATTATTGGACAAGGTATCGGGATGGCAATGAGAGGCTTAAGGCCCATTGCAGAAATTCAATACTTAGATTATTTAATCTATGCTTTACAGATTTTGAGCGATGATTTAGCCACACTACTTTATCGAACTTATGGAAGACAAAAGGCACCCTTAATTATTAGAACGCGAGGACATCGATTAGAAGGGATTTGGCATGCCGGTTCTCCAATGGGAGGAATTATTAATAATGTACGAGGAATCCATGTTTTGGTTCCAAGAAACATGACAAAAGCAGCTGGTTTTTACAACACACTCCTAGAAGGAGATGAGCCTGCGATTGTAATCGAGTGTTTAAATGGATACCGTTTAAAAGAAGAAATGCCTGTAAACTTAGGAAGCTATAAAACTGCAATCGGTGTCGTAGAAACGATTAAAGAAGGAGACGACATAACCGTAATCTCTTATGGATCTACCTTAAGAATTGTAGAAGAAGCAGCCAGAGACCTCGCTGAAGTTGACATTCATATCGAAATTATTGATGCACAATCTTTACTCCCTTTTGACATTCATCATGAAACAGTAAAATCGATTGCAAAAACAAACAGATTGTTAGTGGTAGACGAAGACGTTCCTGGAGGTGCTTCAGCATATTTATTACAAGAAATTGTAGAAAACCAAAATGGGTACCAACATCTAGACAGCAAACCCGCTACACTCACTTCTAAAGCACACCGACCGGCGTATGGAACTGATGGGGACTATTTTTCAAAGCCTTCTGCCGAAGATATTTTTGAAAAAGTTTACGAAATGATGCATGAAGTAAACCCTTCAAAATACAAAAGTTTGTTTTAAAAACTAGCCTTCATAAAGAAAGCGCAAACATAGTTGTTTGCGCTTTCTTCTTTTTAATCATTAATGAAGGATTTTATCACTTTTTTTAATATTTTAGTAATCAATTAATCAATGCATTTACTCATGAAAAAAATATTTTTATTTTTAGTGCTTTTCACTTTTGTACATCCTCTTGAATTGAACGCACAAAGCGGAAGAATCAAACGAAAAAAGAAAGCTAAAAAAGAGATAAAAGTTGCTACACCTAAAAAGAAGGTAAAAGCAAAAGCATATACAGATTTTGTAACTCCAAAAACAAAAACAGACGAAGGACTCTTTAATGTCCACAAAAACGACAATAAATTTCTCTATGAAATTCCGAAATCTTATCTTGGAAAAGAAATGATCTTAGTTACAAGAATAAAAGACATCCCTGCCGATCTTGGAGGTGGTTATGTAAATGCTGGATCTAAAATAAACACCCAAGTAATTGTTTGGGAAGCATTTCAAAACAAAATTCTTTTAAAAGTAAAATCATACAATGCTATTGCCAACGATTCTTTACCCATTTATAAATCGGTCAAAGCTAACAACTTAGAACCCGTCATTTATGCTTTTGATATCAAATCACAAAATCAAGATTCAACAGCTGTTTTGGTAGACGTTACCAATTTTTTTGCTACCGATGTGAAAGCAATCACAGGGCTTCCAGAACGATATAGAAAAACATACAAAGTAAAAAGACTCGATGCTTCAAGAAGCTTTATCAATTCCATTAAAAGCTATCCTAAGAATATCGAGGTAATACAAGATTTTACTTTTGATGCAGCTGCGCCTCCAAGTAATCGAAACACAAATACGATTACCATACGCATTAACCAATCGATGATTTTATTGCCAGAAAAACCTATGATGCCTCGATTGTACGACAAACGGGTTGGCTATTTTTCTATTGGTAATGTAGACTACAACTCTGAAGCATTAAAAGCAGATAGCAAAAGATACATTCGACGCTGGCGACTAGAACCTACTGATGAGGGAGCCTATGAAAGAGGAGAACTAGTAACTCCAAAAAAACCAATTGTATACTATATTGATCCAGCAACACCAGAAAAGCTGAGAAAATACATTAAAAAAGGAGTGGATGATTGGCAAAAAGTTTTTGAAACAGCAGGTTTTAAAAATGCCATTTATGCTAAAATGCCCCCAACAAAAGAAGAAGATCCAGAATTTAGTATGGAAGATATTCGGTATTCATCTATAAGATACGTGGCAAGTACAACACGAAATGCAACCGGTCCAAGTGTTTCAGATCCGCGAACTGGAGAAATTATTGAAAGTGATATTATCTGGTATCATAACCATTTGCGTTCTTATAGAAACCGTTATTTATTAGAAACGGGCGCAGCAAACCCTTCTGCTAGAACATTGAATACTAAACCAGAAGAAATTGGGGAAATGATGCGTATGGTCATTGCTCATGAAGTTGGTCATGCTTTAGGTTTGCCTCACAATATGGCAGCAAGTTTTGCCTATCCAGTTGACTCACTTCGTTCAGGAAAATTTACTCAGAAATATGGTATTGCAGCAACCATTATGGATTATGCTCGATACAACTACATTGCCCAACCCGGTGATGAAAACATCCGATTCATAAGACAATTAGGTCCTTATGACCATTATGCTATTAATTGGGGATACCGTAAAATTCCAACAGCAAAAAAACCAGAAGACGAAGTAAACACTCTAGACAAATGGATTTCCGATAAAGCAAATGACCCAAAGTATCGATTTGGAGGACAACGTTTTGACCCCTCATCACAAACTGAAGGCATTGGAAATGATCAAGTAAAGGCAAGTACATACGGAATTAAAAACTTAAAGATTGTTGCCACAAACCTACCTAAATGGACCTCAGATCAGACTAATAATTATGAAGATCTAAGTGAATTATATGGCGAACTCCTAAGTGTTTGGAATCGTTATGTTGGACATGTTGCTGGAAATATTGGCGGCGTTTATGAGTTCAATAAAAAACCCGAGCAAAATGGCAATGTGTACAAAGCAGTTGCTAAAGATAGACAAATCGCATCACTGAATTGGTTGTTAAAAAATACATTCGCCACACAAAGATGGTTGCTCGACAAAAATATTTTAAATAAAATTGATGAAACAGGCTACAGTGGTCGCATCTTAAGATATCAAAACAGACATTTAAACTCCCTTTTAAATGTAAAGACTTTGAAAAGAATGATTGATGCAGAGGTCATTGAAACTGAATTCTATGCCGTTTCAGACATGCTAAGAACCTTGCGAAAAGGAGTTTTTAGTGAAACTAAAAAGACTCAGAATGTTGACTTATTTCGCCGAAATCTTCAAAAATCATTTATTGACCGAATGGGGATTTTAATGAACGATTCCAATACCAAAAATACAGATATTTCTTCGATAGTTCGGGGCGAATTAGTGACCTTAAAGTACATCATAAGCATTGCTAGCAAAAGAGCAATCAGCACCATGACAAAGTATCACTACAGGGATTGTATCCATAAAATTGAAACGCTTTTAAATCCAATAAAATAATCACTTTTTAGACAATATAGCACTTCCTATTGCGCACTCTAAACAACGTTTTGGTGCGCAATAATTGTTTTTAAGCTCCAATAAACTTTGGGTATCAAACGCAGATTTTGAAGTAACTTGTAATGTTTCAAACTTGGAAATGAAGGAGTTTTCCTCAGGCTTTAGTTGATTCAAAACCGATATCATTTCGACTTCATCAACACCCCCTCTATTCTTTTCGTAGACAAACTTTAAGGGAATAATGGTATTGATAATCAACAAATCAATGAAAGATTTAGTAAGTCGTTTTGCTGATTTTTTCGAAATCGTTTCAAAGGTATAATGGTTTTGCCAAAAAGTAGAAACCGAAACAGCAATCAAACTGTAGAAGTCTTCAATTTTAGAAACTTGCATCAATTTGGAAAATAAATTTTGATGCAAATGGTACAAGGAAACCAATTGTGCAATTCTAATGGTTGGAAAATTATTGGGGCGCATTCTAAAAAAAGAAAACTGCTGTTTTAAAAGTGGTTGCAATGCATATTTATGCTGCAAATAAACATACTCTTTTTTTAGTGTTAAGTGATGAACTTCTTGAAGCTCTTCTTCTAAAAAACCTGCTTGACCAAAGAGCAATGCCATAAACTGATGCTCGTTCGCGCGTACTTTTCTGACAATTGAAAAATCGATCGATTTTGAAAGCGCTAAAAAAGCTTCACCATTCACTTTTAGTCCAAAATTCTTTGCTAATAGTTGAAATAACACTGCTTCAAAATCATTGTTTTGATGAACTAATAATGCGTTAATAAATACTGCTTTACGCTCTAAACGCTCAAAAAACAAGCGCTCTTTCCAATTGGAAAAAAGAATCCAAGGTGTTTACTTGCGCTCCACAAGAGATCCAATTGGTGGTAACATTTGATAATTGTAGATAATTGGACAACAGACTAGGCGCTATCAAATCCTTTAAAACCAAAGTTGGCAACACCGTATTTCCTTTCAAATAAACCGCTACATCATATTCATAAACAACATGTAAAATGGTTGCATCATAATTGACATCATTCTCATGATGATGTGCGTACCAGTCGGAGGATTTTAAGTGAATTTCTACATTTCCAACCCAAGTTTGATGGTTAATTTCAATCTTAGCATTTAAAAAATCTGGGCCAGCATTTCGATTGTGAATTCCGGGTTTTAAAATGTGAATGACTTCATTTTCTAAGGAATGTAAACCTTCTTTTTCAAACAATTGATACTTCCAGACATAGTGCAAAAAATCTTCTTTCATAGCTTAATTTTCTGACTGTTAATATACAAAAAAATAAAAAGAATTTATTTATGTATCCATCAATTATTACAATTATAAAGACCAACACATAGGGTTAATAACCTTATTTTTGCAAAAAACTTAACAGAAATGAATACGATTGAAAGTTTACAATGGCGCTATGCTACAAAAAAATTTGATACCACCAAAAAGTTGTCAAACACCCAAATAAACACCTTAAAAGAAGCATTTAATTTAACTGCAACTTCCTACGGACTTCAACCAATAAAATTAGTTGTTATCCAGAATAAAAAGATACAAGAAAAACTAGTTTCTGCCTCTTGGAATCAACAACAAATTATACAAGCTTCGCATGTATTGGTCATCTGTATTCAAGAGGACTTCACTTCTAAAGCAGTAGAAAATTATTTTGACCTCGTTAAGAAAACAAGAAATACTCCTGATGAAGTTTTAAGCTCTTTTAGATCATTCTTGGTTGCTGAAATAGATAAAAAAACTCCCGAAGAATTAAATATATGGAACAAAAACCAGGCGTACTTGGCCTTGGGGAACTTACTTACGGTTTGTGCAGTAGAACAAATCGATGCCTGTCCTATGGAAGGCTTTATACCAGAACAATATGATGAAATTCTAGGGTTAAAAGCTCATGGATTAACTTCTACGTTGGTTTTACCTGTTGGATTTAGAGCCGATGATGATGCCATGAAAGAACTTGCAAAAGTTCGTAAGGAATTAGAAGATTCAATCATCAAAATTTCGTAATTTAATAATTCAAAAAAACAGCCAATTACCCTTATGAATAAAGCCGTTAGAAATCAAGAACCAAAAGAAGTTTGGAATCATTTTGCAGACTTAAATGCGGTACCTCGCCCTTCGAAAAAAGAAGAACGTGTTATCGAATTTATGGTTACTTTTGGAAAAAAACTAGGTCTAAAAACTTTTGTAGATACTGTTGGCAATGTAATTATCACAAAACCAGCAACAGCTGGTTTTGAAGATAGAAAAACGGTGGTTTTACAAAGTCATTTAGACATGGTGCATCAAAAAAATGCCGCTACCAATTTTGATTTTGACACACAGGGTATAGAGATGCTTGTTTCGGGGGATTGGATTACTGCAAACGGAACAACCCTAGGAGCAGACAACGGTTTAGGAGTCGCTTCTATTATGGCTGTTTTATCTTCAGAAACGATATCGCACCCAAATTTGGAAGCATTGTTCACCATTGATGAAGAAACAGGAATGACGGGTGCAATGGGCTTAAAAGGAGGTCTTTTAAAAGGGGATATTTTACTAAATCTAGATACAGAAGAGGATGACGAAATAGGGATGGGATGTGCTGGTGGTATCGACGTAACGGCAAGAAGAACTTATACTGAAGAAGAAACCCCAGAAAACACTACCGCATTTACAATTACAGTTAATGGGTTAAATGGTGGGCACTCCGGAATGGAAATCCATAAAGGTTTAGGAAATGCCAATAAAATAATGAACCGTGTTTTGTTTGAAGGATTTACTAATTTTGGACTCAGGATTTCTGAGATTAATGGTGGAAGTTTGCGAAATGCAATTCCAAGAGAAAGCACAGCAACAATCATCATAGATACCATTTCAGAAGCAGCTTTTCTTTTTGAAAGCGAACTACTTATCAACAATATTAAAAAAGAGTTTTCAACAATAGAACCCAATTTAAAGATTGATATTACGCCAACTACTTTGCCAAAAAAAGTAATGGAAATAGGAGTTCAAGAGGGCTTTATAAAATCGATCTACGGCGCTTTAAATGGCGTGTATCGTATGAGTCCTGATATTAAAGATTTAGTAGAAACATCTAATAATATCGCCCGTGTTATTGTAAAAGAAGGCGCTGTAAAGATCGGCTGCTTAACCAGATCGTCTTCTGAAAGCAACAAAATAGATTTAGCAAATTCTTTACGAGCTGTTTTTGAAATGGCAGGTTTAGAGGTTGAGATGTCTGAAGATTATCCAGGATGGCAGCCCAATATTTCATCAGAAATACTAGAAGTTGTTGCTAATTTATATGAAGATTTACATGGAGAAAAAGCGCGTGTAGCAGCTTGTCACGCAGGTTTAGAATGTGGAATTTTGGGACAAAATTATCCAGAGATGGATATGGTTTCTTTTGGCCCAACAATTCTAGGCGCACATTCTCCAGATGAACGAGCTAGCATTACTTCTACTCAAAAATTTTGGAAATTTTTAAAAGAAATTTTAAAGAATATTCCCGAAAAAACAATAAATTAAGTGTCTTAATCTATGTAAGATATCGTATTTTACATTTTTATGATGTTTTTAACAACTTTGATTTAAAAAAAACAGAATAAAGTGTATTTTTACTTTTTACAAAAATCTGTAATTTAATGGGAAAGGTAATTGCAATTGCAAATCAAAAAGGAGGTGTTGGAAAAACAACTACGAGCATAAATCTAGCAGCCTGTTTGGGAGTGTTAGAAAAAAAAGTACTGCTTATCGATGCCGATCCTCAAGCAAATGCTTCTTCTGGATTAGGGATTGATGTAGCCTCTGTTGAGTATGGCACGTATCAAGTTTTAGAGCATACAATTGCTGCAAAAGATGCAATTGTTAAAACATCGTCTCCAAATCTTGATATTATTCCTGCACATATTGATTTGGTTGCCATTGAAATTGAACTTGTAGACAAGCCAGAGAGAGAGTACATGCTTAAAAAAGCATTGGATAGTCTGAAGGATTCGTATGATTATATTTTAATTGATTGCGCGCCTTCACTGGGGTTAATTACCTTAAATTCTTTAGTCGCTGCAGACTCGGTAATCATTCCAATTCAATGTGAATATTTTGCACTGGAAGGTTTGGGGAAATTATTGAATACGGTAAAAAGTATCCAAAGTATACATAATAAAGATTTAGAAATAGAGGGCTTACTATTAACAATGTTCGATTCTCGCTTGAGGCTGTCAAACCAAGTTGTAGACGAAGTTAGAAAACACTTTTCAATCATGGTTTTTGAAACCATTATTAGAAGAAATATTCGTTTAAGTGAAGCACCAAGTTATGGTGAAAGTATTATTGCATATGATGCAACGAGCAAAGGTGCTGTAAACTACTTAAACTTAGCCCAAGAATTGATTAAAAAAAACGTATAAATGGCAAAAGCAACAAGAAAACAAGCATTGGGTAGAGGCTTATCCGCTTTGTTAAAAGAACCTTCAGAGATAATTTCTACATCCGATAAAAATACGGATACAATTATTGGTAGTATTGTTGAAATTGAATTGGATTTAATAACAGTAAACCCTTTCCAACCAAGAACCTATTTTGATGAAGAATCATTAGGAGAATTGGCCAGTTCAATTAAAGAATTGGGAGTCATACAACCCATTACTGTAAGAAAATTAGAAGGAAATACATTTCAATTGGTTTCAGGAGAAAGGCGTTTTAGAGCTTCCAAGCTTATTGGAAATAAAACGGTTCCTGCATATATAAGACTTGCAAACGATCAGGAAATGCTAGAAATGGCGTTGGTTGAAAATATTCAGCGTAAAAACCTAGATCCGATTGAAGTAGCACTTTCTTATCAACGCTTAATTGATGAAATTCAACTGACTCAAGAAGCATTAAGTACTCGTGTTGGGAAAAAACGCTCTACAGTGACCAACTACTTAAGGTTACTGAAATTGGATCCTATTTTACAAACAGGAATGCGTGATGGTTTTATTTCTATGGGACATGGTAGAGCGATCATAAATATCGAAAATACGGAAGATCAATTAAAAATTTACGAGAAAATTATTCGCGAAAAATTATCTGTAAGACAAACAGAAGATTTGGTAAAAAATCTAAAATCAACCGTAACACCAAAAACTAAAAAGAAAGAATCACCATCATTTATCAAAGAAAATATTCAGGAGATTAACAACTTTTTTGGAAATAAAGTAGCCATTACTGTGGGTACTAATGGAAAGGGAAAACTGACCATTCCTTTTGACTCTGAAGAAGACTTTAACCGAATAAAAAACCTATTAAAATAGTGCTTCAAAAAAAGATACTCTTTTCGATATTTATTTTAATAATTACGAATAATCTTTTTTCTCAAATAGATTCTACGGTTGTAAAAGAGAAAATCGTGAAAGAGAAAATTGAAGCTCAGCAAGGGATTTACAATCCGTTATCTCCTTCAAAAGCTGCATTTTACTCTGCAATTTTACCTGGGATGGGACAGATTTACAATAAAAAATACTGGAAAGCTCCTATTGTATGGGGAATCTTAGGAGGGACTACTTATTTATACATAGACAATAATAGTATTTACAAAAGATATCGTACAGCGTTCAAATTAAGGAAAGCAGGACTTCAAGACGAATTTACACTTATTGATGCTGCTGGAAACACAACTGTTTTAATCTCTGAAGCAGGCTTAGAAAGTGCTCAAAAACAATTAAGAGAAAACCGAGATTTGGCCTTATTATCTTCTGTTTTAGTCTATGTTTTACAAATTGTAGAAGCAAGTGTCAATGCACACTTACTTCAATTTAATACGGATGATAATCTAACTTTTAAACCTGCCATAATTCCAGACAATATGAATTTTGCAAACACTGCAGTAGGCTTCAACTTAAAATACGAGTTTTAAATATGAAAATTGCTTTATTAGGATACGGTCGAATGGGGAAAGAGATTGAGAAAATTGCAATTTCTCGGGGACACACCATCGTTATAAAAAGTGAAGGAATCGCAAAATACGATATCAACAAAGCAGACATTGCGATTGATTTCAGTATTCCAGATTCCGCATTTAACAACATTGCAAACTGCATTAATCATCAAGTTCCTGTAATTTCTGGAACAACAGGTTGGTTAGAGAAATACGCTGATGCCGTTGCGCTTTGTAAAGAAAAGAAAGGCGCTTTTATCTATGCCTCAAATTTTAGTTTGGGTGTAAATATTTTCTTTGAACTCAACAATCAATTGGCGAAAATGATGCGCCAATTAAAAGACTATGATGTTTCCATAGAAGAAATTCATCATACTAAAAAATTAGATGCACCAAGTGGAACAGCAATTACTTTAGCGGAAAGTATTGTAGAAAACACAGCTTTTACAAGTTGGGAATTAAACAAAACAACAACTACAGAAAACCTGCCCATATATGCAAAAAGAATTCCTGAAGTTCCAGGTACGCATACGGTATCGTATGCTTCAAAAATTGATGAAATCCATATAAATCATACTGCAAAAAACAGACAAGGATTTGCTTTAGGCGCTGTAATTGCTGCTGAATGGTTGCTAAACAAGGAGGGAGTTTTTTCCATGAAAGATGTATTAAACATTGGTTAAAAACGCAAGATATTTAGGGTTATAACTCCTCATTAAAACAAAATAAACTCTTTTTAAAAAAAAGTAAAATATACGATTATGACATTTACACAGTGGTTTCTTTTTTTTATAGCAATACAAGTTATCCATTTTTTAGGAACTTGGAAGTTATATGTAAAAGCGGGTAGAAAAGCTTGGGAAGCAATCATCCCAATTTATAATGGAATTGTTTTGATGCAAATTATAAATCGCCCAAAATGGTGGGTGCTCTTATTATTTATCCCTGTCGTAAATTTATTAATGTTCTTAGTAATCTGGATAGAAACCATAAGAACTTTTGGATTTTATAAAAGATTAGATTCCCTTTTAGTGATCGCAACTTTAGGAGGTTATATCTTCTATATAAATTATACAACAGAAGCCACTTATAATGCCAAAAGAAGTATCAAACCTCGCTCTGAATTGGGCGAATGGGTCAGCTCAATTACATTTGCAATTATTGCTGCTACTTTGGTGCATACCTATTTTATGCAACCTTTTACCATTCCCAGTTCTTCGTTAGAGAAATCCTTATTGGTGGGTGATTATTTATTTGTGAGCAAATTTCATTATGGTGCAAGAATTCCTTCTACCGTAATTGCGGCACCTATGGTTCACGATTCTTTACCTTTTGTAGGCACTGCTTCTTACCTAAAAAAACCGCAACTCCCCTACTTAAGAGTTCCGGGATTTCAAAAAATAAAAAACAATGATATTGTTTGTTTTAATTGGCCAGCAGATTCATTAAAGACCATGTGGGGCGATAATTCTGGTGAATTCACAGACAAACCCGTTGACAAGAAAACCAACTATGTAAAGCGTTGTGTGGCAATCGCTGGGGATACCTTAGAAATAAGAGATGGTTTTGTGTATATAAATGGTAAAAAAAATAGTTTACCAGAAAGAGCAAAACTTCAATTTAAGCACACGGTATATTCTGAAAAAGGAATTAGTACTGAAAAAATATTACGATATACAGGCAAAGAATTTGAAAGTAAATTTATTGTTGACTTTAAAACCAATGAAGAATTTAATGAAATGGGAAAATACCTTTCTGCAAGAAAAGCATTGAAAGGAAATAAATTTAGAGTTTCAACCTATGATTTCAAGAAAGTATTGGCGGTTGCAAAAAAGTATGGATCAACAATCTCTGAAATTAAAACCAAAAAAAGGGTTGTTAATTTAACACTAGAAATTGCAAGGAAATTAAGAAAGGATTCAGAGGTGGATAGTGTAGTTCAGATTGTACATGAAATAGATCCTGCTATCTTTCCTCAAATTGATAGCAATGAATGGAGTCAAGACAATATGGGGCCAATTTATGTACCCCAAAAAGGAGTTACGATAACGATTAACGATGAAAACCTACCCTACTACAAACAAATCATTGAACTCTATGAGAACAATAATTTGGTAACCAACAATGGCATCATCTATATCAATGGAATAAAAGCGGACACCTATACATTTCAACAAGATTATTATTGGTTGATGGGAGATAACAGACACAATTCTTTAGATTCAAGATATTGGGGATTTGTCCCTTTTGATCATGTATTAGGAAAACCGGTAATGGTATGGTTCAGTTGGGATGCAGATGCCCCCAGCTTTATGGCAAAATTAAAATCAATTCGTTGGAACAGAATGTTTACAACAGTTGGAGGAGACGGAGCACCTGTTTCCTATAGATATGTAGCTTTGGCATTACTTTTACTCTACTTTGGGTATAGTATTTATAAGAAAAAGAAAACAGCATAATGGGGTTGTTTTTACCAACATATTTCCCTCCTATTTCTCAATTTTCTGAAATAGCGCGTTTCAATGAAATTACCTTTGAAATCGAAGATAATTTCCAGAAACAAAGCTATCGAAATCGTTGTTATATTTATGGCGCCAATGGACAACAGATGCTCAACATTCCAATACAGAAAAACAATGGTGTCGAAAAACAGAAAACAAAAGACACAATGGTAGACAATAGTGTAAAATGGCAAGATCAGCACTTTAAGTCGTTGAAAGCTTCATACAATTGTTCTCCTTTTTTTGAGTTTTTTGAAGATGATTTACACCGTATTTACAACAAAAAATACCGTTTTTTAAATGATCTTAATTTTGATGCTTTTTTATTTTTGACTGATGCACTCCAATTAGAAATAAGAACTAAAAAGACAACAGAATATCAACATCACAATATTGAAAATGACTTTAGATTTCTGGCAAACGTAAAACAAAAAACGCTAAAGAAACATTCTCCATACATACAAGTCTTTTCCGACAAGTATGGTTTTCTTCCCAACCTATCAATGTTAGACCTGTTATTTATGGAAGGTCCAAATGCTATTAGTTATTTATAATTTTTATATTTTAATTTTGATTTTTTATATTTTTTTATATAAATTTGAAGAAACTATGTCATTTACTGACAACTACCCCAGGAATAAGTAATTAGATGCTTTTAACATTATATAAAAAATATGTTCTAAACACTCTTGTACAATAGAATATAATTTTAAAATGATAGCGTGAATTGACATGTTTAATGGGTTTGTATATTATTAAGTCAGTAAATAATAAGTTTATAATGTAAATTTTAGATAGCAAAAATTTATTCAAAAGAAATAATGATCAAAAGATTCTTGTTATTTTTTTTAGAATTCATTAGAAGCTAAAATTGTTATAAATATTTGATAATATGGAATTCATTACTGATTTAATCTCGGAGAACAACAAATTACCCGTTAAAACTATTAACAATTTAAAAAAATTACTTTCCTATCAAAACGTTAAGAAAAAGCATGTTTTAACGAAAGCTGGTGAAACCCCTACCGAGTTTTATATCTTAAAAGAAGGAGTTGTTCGCTCTTATTTTTTAGATAAAAAAGGAAGAGAAGTTATTCAGTCGCTAAATGTAGGAGGAAATTCGTTTGGAGCATTTTCTAGTTTAGTTTTAGACAGGCCCTCTAGAATGTATTATGACTGTCTTACTGACTGCGAATTTTATGTTGGTGATTTTAAAGCATTCAAAAAACTTACAAAAAAAGACATCAATATTAGTTTACTGTATACTAAAGTTTTGGAATACTCTTTTATTAAAAAAGAAAAAAGAATTTATGAACTTTCGATGCTAGACGCAACAGATCGATACTTAAAAATCAGAAAAGATTTACCGAATATCGAAAAACAAATACCACAATATCAAATTGCTTCTTTTTTAAATATTACACCAGTACAGTTAAGTAGAATCCGAAAAGACTTACTTATGAAAAGAGTGCGTAAATAGTTTTTTACCTTCAAAACACTAATTTTAACGAATAGTAATTCATTAAAAATATAAAAAAAAGACTTAATATTAAGTCTTTTTTTACTTTTCAATAATGATCTTTAAAAACATGCTTCATTACGGACTTCATTTTGTTGTACCGCTTCTCATTGCTTATTTTTTCTTTAAAAAAAATTGGAAAAAAGTCTATTTGATTTTCTTGCTTTCGATGTTAGTAGACTTGGATCATCTGTTAGCTACTCCTATTTTTGACAAAGTGAGATGCAGTATCAACTTTCACCCACTACATTCTTATATTGCTATCGCATTTTACACAATTGGGTTGCTCTTTAAAAAAACAAGAATTATTGGGTTAGCGCTCCTACTACATATGCTTGCAGATGGACTAGATTGCTATTTGTAATACTTTTTAAGAAGGCTATCAAACTCTGGTGAAATATGCAGTTTTAAGATCAAAAAGATATAAATTATAACGATTAAAACACTTTTTAGAATCATATTTATAATGGGATGCATGGGGAAATCCCATAAATAAACATTTACAATTGGAAACTCCCAAAAATTAAATGATAGGTATAAAACAGTTATAATCAAAAAAAGCAATAACGATTTGTTGGTAAAAGGGGTCATAGAAAATTTACGCTTTACAAAGAACAATTTAAAAGTATTGGCAGTAAAAATCACAAGCAATGTTGCCAATGCCAGACCGTTGGTTCCCATATCCAATTCATAATAAAAAAGTTTGTTTAAAAAATAAACTGAAAACGCCATTATAAGGCTTATTGGCAATGTTATTTTATAAAACTTAGAGTTGTTTATAATAGCGCCATTGTTTCCTAAAAAGCCATTATACAACTTCAGCAATGAAATCATTAACACCACCAAAACACCTCCTGAATATGCTTTGGGAAGCAAACTGAATAATTGATTAATATTTGTGTTGATCAACACAAAAAAAAGGCCACTAATTAACAATAAATTAAGCGAACTCTTTTTGTACAAGGATGCTACTTCTTCATGATTTTCTTCATTCAATGTTTTAGAGGTCAATGGTTGTAAGATATTTAACATTGCTCTACTTGGCGCTTCAATAAAAGAACCTATGAATACAGCTACTGAATAATAAGCTGCTTTCACTAAAGATTCTTTTCCAGGAATCATAAACTTATCAATATCTAAAATAATTGCTCCAGCACTTCCCGCTAGAATAATATATCCTGAAAACCGAATGACATCGTTAAAATTTTTAGGTCTTGAAAAAGTAAATTTAGGAGTGTATAATTTGAGCGCATAAACCATCATAACGAAGGTTCTTAAAAAATAAGCTCCTGTTAAATAATAAATAAATTCAGCTTTGGTAATCAATTCAAAATAAACTGCAAATAGCAAAATCATAACAACAACTCGATTCCACAACTCTTTCAAAACATTCCCAAAAACAGATTGAAACTGTACTTTTGCCCAAGCATAGAAAATCTCGAAGTAGGAAGTAGCAACTGCAATTAAATAAATTATAAAGGTATAGTCTTTTATCACTGGATTTTCTTCAGATAAATAACTCCCTATTTCTTCATAAAAAAGAGTTCCAAAATAAGCAATCGGTATCGCAATAAAAAAAGGTAAAAAGAGAATGGATGATAAAAAGCGATCTTTTTCAATTTTTGTAAAGTAACTTGAATAAAACTTCACAATTGAATGATGCACACCTAAAGCAATTAAAGGCATTAACAAATTAGAGGTGGATAGTAAAAAAGTAACCAACCCATAATATTCGTCTTCTAAAAAGCGGGTATATAAAAACAAGGTATTGATTCCTCCAAAGGCGAAACCCAAATAAATAAATAACGTGTTTTTTAAAGACTGTTTAAATACAATTCCCACCTAATCTTGAATTAAATTACAAATAGAATCATGAATTTTTTTTCCCACATTTTCACCAAATAAATTGATATTAAAATCCATGTTAGCTGTCAAAAAATAATGAAAAGCAGCTACCAATTTATCTTTATCCGTTCCTACAATTTTTGCAAAATTGTGAGCAACCAATTCTAACCATTCTGTTTCCTCACGTACAATAATACAATTTTTGTTACAAAAGAAAGCTTCTTTTTGCAAGCCGCCGCTATCAGTAACGACCATAGCACAATTCTTTAACAGTTCTAGCATATCAAAATAGCCAACGGGATCTATGAGGGTAATTTTTGTATTGATATTGAATTTCGTTAGCATTTTTTTTGTCCTGGGATGCAAAGGTAAAATAACTTGTTTTGTTTGATGAATTAACTCCAAAGCATCAAAAATTTCTTTCATTTTAACGGCATCATCTGTATTCTCTTGACGATGAATTGTTGTTAAAACAAATGCGTCTTTTTGTAAATCTAAATCTTGAATAATGTTCGATTTTTCTGATGATTTCTCACTATAAAACGCAACAGCATCTTTCATGATATCTCCATGTTGTTCAATTTTTATAGGCAAATGATCAAAACCTTCATTGGAAAGATTCTGAAGCGCAGTATCAGTTGGACAACTTAATAACGCTGAAATTCGATCTGTTAAAATTCGATTCACTTCCTCAGGCATTTTCAAATTAAAGGAGCGCAAACCCGCCTCAATATGAATCACTTTAATATCTCGTTTTTTTGCCGCTAAAGCACCTGCTAACGTAGAATTTGTATCCCCATAAACAACAACGGCGTCTGGTTTTTCGTCAATTAAAATAGCTTCAATTTTCTCGAGCATCTGCCCGGTCATTGCCCCATGTGTCAATCCATGAATCGCCAAATTGTACTTTGGCGTAGGAATTTGCATTTCATTAAAAAAAACAGCACTCATATTTGTATCAAAGTGCTGTCCAGTATGAACAATTACTTCTTGAATTTTATTCATTTCTGAAATAATTCTACTTAAAACAGCTGCTTTTACAAACTGAGGTCTAGCTCCTAAAATGGTCACAATTTTTTTCAATGAATTCAAATTTAAATGCTTTTAATAATTGTTGCTAACTTCTTTGTAAGTGCTTTCCGATGGTATTGTTGAATATTTATGGAAGCGACATGCAACGCTTGTTTTTTAAATACTTGGTAATTTGATAAAATTACCTTTTTTAAATTGGTTTCATCCTCAAAACCTATAACAAAACCCGAAATTGTAGCATTTATAATTGCTGCAGCATCACCATCTGTTGGCGCAATTGCCAAAATGGGTCTTTTTGCTTCTAAATATTCAAAAATTTTACCCGTAAGAATTCCCTTTGCACTAGGCACATTATTGACAACCAATAATAGCATTTGAGATTTCTGCTGATAGGCTCGCACTTCCGAATGTGGTAAATATGGAATAAAATCGAGGATATGCTTGTCTAATAATTGCAATTCATTTTTAACTTGTGGCGCTACTTTACCTACTAAGTTTATTTTCAAATCGCTTTTAAATTCCGAATTCTCAGCACAAATTTCTGCTAAAACTTTCCAAAGCAACCTCGGGTTTCTGTCTGAGTTCATCATGCCAATATGCGTCAACGTAAAACGACGATCAAGTGTTACTTTTGAATGAGCAGTGAAATCAGTATCAAATCCGTTTGTAATTACATGAATATTATTATTAAATTTAAGAAAATTCTCTTTCATGGTTTCTCCTACTACAAGCACAGCGTCCGATTTTTCTAAAACTTCTTTTTCTAATCGAAAATGGGCTGCTTTGGATTTTTTGGTTAATGGCAATTGATGAAAATAATCAATATCGGTCCAAGGATCTCTGAAGTCTGAAATCCATTTGATCTTCAATTTCTCTTTCAATTGCAGACCAATTAAATGCATACTGTGTGGCGGTCCTGATGTAATTACAACCGATATATTATTTTTTTGAATATAGTTTTCTAAATAGCTTACCGAGGGTTTTACCCAAAATTTTCGAGCATCTGGTATGAAATAATTGGCTCGAATATATTGCATGATTTTCCCCAAAAAACCTGGATTTGGATTTAAAAAACCTGCACTCTGAGATTTTTCTTTCTTCAAAAAAGAAAGAAAATTGTTGGGTTCCCAAATCGGTTGTCTTAAAATTTCAATATTCTTTGGTACTTCGTCTTCAAGGGTATCGTCTAAAATAGGATACTTCGGATTCGCAATGGTATACACCACAGGCTCAACATCAAAATCTTGTAAATACTTTACAAACTTCAACCATCTTTGTACTCCTGAACCACCTGCTGGTGGCCAATAATAAGTAATGATGAGTGCTTTCAATTTTCTAAATTATTATATAATTCTATCAAGTTTTTGGATAAAAACTCCCAATTTAAATCGGCATGTAAAGATTGTTGCACTCCTTGGTTTGCCTTTAAAAGAGATGCCTTATAATTTTTATAAATGTAAGAAACCTTTTCGGCAAAACTCAATGTATTTTCAGACTCGAAGTAAGTCCCTATTTCATGTGCACTAACCAAGCGTTTCATGGGTGCACAGTCTGACACTAATAAGGGTTTTCCCGAGAGTAATATTTGAAAAAACTTATGTGGAACAGCGCTTTCGGTATGTTCATTTGAGATATGTGGAATGATATTTATATCCGAGCTTTTCATAATATTAATGACGTTTTTAAAAGGCTCTCTTCCTTTTATCTTAACAAAATGAGTTAATCCATTGTTCGTTATTATATTTTGAAGATGCATTCTCACATCTTTATTTGCCGGCCCCACGAGCACTAATAAAGCATTGGGGATGGTCTTAACGATTTCATTCATTCCTAAAATAGCAGTATGTAACCCTCTATGAGGACCAAATCCACCTACATATGAAATGATAAACCTTTCCTTTTCTTCTTTAAAATAGTCTGGTAGATGTGCTTCAAAATTCTTTGCAAAATCTTTCTTTTCTGCATTAGGGACAATTACAATTTTTTTTGAATCAATTTGATGCTGATCAATTAAGCGCGCTTTCATTTCGTCTACAACAGCAATCAAAACATCATATTTCTTAATAATTTTTGCTTCGTAGTTCCGCCATCGATCATAACTAAAAAATAAGGTATTCTTTAATCTAATAATGGGATTCTTACGCCATGAAAACCAGGTTTTTAATGCCGCTGGATAATTCTCATGCAAATCTAAAACTGTTTTTAGTTGATACTTTTTTGCTGCTAGGAATGCTGTTTTCGCAAGCGGTAAGTCATGAACATGTAAAGCGTTTATCTGATATTTTCTTATAAAATCTGGGAGCTTTTTTTTGAAATATGGATGGATGAAATTTAAGGATGCTAAAACATCAATCACACCTTCATGTGCTGTATTTCTGTATGTTATTTGTCGAATTACCGTAACGCCATTGATAATTTCAAACTCTTTATCAGAAGGTTCTTTTTTACACAATATAAATACGGAGTGATTCTCTGATAAGCTCTCAGCCTCTTTTCGAACTCTAATATCTGCAGGGTAATTACCATTTAGCAACATTCCAATGTTCATAGTATATCTTATTTTACACCTTTCTTTTCATAAAAAAACCATCCTATCGGAAACAACAATAATAATCCATAGGCGATTAAAGAGATCATCCTTCCATTTTTAATCACACTCGGTTCAAATTGAAAGACTATTTCATGAGCTCCAGCAGGGATTTTCATACCACGCAACACATAGTTCACTCTAAAATGTGGCGTTAAATCACCATCAATGTAAGCATTCCACCCCTCTTTATAATAAATTTCTGAAAAGACCGCAAACTGCTCTTTTTGAGTATTTGAATGATACGTTAATGTGGTCACATCGTAGTTTTTCAATTGAATTGTGGCGGTGGAATCTTTTTCATATTGCAAGGTTTCATTTGCAATAAATTGAGTTTCAAAATCCTTCCGATTTAAGACTGCTGTAGTTTTAGAATCCAAAGAATCCAGAGCCTGCATTTCTTCATTTGCAGAAGTTACTAACTTTAGGTTTTCTACAAACCAAGCATTTCCATTTGCTGCTTCATTTAACTGGACCTGAGTTGCTCCTTGATCATCTGAAAAAAGAAAATACTTAGTGTTTAACATGTCTAATACCCCCATGTTTCTTTGAGCTATTTGATACTCGAAAAGTTCTTGATAACGCCCCATTTTTGCTGCATGATATCCACCAATTGAATTGTGAAAATACGAGGTTCTTGCATCGGTCATTGGGTCTACAGTAAAATTACCTACCCTGTAATGCGTTGTGTCTTGCTGAATGAGTTTATCGGCATTCGTTTTTACAAAAGGGTTTTCAATGTTTCGAGCAGGATTAAAATCAGCTTCATTTACGTAGCGTTTGTCAATGGAAATTAAATCAAAAAGAAGGAGCACTGCAAATACAATAATAACGGCAGTCTGCTTCAATGTATTCTTCAACAAAAGCCATAAAGTTCCCGCAGCGACGCCCGTTAAAATTAAAGAACGTAGTGTATCTGTTAGTAACATGGCTTTTCGATCGGCAATCAAAGCGTCTATCAAACCTGGCAATGCATTGTATTGTTGCTGGTCTCTAAGTCCTTCAAAAGTGGCGAACATGTGTGCGGAAATAAATCCAACAAAAACTAAGCCTACAAATACATACACTGCTTTTTTGAGTGCTTCTTGCTTTTCTTCTAGGGTATGTGCTTTTGAAAAGAATGCTTTTAAAGCTAAAAAACTCAAAATTGGCACACACAATTCTGCAATGACTTGTATCGATGAAACAGCTCTAAACTTATTGTAAAGCGGTACATAATCGATAAAAAAGTGGGTTAGAAGCTCAAAATTCCTTCCCCAACTCATTAAAATTGAAAAAATAGTGGCAGCTACCAACCATTGTTTTAACTTTCCTTTGACTAAGAAAATTCCTAAAAAGAATAGAAAAAACAGCACAGCACCGATATATGCGGGAGCCTCTATAATCGTTTGATCTCCCCAATAGGTTAAGACTCGTTCGGAATAATCATCGGCAACTTTTCTTCCTGCTTTTTCTGAAATCAGCTGGTAAAAGGCTGAATTTTCATCCAATTTCTCAAAAGTTCCACCCCCCATAAATCGAGGTATAAACAAGTTGAAGGTTTCAAGTTTTGCATAACTGTATTCTGTAATATAGCCATAATCTAAACCTGTTGAGGCGACTTTTGGGCTTCCATCTGGATAAATCGTTAATTCAGAACTTCCTCGCGTGCTATGATCTGCATATTCTTTCATCGCCATTAAACGAGGTGCATTTGCTGCAATTCCAAGGAAAACTGCTAACAGAAGAATAGCTGTTTGTTTTGCAAAAGTCGGAAGTTGTTTTTCTTTGATAGCATGAACCAGTTCAACAACTCCTAAGATGAGTAAACAAAAACCTAAATAATAGGTCATTTGTGGGTGATTGGTATAAATTTCTAATGACATGGCTAGACCTGTAACCACAAAGCCTCGTAAATATTTTTTTTGAAAAACCCACAAAACACCTGCTAAAACCAACGGCATATAGCCAATAGCATGTGCTTTTGCATTGTGTCCTGCACCAAAAATAATAATTAGATAAGTAGAAAATCCAAAGGATAATCCGCCTAGGAGCGCCAATTTCCAATCTACTTTTAAAGCTAGTAAGAGCACAAAGAAACTAATAAAATACAAAAAAGTATAATCTGCTGGTCTTGGTAAAAAACGAATGCATTGATCTATGGTTCGAACAAAATCGTTCGGATAGTAAGCGCTTAATTGATAGGCTGGCATTCCACTAAAAGCACTTCCTGTCCAATAGGGTTCCGCATTCTTCTCTGCTCTAAAATCTTGAATTTCTTTAGACATACCCTGAAACTGGGTAATATCTGACTGTGCTATTTTTTGTCCTTTTAAAACAGGATGAAAGTACGTAATTGCAGCAAGCGCGAAAACAAGGATCGCGATTGCAAAAGGAATCATTTTTTTAATATTCATATTAATCTATTTCTTCAAAATCTACATATTCCCCTACTGTTTTAGAACCTTTTGCATCTTTCGCTGGTGCTTTATCAATAATGGTTTCACCCTCTTTTACAGTAGATTTAGGTTGTTGATTTCGAAATTGTGCTTCGGCTTTCTCCTGCATTTTATTGACCACTTTCTTAATTAAAAAGGGAGCAAATAACTTTGCCAAAAACTTAAAAGCATACATGAAAAATACAACATATAAAATTGTTTTAATTAAACCTAAAGCCATCTCTTCAATATTCTCTTTTAAAATTAATAATTCTCCCCAAAAATAACAATTTGTAAACAATACCAACGTTAACAAACTGCAAATATTTACAGGACTTAAAAAAGAAACCCTTCAATTTAAAGAATGGTATTTTTACAGTATGTTTGTATAGCAATGAAAGAAAGCTAATTTAACCTTTTTATTTTGAAAAAAACTACCTTACAATATAGACTCACATTCTTCTTAATTGCTTCTTGTTTCTTAGGAGTACATGCGCAATACACTAATGTGATCAATTCAAACAAACCAGGATTTTCAGAAAGCCCTTACAGTGTAGGTACCGGGATTTACCAGTTTGAAAGCAATCTCTTTTATCGAGACATGAGTATAGAGTCAACATTCTCTCAGCCGCAATCTTTGGGGATTGATTTGTTATTCAGAACTAGTTTTTTTCTTGAAAAGTTAGAATTTAGTACTCACTTAAGTTACCAAAGAGACCAAGTAGCTTTTAATAATGTTTTTACATCGAATGATTTTACAAGTGGATTAAGCAACGCAACGATTGGTGCTAAATATTTAGTTTTTCAACAAGAATTTACAGACAAAAGCAAAGAGGTACGAAGTTGGAAAAAAAGAAATGCTTTTGATAAAAAAAGACTTATTCCTTCCGTAGCAGTCTATGCAGGATTCAATACAAACTTTTTAGGAGACCTCCACAAAACCTCTAAAGTATCTCCTAAACTGGGAGTGTTATTACAAAATGATTTGAGTAATGACTTTAATGTGATTACCAATTTCTATTATGATAAAATGGGAACTGACGCTGCTGAATTTTCTTATATTATAACAGGAACCTACAGTTTTAATGATCGCTGGTCTACTTTTTTTGAGAACCAAGGCATCTTTAAAAAAGAGCAAAAAGACACAAACATTGGAACCGGTATTGCTTTCTTATTAACAACCAATCTTCAAGTAAACGCATCGGCAAGAGGCATGTTTGAGGGAAATTCGACTGGATATTATACAAGTTTAGGCGTTTCTTATAGAATTGATAGACATCAGGATTCTTATATTGAACTGGACGACAATGGCAACCCTATTGAAGACAGCCCAGAAGACAAATTGAAGAAAAAGAATTTCTTTGGGAGAATCTTTAGTATTTTCAAAAAGAAAGATCCAGCAGAAAAAGGAACAGAAAAAGAAACAACAAAGAAAAAGAAAAAACGCCGTGGCTTTTTCGGGCTTTTTAAAAAGAAGAAAGAAACAGCGCTGGAAAAAATTGAAAGGGAAATTAAAGAATTGGAGAAAAAAATTAAAAAAGACGGCAATTTGCCTTCAAATATCATGAAATGATAACGCTTCAAAAAGTTACTTCTAAAAAGGAAATGAAACAATTTGTCTTATTTCCTTTTTCACTTTATAAAAACAATCCCTATTGGGTTCCTCCAATTGTAAAAGATGAGATTGCTAGTTTTGATTCTTCCAAAAACCCTGTTTTTGAGAATGCAGAAGCTCAATTTTTTATAGCGTTTAAAAACGGTGAAATTGTTGGAAGAGTTGCCGCCATCATCAATTGGCTAGAGGTTGAAAAACAACAACTAAAAAAAATGCGTTTTGGTTGGTTTGATTTTATTGACGACATTGAAGTATCTAAAGTGCTGTTAAATAAAGTAAAAGAAATTGGACTTAACAACAACTTAGCTTTTATGGAAGGTCCCGTAGGGTTCAACAACCTCGACAAAACAGGGGTTTTAACAGCAGGTTTTCAACATATTGGCACCATGATAACCTGGTACAACCATCCCTATTATAAAGAGCACTTAGAGCAATTGGGCTTTGTAAAAGAGAAAGAATATTTCGAAAATAAGTTCCCATTTAAGAATGTTGATGGAGTGTATTTCAACAGAATGAGCAATCTTATAAAAAGACGCTTTCAGTTAAAAGCATTGGATTTCACAAAAACAAAAGACCTCCTCCCCTATGTAGATGAAATGTTTGAAGTTTTGGAAAAATCCTATGGAAAACTGTCTACATTTGTACCCATTTCAAAAGCACAGATCGCTTTTTTTAAGAGAAAATATATCGGTTTTATCAATCCAGAATATATAAAATTCGTGGTGGATCCCAATCACAAACTCATTGCTTTTGCCATTGTTATGCCCTCCTTTTCGGAAGCATTACAAAAAGCAAAAGGAACACTTTTCCCTTTTGGATTGTTTCACTTGTTGCATGCTAGAAAAAAAGCTAAAGACGTTGTTTTTTATCTGATTGGTGTAGATCCGGCCTACCAAAACAAAGGTGTGCATGCCATTCTCTTCGACCAGTGTACCAAAACTTTTGCAAAAAAAAGAATTGTAAATTGCATTCGAACGCCAGAATTGGCAGACAACGATGCCATTCAAAAAATATGGAAAAACTTTGATCCTACAAGACATAAAAGACGAAGCACCTATAAGAAGATGCTTTAGGCTTGAAGTTTAAAAGGTTTTGGAAAGCTTAAGAAGAACAACTCTAAAAAAAAATACAATAGCTGCTCGTGTTGAATCGAGAACTAACTTAAATAAAAAATCTAATATCTGTAAGAAGATCTTAACTTTACCACTTAGAAACAATTTTAAACACTGAAACACCTTTACCCATGCAACTCTTTTACAATTCAGAAATTTCTACCGCCACCAAACAGCTTGTTTTCGATAAGATTGAGAGCAAACACATTGTGCGTGTATTGCGGAAGAAAGAAAATGATGTGTTAAAAATTACCAACGGAAAAGGCTATTTGTTTGATGCAAAAATAAGTTTTGCAAGCGATAAAAAATGCATGGCAGACATTATTACTGTGACCGAAAAAGAGAAGCCATGGAATTACTACCTCCACATTGCCATTGCACCCACCAAAAACAATGATCGCATAGAATGGTTTTTAGAAAAAGCTACCGAAATTGGTATTGATGAGATCACCCCCATTATTTGCGCAAACTCGGAAAGGAGAGTTGTAAAACTCGATCGATTTGAAAAAATCATCCAGTCAGCAATGAAACAATCTTTAAAATTCACACTCCCAAAACTGAATCCACCTATAAAATTGAATACATTTCTACAGCAGGAATTGGACGGAACCCGATGTATTGCACATTGTGAAGATCAAGACAAAAGCCTCCTTAAAACAGTAGTAAAGCCTGCTGAAAAAGTAACGATTCTTATTGGTCCTGAAGGTGATTTTTCTGGGGTTGAAATCGAAAAAGCATTGACAAAAAAATGGACCCCTGTTTCTTTGGGAGAAAGCAGACTTCGCACAGAAACTGCTGCATTGGTTGCCGTAAATTTGGTTTCTTTTATGAATGAATAAGTTTTTTACTATATTGCTTCTTTTCTAATCAATAGCGATTTATGAAGCCTCTCTTACTTTTCTTTTTTTGGAGTTTATGCCTAACGGCACATTCACAAGATGTGGCTATTTTAAAATACAATGGCGGTGGCGATTGGTATGCAAATCCAACAGCAATTCCAAATCTGATAGCCTTTACCAATACAACCATTCATACCACGATTTCTAAAATCCCAAAAACAGTTGCTGTGGGCAGTCAGGATCTTTTTAGTTTCCCAATTGTATTTATGACCGGACATGGAAATGTTATATTTTCAGAGAGTGAGGCAGAAAATTTAAAGAACTATTTAACTTCTGGAGGTTTTTTGCACATTTCCGATAATTATGGCTTGGACACTTACATTCGAAAAGCACTCAAAAATGTATTCCCCGAATTAGAATTAATAGAAGTTCCTTCAAATCATGAGATTTACAATCAGACCTATAAGTTCCCAAACGGAATTCCAAAAATTCACGAGCACGATCAAAAAAAAGCCCAAGGTTTTGGATTGTTTTACGAAGGTCGATTAATGGTTTTTTATGATTATGAAACCGATTTAAGTGACGGATGGGAAGATGCAGAAATACACAACAACCCTAAAGTAGTTCGAGAAAAAGCCTTGAAAATGGGGTCAAACATTATTGAATATGCTTTTAAAAATTAATGCAATGCAACCTCAAATAGATATCGATGCAATAAAAATAAACTTTGATACACAGGGTTTATGGATCTTAAACATTGCCATTGCAATCATCATGTTTGGTGTTGCTTTGGGGATTTCTATTGCCGATTTTAAACGCTTGTTAAAAAGTCCGAAAATTGTGTTCGTTGGCGTCTTGTCCCAATTTGCATTATTACCAGCAGCAACTTTTTTAGCTATTTTAATCCTAGAACCCCATCCAAGTTTTGCACTCGGAATGATACTTATCGCAGCTTGCCCTGGTGGAAATGTTTCCAACTTTTTCAGTAAAATGGCGGGCGGAAATGCGGCGCTATCTGTAAGTTTAACTGCTTTTGCAACCCTCATTTGCATTGTAATGACTCCTTTTAATTTACAGTTCTGGGGAAGTTTATATGCTCCTACAAATAAAATATTAAAAACAGTCGAATTGAATTCAGTAGACATTCTTAAATTGGTCTCTCTTATTTTGGGAGTTCCTTTGTTTTTCGGAATGCTCATTAAACATTACCATGCTGAGATGGCTGAAAAAATAGAAAAAGTATTAAAACCACTTTCAATGTTGGTATTTATCGCTCTTATTTTTATTGCTTTTTCACAAAACTTAGACGTGTTTTTCAACCACATTCATCATGTAGCATTATTGGTTATTTTTCACAATATTTTCGCGTATGTTTTGGGCTATTACACCGCTAAAAGCTTTGGTTTGAATCCGAAAGATACCAAAACAATAGCTATGGAAACGGGGATTCAAAATGGAGGATTGGGATTGTTATTGATTTTTAGTTTTTTTGATGGCTTGGGTGGAATGGCACTGTTGGCTGCATTTTGGGGAATATGGGATGTTTTTTCTGGACTTCTTCTCGCTACCTATTGGGGAAGAAAATCACAACCAGAAATTTTATAATGATGTTTAAACAAAGTAAAAATAAGATATGATTCAAAAAATTTGGTTTGCTTTTATTTCGAATACCATACAATTAGGTTTGTTTTTTTACAGTAAAAAAATAACCGTTCGTGGTAGAAAAAACGTTCCAAAAAAAGGCGCTGTTTTGTTTGCTGTAAATCATCCAAATGGATTGGTAGATCCTTTGTATGTATCCACCACAAATGGTCGACGTAATCATTTTTTAGTAAGAGCTGCCTCCTTTAAAAAACCGATTATCAAAAAGATTTTAGAGTCTTTAAATCTAATGCCTATTTATCGAATTCGAGACGGAATACAACAACTTGCCAACAATCAAGAAATTTTTGAAAAGTGTTTTAAAATACTTCACAAAGAAGATACCTTAATGATTTTTCCTGAAGGAAGTCATAATAAAAAAAGAACTGTACGCCTTTTGAGTAAAGGGTTTACACGTATTGTTTCTGGGGCTCTAGAAAAACATCCCGAATTGGAAATACAAGTAGTTCCGGTAGGTATCACTTATCAACACGCGTCAAGCTTCCCCTCAAAAGTAGTGGTGCGTTATGGACATCCAATTGCAACAAGAACAATTTTTGAAGCAAATGCACCCGCAAAAGCAATCAATATTTTAAAAGCAGCTGTCACAACACAATTAAAAGAACTAAGTGTACATATACCCGATGACGAGAATTATGATGCTGTTTTACAACAATTAAATGATGCCCAAGTCGATTTTACACAGGTAGACCAAGTTAACAAAATGATTGAAAGCGGAATCTTCCCAAAGCCCAAAAAGGGAAAAAAGAACTTTTTAAAACCCTTACTATACCTGATTCAACTGAATAGTATACTTCCTTTTTTAATTTGGAAAACAGTACTAAAAAAAATTGATGAAATTGAATTTGTAGATACGTTTCGTTTTAGTTTGAACCTGGTATTGATTCCTATTTTTTATAGTGTTCAAGCTTGGATACTTGGAGTTGCTTTCGGAACTTTAGTGGGTTTCTTTTACCTAACAATTTCAGCTTTATTAATTCTATTGTATGCAAAGTGTGCACCTACAAATACAAAATCACATATAGAATTGGATTCCTAAAAGAGGGCATCTAAAACAAAAAACTAATTTTAATCAATAATTGCATTTTGGATGATCTGCTGAATTTTTGTGCGCATGTTGTGCTTTACCAATCCGTCATTTTCCATTGTTGGATAAACTCTATTCGATAAGAAAACATAAACAATTCTACTTACTGGATCAGCCCATGTATAGGTGCCGGTAAAACCGGAATGACCAAAACTCTCCTCAGAAACACAACCACAAGTAGCTTTCTCTGCTGGGTCTATCTGCGGCTTATCAAAGCCCAAACCTCTACGAACATTCACCTCCGAAAAATAACGCTTGTTAAATTTGGTGATGGTTTCCGGTTTTAGATATCGTTTACCTCCATAAAAGCCTTTTTGCAAATACATTTGCATCATTTTCGCAATATCATTCGCATTGGAAAACACCCCTGCATGTCCACCAATACCTCCCAACATTGCAGCACCCATATCATGCACATTTCCATGCAACAATTGGTTTCTAAAATAGCTGTCTTTTTCAGTAGGGATTATTTCATTTTTATTGAATTTCAAAAGTGGTAAATAGGTCATTCTGTGAGCACCTAAAGCTTGATAAAAGGATTCATCTACTAATGTTGCCAACGACTTTTTACCCTTTTTCTCTAACACTTCTTTAAAAAGATAATAGCCTAAATCACTGTATTTATACCCCACCTCTTCTCTTTGAGGAGCTTCTTTGATGTATGTATAAATACTGTCTTTATAATTTTTCCTTAAATAGAAGTTCTCGGCAACTTTCGTCTTGTATAAGGAAGTTTTTTTAGTGCTATAAAATTGCTGTAAATTAGCTCCCGTAATACTGTCTTGTGTGCCTTTATAAAAAGGAATCCACGCTTTCAGACGTCCATAATGGGACAATATTTCTTTGACGGTAACTGTGTCTTTGTTCGATTTCTTGAAAATAGGTAGCATTTCTTTCAATGTTGAATTTAGAGAAAAGACCCCCTCCTCTTCTGACTTCATAATTAAGGGTAAAGAAGCTAAAATTTTAGTAAGAGATGCCACATCATAAAGATCCGAATTTTTTACTTTTAGCTGCTGATCATTGGTATGATAACCAAAACTTTTTTGGTAAACAACCTTCCCTTCCCTAGCTACTAAAACTTGAGCTCCAGGAGCCATTTTTTCTTTTAAAATAGTATCTATTGTTCTTTCAATATTTTTTAATTTCTCTGAAGACAACCCAACATCTTCGGGTATTGAATACCCCAATCTATTTAAGTTTGAAGTATATAACCCGAGTCCTTCTGGAAACTCTTTTTTGATAGATACTGGCAACTTCCCTTTGGCTTTAATTGCGCCAAAAATAAGTTGTGCTGTAAGTTCTTGTGCGATGCGACTGTTCTGATAAGAAACCACAATACTCTCGATGTCTGCGAAAGATTTTACTTGCAATAGGCTGTATGGACTTGCGAAAACTGACAAAATCACTCTTTTAGTTCGTGCAATTTCCTGTAATTTAATTCGATCTTTTTTACTGAATTTATAGCTTTTCCAGGGGTGTAAATTCGATGTATGAAAACCAATAATCACTAAACTATATGGTTTTAATTTCTGATTTAATTGGGCATCATTTACCTCTAAAACATCAATTTTAGCATAATTCTTTAGCATTGAAACAAAATGTTCTCCAGAGTCATCTCCCAAAGATACATAGGCAATTTGTTGTTTATCAAGGTTTCTTATCGGTAAAAGTTGTGCTTCACTTTTAATGACGGTCAAGGATTTTTCAACTAATTTCCGATGAAGTAATGCATCTTGTACAGTATTTAAGTCTTCATTTAAATTCGAAATTGCAACGGGTTTGTAATCATTTAAACCCACTAGATACTTTGCCGCAAGAATTTTACGTACAGAAACATCCAAACGTTCCTCCGTTAAAACACCTGTTTTTAAAGAGGATTTCATTAACTGAATGGACCCTGGAACGTCTTGCGGTATTAACAATAAATCATTTCCTGCTAAGATTGCCGCCAAATCTATTTCTGAAGATGTAGAATAATTGGCAGCTCCTTTCATGTTGAGTCCATCCGTAATAATCAACCCTAAAAAGCCCATTTTCACTTTCAAGAGATCCGTTACTATTTTTGGTGATAGCGAGGAGGGCAAAGCAGCGTTTGGTTCTATCTGAGGAATACTTAAATGCGCTGTCATTACACTCGCAACGCCAGCATCAAACATTTTTTTATAGGGATACAATTCTAAAGTATCCAAGCGTTGAGCGTCAAAATTAACTACGGGTAAGGTATGGTGAGAGTCGGTTGCGGTATCTCCATGTCCAGGGAAATGTTTAGCATTTGCCAAAACACCTTCGCTTTGCATTCCTTTTGTAAAAGCAATGGATTTGTCGGTTACATTTATTTTATTTTCACCAAAAGAACGGTTGCCAATGATTGGATTGTCTGGATTGGTATTGATGTCTACTACGGGGGCAAAATTAATATGAATTCCCAATCTTTTACAGTGTGCTCCTACTCTTTTTCCAAATTGCTCAATAAATGAATTATCTTGAATGGCCCCTAGTGTCATATTCCAAGGATATCGAAACGTGTTTTTTAAACGCATATCTAAGCCCCATTCTCCGTCGATACCGATCAATAAAGGCACTTTAGAATGCGCTTGGTATTTGTTGTTTAAAACAGCTTGTTTTACAGGAGTTCCTTGCATGAAGATTAAATTCCCTATGTGATATTTGGTAATCAATTCTGAAATAAAATCTTCGTGTTTTTGATCTAAATTAGAATAGGCTTGCACCATAAACAACTGTCCAATTTTCTGATCAACAGTCATCGTATTCATCAAACTGTCTACCCAAATTTGTTGAGCTTCAAAGTTTTCTGCTCTTAAAGGAGCGACACTTTGTGAAAATAAATTAGAAACAACACTAATACAAAATACTAAAAGCAACTTTTTTTTCATGTGAGTATTCTTTCAATCTTTATACCAAAAAACGTTTGTGCCAACTTTTATTGGCTGTAACCTCCCAGTTGTTTTCAAAATCTTCTTTTGTAGCAATCATATTGTTAAAAACGATGGTGGATGCAGTAATTTTTTGAGCTTTCGCAAAACGCTGAAAAACAGGTAATTTTACAATATTAATGGTCTCGTTATCTTTAAAACTAATATTCATTTTGTCCATCAAGTCCAATTGTAATTCAGACTGCAACCCTTGTACAAATCGAACGGAACTATCTATAGAACAGCCAGAAACATTGTTAAAACTTTCATCTACAGCCAATACTAAAAACTGATTGTATTTAATGGTAAAAGATCCTTTCAAATCATCTCCATGACGTGTCCATTGATTGATGAATTCTTCTGCTTTTGCTGAAATAAATTCGATTTCTTTATCCGTAAATTCTCGATCTGATTGGTAAATCCAAACACGAGAATTATTTGGTAAATTTTTATAATGGGTAAACATTGTAAATGCTTTTAATTTATTTTATGGAAGCATATGCTCCTACTATTTTTTCAAGATCTTAATACATTCCAAGACCTGTAAGGTTTTGAAAGCCTAACAGCTATTTAATTATCTTAAATTAAACTTCTGTTGTAAAGCTTGTAATTTTTCGGGCTCAGTCATGGTTTTTTTTGGAGCCTCCATTCGTTCTTTAATTTCTTGCAGTACTTTTTTAGTATACAACGGAAAATCTGCATTTTGCATCCAGTTATTATATCCTGGATTTTCTTTCAATACAGCTTCAACAGTTCTTCCTTTGTGTTTTCCAAATGAAAAGATCTCTTCTCCTTCTTCATTCATTAGTATAAAACCTGCAAAATCCGCTCTTTTCCCATGAGATGAATATTCACTCAACGCATCGACAGAGTTCTCAATATCATCATACTTATCTAATTGTGCTAATAAAATTTCATAGGTGGCGTTAGTATCTGCTTCTGCACCATGAGCACCCTCCAATTCTTTACCACAGTAAAATTGATACCCTGCACCCAGGGTTCTCTGTTCTTTTTTATGAAAAATAACTTGTACATCAATGGCTTTTCTGTCTTTCATATTAAAATCAACCCCTGCGCGCATTAGCTCTTCTGCGAGTAACGGAATATCGAATCTATTTGAATTGAATCCAGCTAAATCACAACCTGCAATCATTTTATCAATTTCTGGGGCTAGTTCTTTAAATGTTGGCTCGGTGACTACTTGCTCGTTGGTGATTTTATGAATTGCAGATGCTTCTGCTGGAATTTCTACCTCTGGATTTACCAACCACGTTTTACTTTCTTTATTTCCGTTGGGAAATACTTTTAAAATCGCAATCTCCACAACACGATCTGTTGCAATATTAACACCGGTAGTTTCTAAATCAAAAAATACAATGGGTTTTGTTAAATTTAAATTCATCTTTTTATTTTTTATGCTCTTTTTTTTATTGAAAATCGATCTAATGACAGCAAGCTATAAAAACGATTTTAAAATGCGTTATTTCGTAAATTTATCTTTCAGAAATAGGTAAGCATAAAGATATAAAAAATAGTGGTTTTTAGCCCTCAAAAAAAACTCCTTCTGTAAATGTATTTTTACGGGTTTTATTTGCTGTAAAACAGCACCCTCTAAATCGTGTAAAGATGACTCTTAATCAATGAGCTCATTAAAAGAAAAACACTGATTTTTCTTACTCTTTTAGGAAGCTATGAACAGCTATGGCATTGAATACCGGAAGTGAATTTTAATTATTTTTTTTTAATATTCAAAAACACCAAACTCACTTTTGATGGTCAATTTTTTCGAATTCGCTGAAGCCACACTACCCACAATTTGGGCGTTTACGTTGTATGATTTTGAGATGGCGATAATGTCTTGCGCAATTTCTGGAGAAACATAAATTTCCATTCTGTGTCCACAATTAAAAACTTGATACATTTCTTTCCAATCGGTATTCGATTGTTCTTGTATCAATTTGAATAAAGGGGGTACTGGAAATAGGTTGTCTTTTACGATATGTAAATTCTCTACAAAATGTAAAATTTTAGTTTGCGCACCTCCAGAACAATGCACCATTCCGTGTACTGTTTTCGAGTCGAAATTCGATAAAATTTCTTTTATTATTGGTGCATAAGTTCTTGTTGGAGACAAGACTAATTTCCCAGCATTTATGGGAGAATTTTCGACACTATCTGTTAATTTTACGTTTCCAGAATAGACCAATTCTTCAGGAACAGCCACATCAAAACTCTCTGGATATTTATCGGCTAAATATTTATGAAAAACATCGTGTCTTGCAGAAGTCAATCCGTTGGATCCCATACCTCCATTATATTCCGTTTCATAAGATGCTTGTCCAAAAGATTCCAATCCAACAATCACATCGCCTGGTTTAATATTGGCATTGTCTATTACTTCAGAGCGCTTCATTCTTGCTGTTACGGTAGAATCTACGATAATGGTTCGCACTAGATCGCCAACATCTGCGGTTTCTCCTCCAGTAGAATGAATGGTGACTCCAAAGCCTTTTAAATCTGCTATTAATTCTTCTGTTCCGTTGATAATTGCGGATAAAACTTCTCCTGGAATTTTACTTTTATTTCGACCAATGGTCGAAGACAACATAATATTGTCTGTTGCACCAACACACAATAGATCGTCAATATTCATAATCAATGCATCTTGCGCAATGCCTTTCCATACAGAAACATCACCTGTTTCTTTCCAATACATATAAGCCAAAGAAGATTTTGTTCCAGCGCCATCTGCATGCATTATCAAACAATAATCTTCATCATTTGTTAAATAATCAGGTACAATTTTACAAAATGCTTTTGGAAACAATCCTTTGTCGATGTTCTTAATCGCATTGTGCACATCTTCTTTCGATGCAGAAACGCCTCTTTGTGCGTATCTTTTGGAAACTTCTTGACTCATGTTATGGGTTGTGTTGTTGTTGCAAATTTAGTCTTTTGATTAAAAAAAACACCACAATTTAGAAATGAATTTATCTCGTAAAAAGCAATTCTCTGTACTTTGTTAATGGCCATAAGTTGTCATCCACCATGGTTTCCAACTTATCACAATGATATCGTATTTCTTCGAAATAAGGTTTTACTTTATTGCAATACAACTCCGCAGATTTTAAGCCCGTTTGTTTGTTGGCGTTTTTACGTTCTTGGGTCATTTTGTTTACCAACGCATTGATTTCTGTAATATGATTTGAAATAATCATAATTAACTCAATCTGCTCCTTGGCAATATTTTTGAAATTATCACCAAAGATCTCTTTCAAATTCTTTGTGTTTTCTAACAGCGTGTTCTGATAAATAATCGCAGTTGGCACCACATGATTTCTAGAAATATCCGCTAAAACCCTACTTTCTATTTGTATTTTTTTAGTGTATCCCTCCAATTCAATTTCGTAACGAGCTTCAATTTCTACTTTGCTCATAACATCCATTTCTTCATACAGATCAATCACTGCTTTCGAAATTTTAACTTTTAATGCTTCTGGTGTGGTTTTGTTATTACTTAATCCGCGTTTTTTGGCTTCTTTTTCCCAAGCATCTCCATATCCATCTCCTTCAAATCGAATCTTTTTAGATGCCTTGATGTATTCTCTTAGAACATTAAATACAGCTTCGTCTTTTTTAAGGTTTTTTGTCTCAATTAATTGATCAACTTCATTTTTAAATTCTTTTAATTGTTTGGCAACGATCGTATTTAATACCGTCATTGGTGTAGCACAATTCGACCACGAACCTACTGCTCTAAACTCAAATTTATTTCCTGTAAAAGCAAATGGAGAGGTTCTATTTCTGTCGGTATTGTCTAATAAAATCTCAGGAATTTTACCAATAATATTTAGTTTTAAATCTGTTTTTTCTTGGGGTGACAACTTCCCTTTTGTGACATTTTCTAATTCATCTAAAACTGCAGATAACTGACTTCCTATAAATACCGACATAATTGCTGGTGGCGCTTCGTTAGCTCCTAAGCGGTAATCGTTACTTGCAGATGCAATGGAAGCTCTTAGCAGTTCTTGGTTTTCATAAACAGCTTTAATGGTGTTCACAAAAAAGGTTAAGAATTGTAAATTTTTCATCGGTGTTTTTCCAGGGCTTAACAAATTGACACCTTTGTCTGATGATAAGGACCAATTGTTATGTTTTCCTGAACCGTTGATTCCAGCAAATGGTTTTTCGTGAAACAATACTTTAAAATGATGGCGCTTAGATACTTTTTCCATCACATCCATTAATAAAGAATTGTGATCTACGGCTAAATTAGCTTCTTCAAAAATGGGCGCCAATTCAAACTGATTTGGTGCCACTTCATTGTGTCTTGTTTTTACAGGAATACCCAACAACATGCATTCTTGTTCTAAGTCTTGCATAAAACTCATGGCACGAGCTGGAATGGTTCCAAAGTAATGATCGTCTAATTGTTGACCTTTGGCTGGAGAATGTCCTAGCAAAGTTCTACCTGTCATTAAAAGATCGGGTCTTGACAAAGCCAAAGCTTCGTCAATTAGAAAATATTCTTGCTCCCATCCTAGGGTTGCATTTACTTTGGATACATTTTTATCAAAATATCTACAAACAGCGGTTGCTGCAGTATCTACAGCCTGCAAAGCTCTTAATAAAGGAGTTTTATTATCCAGTGCTTCTCCTGTATATGATACAAAAATAGTTGGAATACACAAGGTCGTTTCATAGACAAATGCTGGCGATGTTGGATCCCAAGCAGTGTATCCTCTTGCTTCAAAAGTATTTCTAATGCCTCCGTTTGGAAAACTAGAAGCATCGGGTTCTTGTTGAACCAATTGCTCACCATCAAATTTTTCTACAGCCAAACTTCCATTGATCGATTCAAAAAAGGCATCATGCTTTTCTGCAGTTGCACCTGTTAAGGGTTGAAACCAATGCGTATAATGCGTCGCTCCTTTAGACATTGCCCAATCTTTCATACTCACTGCAACTTGATCGGCGATTTTACGGTCTATTCTTTTGCCATGAACAATTGCATCCATTACACTCTCATATGCAGCACTGGTTAAGTATTGTTGCATCGCATTTTTATTAAAAACGTTTTTCCCAAACAAAGAGGATCTTTTTTCGGATTCAACAATTTTAATCGGTTTTCTGTTGAGCGTTTCTTGTAAAGCATTAAACCTAATGATTGACATATGAGTAATTTTTGGTTGAATAAAATTTAATAATACAAATATACCCTTTCAATTTTAGGGATTAAATAATTTTGTTAACATTTTTATCATTTTACCCCCTATTTTTTTGATACCTCGTCAAAAATTTTCATTTTTGCATAGTTAATAATATTCATTTATAATTCTTTACAATGGCAAAAATTAAATTAGAATACATTTGGTTAGATGGTTATTTCCCAACTCAGAACATGAGAAGTAAAACCAAAGTAGAAGAACATGAAAACTTTCAAGGAACTATTGAAGAGCTAGGAAACTGGTCTTTTGATGGGTCATCAACAAAACAAGCTTCTGGAGATGCTTCTGACTGTTTATTAAAACCGGTTGCAATCTACCCTGATCCTACAAGAAGAAATGGATACTTAGTAATGACTGAAGTTTTAAACGCTGATGGTACACCGCACGTTTCTAACGGAAGAGCAACGATTGAAGATGAAGACAATGATTTCTGGTTTGGTTTTGAGCAAGAATACTTTATCATGGATACCAAAACACAATTGCCTTTAGGATTCCCTATTGGTGGTTATCCTGCTCCACAAGGAATGTATTACTGTTCTGTGGGAGGAAAAAATACGCATGGTAGACTTTTAGTTGAAGAGCATGCAGATTTATGTATTGATGCTGGATTGAACTTTGAAGGAATTAACCAAGAGGTTGCTTCTGGACAATGGGAATATCAATTGTTTGCGAAAGGCGCAAAACAAGCGGGTGACGAAATTTGGATATCTCGTTACTTATTAGACCGTTTAACAGAACAATATGGTTATTATATCGACTACCATCCAAAACCTTTAGGTAAAGACATGGACTGGAATGGTTCTGGAATGCATGCAAACTTTTCAAATACTGTTTTAAGAGAATGTGGTTCTCAAGAAACATATGAGAAAATTTGTGAAGCATTTAGACCAGTAGTAAAAGAACACATTGAAGTATATGGTGAGTTTAACGAACAACGTTTAACAGGTGACCATGAAACAGCGTCTATTCACGATTTCTCTTACGGAATCTCTGATAGAGGAGCGTCAATTCGAATTCCAATTATTACGGTTGAAAAAGGCTGGAAAGGTTGGTTAGAAGACAGAAGACCTGCTTCAAACGGGGATCCTTATAAGATTGCTGGTAGAATTATTAAAACTGTAAAATCGGCGAATATTAGCTAGATTTTAAAAAATAGATTCACAAAAAGGCTCGCAATTTGCGAGCCTTTTTTTATGTATTCAATTCTTTTTTAAAGTGTTCTGTAAATAAATGCCCCATAAAGGACAAGTAAAACGATTCCATGTTTCCAATTTAACTGAAACCTTTTCGGTAAAAAGACAAAGGGTAAGGTTAGAAAAGAGATTCCCAACATCCAGAAGATATCATTGCTCAATAAACCGAGATCCGAAACAGCAACGGGTGTTACTATCGAAGTGATTCCTAAAACAGCTAAAATGTTAAAAATATTGGATCCGATTAGGTTTCCCAATGAAATGGCCTTCTCTTTCTTTATAACTGCAATAATGGAAGCGGATAATTCAGGAATACTGGTTCCTACAGAAACCACTGTTACTGCAATGATACGTTGACTCACTCCAAAATCTTCAGCCATTGCTTTTGCACCTTTCACCAACAATTCCGATCCAGCCCAGAGACCAACGCCTCCGATCACCAGATAAAACAACATATAAAATAGAGACAGTGCATCTTCATCTTCAGGAAGATCTTCTTCAAGGGTAGCCTTTTGAAAGCGCAACAAATACATTAAAAATAGCACAAGCAGACTAAACAAGATGATTCCTTCATAACGAACAATGACCTGGTCGCCTGCTAAAAAAAAATACAATAAAACAGAAGCTAGCATCATTACCGGCCAATCTGTTTTGTAAAAACTTTTCTGAATTTCCATCGCCCCAAATAATAGAGTAATCCCTAAAACGAAACCTAAATTCGCAATGTTTGAACCAATTACGTTTCCAAGTGCTAAATCGGGTGCACCATTTAAAGCTGCTTTTAGACTTACAATAAGTTCAGGTGCCGAAGTTGCAAAGGAAACCACAGTCATACCTATAACTATTTTAGGAATGTTTAATTTTAAGGACAAAGCAACCGCAGCTTTCAACAACCAGTTCCCACCTAAAATCAACAACACTAAGCCTGCAATTATGAATAAAAAATTCATGTATTTTATTTTTTAGCGAAGATACATTTTTATCAGTTTTAATAAAACGAAAAGATCAAAAGGTGAAAAAAGAGCTAAAAAAAGATGTTTTTTCGACCTTTTTAAAAAATAAACAAGAAAAATCCCTTTACTTCCTAACAGTATTTAACTTATTAGCTCATTATGCATTACAAAATTAAACTTCATCGTAAGAGATAGTATTTAATATTATAATCAAAACCCTGTTTTATGTTATAAATATTAAATCAGTTTAATTAATAGTCCCTAAAATAGTTGGCAATAAGATTGCAATAAATATATATTGATATCACAATTTCGAAATTGCTCAATTTTTATAAATTTAAATCACAAAACATGATACCAATTATCTCAAAAATTATTCTATGGATTTTTCAATTTCTAATAACGCTTTTATTTTAAAAAAATGACTGAATACATCAGGTCGATTCTTCTATTTACATTTTAGCAAATTACAATGAAGTAATCATTGAAACCAAAAACAACTCACCCGCTAAAAGGTTGAGTTGTTTATTTTTTAGTAAATTTGACACCAAACAAATTGGTAATGAAAAAACAAGTTTTCAAAGTGATTGCAAAAGTGAACAAAGTCGTCTTTCCGTCTTTTACCAAAAAGCAATTAGACATTTCTAAAGCATCAAAATTCCAATTAGCAATTATTGGATGGAGAGCCTATGTTACTATGAACGCAATTGACTGAAATTTAAAATTATGACAACAGCACATATCAAAGTATTCTCGGGATCTTCAATCATTGTAAAAGGCTTAGCAGTTCGTTTAGAGGATGTCAATATTGGATCTATTACAAAGGATCATATTCATTCTGGCACGCTTGCAGGCTTTGGTACTCTGGGTAGAATGGTGGAATTGTTCATCTTAAATACCGACTTAGAAAAAGCCACGCCGATTCTCGAAACCTACAAAGAAGAAATTAATTCATAAAAAGAGTAAAATAGCTTTTCTTATTTAAAAATTGCTCCTATATTTGCACCCGCAAAAAGGCCATGTGGCGCAACTGAATAGCGCACTTGATTACGGCTCAAGAGGTTGCAGGTTTGAATCCTGCCATGGTCACAAAAAAAAGCAACTAACTTATTATAAGTTAGTTGCTTTTTTATTAAATATAAAATGAACTCTAATTGAATATAAAAAAGGAGTTAACACATCAACTTCCCTAACCCAAATACCTTCTTAGGGCAACTCTGTGTTCTGGAATTGATTTGTCGTAGTTTTCTACCACCGTTTCTAAAATTTCGGGTTTAAGTTTACCAATTTCATGGCGACCTCCATACCGAGATACAAAAAGTGTATAACTGTCTTCTTTTTTTTCAAAAATTAAATAATGGGTTTTATTCAGTTCTGTATAGGCAATTTGATTGCCCGAAAAAACATCAGATTCGTCTTTAAAAAATGCTGAAAACTGATAATATTTAAAGATATTTTCCATGTGTTAAATTAATTCGGCAGACAGGCCTAATTGTAATAGTTTCGAGCATTTTGGTTCTAACTCTTTAAATTCACCTGATTTTACAGTGCATTTTCCTTTGTAGTGCACCAAATAAGCACATTGTTCTGCTTGCTCAACCGTATGGTCACAAACAGCAACTAAAGAATCAATGACATAATCAAAAGTATTTACATCATCATTGTGCAAAACAATTTCATGCTGAAATACTTCTTGCTCAAGGGTATCGACTTCTTCTTGTATTTTTTCTTTGGTGCTCATCATTCTCACAAAATTACAACTTATTATATTTTAAAGCAACCCAATTATTTCTTTCGAGGTTAGTTTCCAATTTCAATTGGTATTTAGAAACTTCCGCATCAATCATTGGAATGTCTTCTTTGTAAAAACCACTTAAGAGCAAAACACCATTTTCATTCAGACAATTGGTATAGATCTCCATGTCCATCAACAAAATATTTCGGTTGATGTTTGCAATAATTACATCGTATTTCTTATCTGTTAACAGTGTCGAATCTCCTTCAAAAACAGAAATGTGCTCGCAATTATTGCGTTCTACATTTTCAATGGAGTTCAAATAACACCAATTATCAATATCAATTGCATCGGTTGGCTTAGCCCCTCTCATTTCCGCAAAAATGGCTAAGATTCCAGTACCACAGCCCATATCTAATACTTTTTTATTTTCCAGCTCTAGCTGCAATAAATGCTGCACCATCATGTGGGTGGTTTCATGATGCCCGGTTCCAAAACTCATTTTTGGTTCGATAACAATATCGTATTTCAAATTTGGGTTTTCATGAAATGGGGCACGAATACTTACCGTTTCATCTACCTCAATCGCTTCAAAATTCTTTTCCCATTTTGCATTCCAGTTGGTTTGAGCAACTTCATGCTGCGTGTAATCAATCAAAAACTCGTCTGAGTTCAATATAAAAATACCTTCAAAAAGCGCATCGTTCCAGTTTTCTTTTTGAATGTAGGCAGTAACGCCATTTTCATTTTCTACGAAACTCTCAAAACCAACATTGCCCAACTCTGCAATTAAAATCTCGGTTGCGGGTTCTTTTGGGGTTACGGTAAATTTGTATTCTATGTAAATATTATCCATAAATAAGTGCTAATTCAATTCAAAAAAAATGCATCAAGATTTTAAAAATCTCGATGCAAATTTATTCCTTTTCTTTAAAAGAGCGTTGAATAACTTCTTTTATATTGCTTTAATAATGGCTGTAAAATCTGCAGCGTTTAAAGCAGCTCCACCTATCAATCCACCATCTACATCTGGTTTCGAAAAGATCTCAACAGCGTTTGCTGGCTTCACACTCCCACCATATAAAATAGAAACGGCATCTGCTACTTCTCCATTGTATTGTTCTTTAATGATATTACGAATAAAAGCATGCATTTCTTGTGCTTGCTCTGGACTTGCTGTTTCGCCCGTACCTATTGCCCAAACGGGTTCATAAGCCAATACGATGTTTTTCCATGCAGCAGCTTCTAAGTGGAACAAACCATTTTTCAGTTGACTTTCAACTACACTAAAATGGTTTCCAGATTTTCGATCTTCTAACAATTCTCCAAAACAGAAAATTGCTTCCATATTATTTTCTAGAGTGGCAGAAACTTTTTCGGCTAATAACGCATCCGTTTCTCCAAAATAAGTTCTTCTTTCTGAGTGTCCTAAGATCACAGAAACAACACCAATACTTTTTAACATGTCTGCAGAAATTTCACCTGTAAAGGCACCCTTTTTTGCTTGATGCATATTTTGTGCGACTACTTCAATTTTAGAACCCTTAACATTTTGAACTCCACTAGATAGATTTACAAAAGTAGGTGCTACCAATACTCTGGTGTTTTCTAAGGATACGTCCTTTAAAGAGGTTTGAAGCTCCTTGATGAGCGTTGCTGTTTCTTCAATCGTATTATTCATTTTCCAGTTTCCTGCAACAATTTTAGTTCTCATAATGCTAATATTTAGTCGGTTTTAAAAACGTAAAATTAAGAAATGGAATAGAAAAAAAGGGAATGAAAAAGAAATAGTTACGATAACGATTTATTAGATTTCTTTCAATGCATCAAGAATGCTTTTGTCTGAGGAATTTGTTGCCTTAAAGAGCGAGACTGCACCCATTTCATCGACAACCATATACCTTGGTATCCAGCTTAAATTAACAAAATCTACAAATGCACCATTGCGCATTCCTGTGGGTATATTATAATGTACTCCCTCCATTTGAAAGCGTTGAATTCCTTTTTTCCATGCGCTATTTTTTTTATCTACAGATAAAAATAAAAAAACAACCTCTGGAAATTCACCTTGCAAACGTTTGATGGTTGGCATTCCTTTGATACAATCTGCGCACCATGAAGCCCAAATATCAATCAATACTTTTTTTCCTTTGTATTGCGCAATGACCTCTTTAAATATTACTTCTTCACCTGCTAGAGAGGTTAAAACCGCTGCATTCGCTTCATCGGAAAATTGGGTAGGAGTTTCAAAATTACAGCTAGCCATGAAAACTGCAAGCACAAGTAATGGAATGTATTTTTTCATAATTATTGCAATCTAATTCTTGGGTCTAACCAACTATAAATAATGTCTACGAGAATATTAATGAGTATGAATAAAGTGGCTATAACCAAAACACTTCCCATAATAATCGGTAGGTCTAAAGTGTTTAATGCGTTTACAATCTCTTTCCCAAGTCCGTTCCAATTAAAAATATATTCAATAAAAACAGCACCTGCCAACATCGAAGCAAACCAACCAGAAATTGCGGTAACTACTGGGTTTAATGCATTTTTAAGTGCGTGCTTTCTAACAACATTAAAAGTATTCAGCCCTTTTGCCTTAGCAGTTCTTACATAATCTTCATTTAGAATTTCTAATAATGAATTTCGCATTAATTGAATGATGACTGCCAGAGGCCGAATTCCTAAAACAATGGCTGGCAAGAGTAGGTTTTTTAGCTGCAATGTACTTCCTTCTCCAAAATCATCCACTTCATACAAACTACCGGTCATTTCTAAACCGGTAAACTCATGGAGTACAAAGCCGAACAACCAGGCAAATAAAATTGCTGAGAAAAACGAAGGAATACTCATTCCTAAGGTACTTATGATTGCTGTAATTCTATCGAAAAAAGAATCTTTGTAAATGGCGGATAAAACACCTAAAAGCAATCCAATAATAATGGCAATTGAAATAGCAGACAGGGCCAAAATAGCGGTATTTGGAAGTGTTTCTCGAATCACGGAAGCTACTTTTTTACCGTTTTTCTGAAACGATTCTCTTAAATATGGAAATTTCAACACAAGGGTTTGACTTTGGGTTGAAAAAAGAGAATGATACGAAAACGCATTGGCAGATAAAGCCGTGTAACTCTTTGCTGAATTACTATGAACAGAAATTGGAGAAAGGTCGTTTAAATAATAAAAGTATTGGGTAAGCAATGGCTTATCGAAACCATATTTTTGTTGAATTGCTTTCAGCTGTGCGGTATCTTGGCGCTGATCTAAAAGCATTCTTGAGGGGTCGCCCAAAAGGTTGAAAAGAAAAAAAATCACGGTTACAACACCAAACAGGGTAAGGAATCCGTAGAAGATTTTATTTAAAATATAGCCAATCATTAAGACAAAGATAGCAGAAAGTCCCAAAAAAATGTACCTTTACAAAACTTTTATTCGCAAAGATGACTACACAACAATTGGTTGCTGAAATACACAAAAAAAACTCTTTTTTATGCATTGGTTTGGATGTCGATATGACTAAAATTCCAACCTATTTACTCCAAGAAGAAGATCCTATTTTTGCTTTTAACAAAGCGATTATAGATGCAACAAACCACTTATGTGTTGCCTACAAACCCAATACAGCTTTTTATGAGGCCTATGGAATTAAGGGTTGGATTTCTTTGCAAAAAACAATTGCATACCTCAATAAAAACTATCCAGAAATCTTTACGATTGCAGACGCAAAACGAGGAGATATTGGGAATACATCTACCATGTATGCGAAAGCTTTTTTTGAAGACTTGGCTTTTGATTCGGTTACCGTTGCACCTTATATGGGAAAAGATTCTGTAGAACCCTTTTTAGCTTTTGAAGACAAACACACGATTCTCTTAGCATTAACGTCTAATGAGGGTGCCTTTGATTTTCAAACTAAAAAAATCAATGATCACGAAGTATATCAACATGTTTTAGAAACCTCAAAATCTTGGAAAAACTCAGAGAATTTAATGTACGTGGTAGGTGCCACAAAAGCCACTTACTTCAAAGAAATTAGAAAAATCATTCCTACTTCTTTTTTATTGGTACCCGGTGTGGGTGCACAAGGTGGTAATTTGCAGGAGGTGTGTAAATATGGTATGTCTGAAAATATTGGTTTGCTTGTCAATTCCTCTCGCGGCATCATTTACGCGGCTAATGACGAAAACTTCGCAAATGCAGCAGCAGCAAAAGCAAAAGAATTACAACAACAAATGGCAGGAATTTTAGCGTCAAATGCGATCTAAATCTCTTGAATGAAAAGCTCAAGAAAATTCTTTCTCTAGGTAAGAAACTCTACTTATTTTACTCAAAATTTTCATCGCTTTGAAGGCAGCATTGTCACTTTTATTCTCATCGATATAGCGATAATTGTCTGACTGTTCTATAAGCCTACGATAACGTTCTTCGAGATGTTTTCTATAACTAAGTAGTTGGTTTATACGTGACATTCTTCTTTTTTGAGGGCATTTAAATATACACAAATAAAAAGAACAAATAAAAAACAGTGCTTTAAATCTTAGATTTTAAGGATTTTATAGGTAGAAGACGCTCCTTTTGAAGTGAATTTAAGAATATAAATTCCTTTATTCAGTGAGGACAAATCGTGTTCTTCTGTTGATGCATTTTGAACGAAAGAAGTAACTTTCTCCCCTAACAAAGAGTAAACTGTTCCTTTTACACCAATAAGATTCGGATGAATTTGAATGGTTACGTTATTGACAACAGGATTGGGATACACTTTGATAGCATCCAAACTTGCATCTTCTTTAACAGATGCAGTCCCTTCTTGATAGACACGTACATAATCAACAATCATATCACTCTCTGTAAAAGCAGCGGTAATACTCGGCTGAATGGCTGTATTAAGTAAAATATATTGATCTGCATCGAAAGGCCAAGTGCTTGCGTTTCTTACTTCTGGCTGATAGGTATAATGATGAACACCGTCAACTTTAAAAACCATCTTATTAGGGTACCATTCTAAAGAATACACATGATAAGCGGTAGAAGCTGTTGAAATGGTTTGTCCACCGTGATTGATCGTTCCTCCATGACTTGATGGGGTATGCATGGCACTTTGAACAAAGTTTTGATTGTTCCCCCAATGTTCCATAATATCGATTTCACCACAAGCTGGCCAACTTACGGTTCCATACCCTTGAGTCTGCCAATAGGCACCTGTTTCTGTAATATTTTTCCCCAACATCCAAATGGCAGGCCAGGTTCCAACACCTGTTGGTAAAATGGCTCTTACTTCTACTTTTCCATAAGTAAAAGCTATTTTTGAATTCAACCTTGCGGATGTATATTGCTTGGTTTGTCCTTGATCGGTAAAAGTTTCTTTTTTAGCAACTAAATGCATTGCTCCATTGGAGACGTAGGTATTATCGGTTCTATCTGTGTAATGTTGTATTTCTCCATTATACCAACTACCTCCTGAAGGTAATTGGGTTTGATGAAACCACTTGTCTGAATCGATAGCACCTGAACCATCAAACTCATCAGACCATATTAATTCGTCATAAACAGGATCATCGCCCGAACCTGGATCCGAAGTATCTTCTAACACCCCATCATATAAAAAATCATCGATATAAGCAGTTACAGTATTCGAATTATCCTCGTCATTTACCTGCAGTAACACGCGATTAAAATCGGTTCTTGCAATCGGTGGTCCAGAATTTGAATTGTAGTTTAAATAATTGTCATTTTCAAAATCAAAAGTAATGGTTTGCCATTGATCTAAAACAAGTGTTTTAATAATTTCAGATTGTGTTTCCCATACAGCTCCTATATTTGAATTTTGTAACTTTAAGGAGAGTTGATTTGTTTCATTCCCTGAAATACTACTCGAGGGAACATATATTTTCAAAGAAAAAGTATGCCCTGTGGACAAATCAAAATTAGTGGGTGTATCAAAACGAACATTGGCATAAGAACCTCCAGTATCGGTGTATTTTAAAACGGTATTTGAAGTATTGATTCCCGTTTGGAAAGGATTTGAAAACTCAATATCAATTCCACAATCGTCTCCCGCCCATGATGTAATTGTACCATTTCCTTCGAAATCATCCTCAACAGTTTCCTGCGCATTTAAGAAAAGAGAACATACAATTAGTAATGGGATAAATAATTTTTTCATGTGGAATAAATTTATATTCTCAAATAAAGCAACTTTTTGAAGGCAACGCAAAATAAACACCTATACAATTACCATACACAAATAAAATATATTGCTAAAATCCTCACTATGAAATTACTAGAAAACAAAAAAACCTTACTAATTAAGAATAGAGCAATACCCAAGTAGGTAATTTTTGACTATAAGAAGGTATCTGTTTTTTTATCAAAGCCATAGGGACAATGTTTGCAACCACTTTTACAACAATGCCCTCTTTTTAAATGGTATTTCTCTGTAAAAACTCTGTAACCTTCGGCATTTAGATAATAATCTCCGTCTTCTAAGGGTATTCTTTTATTGTACATCTTGCAAAAATAGGTGGTTTTGTACTATAAAAAAAGCGTTCATAGAGAACGCTTTTACTTTTTATTTTTTGGAGGTACCGGGAGGGTATTTAGCAAGAATTTCATTGACAAATTCTTTGATCCGGAGTTCTTTTTTTTCTCTACTTTGCATGCGTAATGCTCCAGTCCCGACTCCTTGCCATATCAATTCTTTCTTTTTTCGATCTATAAAATCAATAAACAGCGTCCCTTCTGAATATTGTGAAATACTCATATTATTCTGCATACCATTCATCATCCAAGGATTCCAACCCCAGCCAAAACCATAGCCAAAATTATTTTGATTGACGTTTACTTTTTCTCTTGATTTGGTAAAAATACTCACCAACATATCTGGATTTTCAGATTTGGTAAATCCTTTTGCCTTTAATTCTGAAGAAATGGCGCGTAAAATTCTTTTTTTATCCAAATCAGAAATATCAGATTTATCAATTCCTGGCTTATAAAAAGCAAATGTTTTATAGTTCTTAAAATCTACATTCTCATCATAATCTGCGAGGACTTTCACAGAATAACACGAAGTTAGAAATGCAAGACTTAAAAATAAAAAGAGGTAGTTTTTCATGATGTGTACTTTTAAATTATTGAGTTTATTAAAGCATCGTCTACTAAGTTTGGCAAAGTAATTTTTAAGTTTTTCTCTGATTTCATTGCTCTTTTAATAGCAAAAACAGCTTCTTCATTTCTAGCCCAGCTTCTTCGAGAGATTCCATTATTAACATCCCAAAAAAGCATGGATTCCAATCGCTTCGATGCAGATTTAGATCCATCAATAAGCATGCCAAAGCCTCCATTAATCACTTCTCCCCAACCTACACCTCCTCCATTATGAATGGAAACCCAAGTTGCGCCTCTAAAACTATCTCCAATGACATTTTGAATTGCCATGTCTGCAGTAAATTTAGAACCATCATAAATATTAGACGTTTCACGGTAAGGTGAATCCGTTCCTGATACATCATGATGATCTCTTCCTAAAATTACATTTCCAATTTCTCCTCGCTTAATTGCTTTGTTAAATGCTTTTGCAATTTTTACACGCCCTTCAGCATCGGCATATAAAATTCGTGCTTGTGAACCCACCACCAAATTATTCTTTTGTGCACCTTGTATCCATTGAATATTATCGGCCATTTGCTGCTGAATTTCCGTGGGTGAATGCTGCTTTATTTTCTCTAATACTTTACAAGCAATTGCATCTGTTTTGGCCAAATCTTCTGGATTTCCAGATGCACATACCCATCTAAAAGGTCCAAAACCATAATCGAAACACATCGGTCCCATAATGTCTTGCACATAACTGGAATATTTAAAATCAATCTTATTGTCCGACATCACATCGGCTCCTGCCCTGCTAGCTTCTAATAAAAAAGCATTTCCATAATCGAAAAAATAGGTCCCTTTTGCGGTGTGTTTATTAATCGAATTTGCGTGTCTTATTAATGTTTCTTGTACTTTTTGTTTAAACAATGTAGGATTTTCCGCCATCATTATATTGGCAGCCTCAAAAGAAAGATCCGCTGGATAATATCCGCCTGCCCATGGATTGTGTAAGGAAGTTTGATCCGAACCTAAATCGACATGAATGCCTGCTTTATCAAATTTTTCCCAAACATCCACAACATTCCCCAAATAGGCCAATGAAACTATTTCTTTGGATAATTTTGCTGATTTTACTCTAGCAACTAACACATTCAAATCAGTTATTTTCTCATCTATCCAACCTTGATCCAGTCGTATTTGAGTAATTTTTGGATTTACTTCAGCACATACCGTTATACAGCCCGCAATCGACCCTGCTTTGGGTTGTGCTCCAGACATTCCCCCCAAACCGGAAGTCACAAAGAGATTCCCAGCAGGAGTTTTATTTATTTTACGAAAAGCATTTAACACTGTAATGGTTGTTCCATGTACAATTCCTTGAGGACCAATATACATATAACTACCGGCTGTCATTTGTCCATACTGAGAAACACCCAAAGCGTTCATTTTTTCCAAATCATCTGGCTTGGAATAATTGGGAATGACCATTCCGTTGGTCACGACAACGCGCGGAGCATTTTTATGCGATGGAAATAATCCCATCGGATGCCCAGAATGCATAGTCAATGTTTGTTTATCTGTCATCTCCGACAGATATTTCATGGTTAATAAATATTGTGCCCAATTTTGAAAAACAGCACCATTACCTCCGTAAGTAATCAATTCATGTGGGTGTTGGGCAACTGCATAATCCAGATTGTTCTGAATCATTAGCATAATTGCTTTTGCTTGTGTTGACTTTCCGGGGTATTCAGAAATTGCTCTTGCTTTCATTTCATAATTTGGGCGAAAGCGATACATATAAATTCGCCCGTATTTTGCTAATTCATCCGCAAATTCTGGTAATAGTATGGCATGATGCTTTTTATCAAAATAGCGAAGTGCATTTTTAAGAGCTAATTTTTTCTCAGTGGAAGTTAAAATATCTTTTCGTTTTGGCGCATGATTTATTGCTACTTCATATTCTTTTTTATTGGGTAAAACGTCTGGAATTCCTTGTTGTATTTGAGCTGCAAATGTCATAAAAATTTCTATTTTCAAAATCTAAAACAAATATATTTCTTTTTTGGATACTTTAATTAACTATTCAAAAAAATAGCGTTTCTTTTAAGAAATCCCTAAATTGCAGCCTTAATTTTCTACAAAATTTACGAATGGAACAAATTAAACCTTATAAACCAAAACATAAAGTAAGAATTGTTACGGCTGCTTCTCTGTTTGATGGGCACGATGCTGCGATCAATATTATGCGCAGAATCATTCAATCTACCGGAGTAGAGGTGATTCACCTTGGACATGACCGTAGCGTAGAAGAAGTGGTCAATTGCGCCATTCAAGAAGATGCCAATGCCATTGCAATTACTTCCTATCAAGGAGGTCATAATGAGTATTTTAAATACATGTTCGATCTACTGAAAGAAAAAGGCGCAACACACATCAAGATCTTTGGTGGCGGTGGCGGTGTTATTCTTCCTGAAGAAATTAAGGAATTAATGGACTACGGTGTTGCACGTATTTATTCTCCAGATGATGGACGTGCATTAGGCTTGCAAGGAATGATTAATGACTTGGTGCAACAAGCGGATTATGCAATTGGAGACGTACTCAACAATGAACTTGAAAATTTAGCTAAAAAGGAAATTGGGAGCATTGCTCGTATTATATCTGCTGCTGAAAACTTCCCTGAAGTTGCCAAAGCAACCTTAGAAAACATTCACCTAAAAAACAAAAACTCAAAAACACCCGTCCTTGGAATTACAGGAACTGGAGGCGCTGGAAAATCTTCTTTGGTCGATGAATTGGTGCGTCGTTTTTTAATTGATTTTCCTAAAAAAACAATTGGAATTATTTCTGTTGACCCCTCAAAGAGAAAAACAGGCGGTGCGCTTTTAGGCGATCGAATACGAATGAATGCCATTAATAATGAACGTGTTTATATGCGTTCCTTGGCAACACGTCAATCAAACTTAGCACTTTCAAAATATGTAAATGAAGCAGTACAGGTTTTAAAAGCAGCCGAATTTGACTTGATTGTTTTGGAAACATCGGGTATAGGGCAATCAGATACTGAGATCATTGAACATTCAGATACTTCTTTATATGTAATGACTCCTGAATTTGGTGCTGCAACGCAGTTAGAAAAAATTGACATGCTGGATTTTGCAGATTTAGTTGCCATTAATAAGTTTGACAAACGAGGTGCTTTAGATGCCGTTAGAGATGTCAAAAAACAATACATGCGCAACAATAATTTGTGGCACATACATCAAGATGATCTTCCGGTATACGGTACCATTGCCTCGCAATTTAACGACCCAGGGATGAATACCTTGTATAAAAAAACCATAGACAAGCTGGTAGAAAAAACAGGGGCTAATTTAAAATCTTCGTTTGAAATTACCAGTGAAATGTCTGAAAAAATATTTGTAATTCCACCGGCAAGAGTTCGTTATTTATCGGAAATTGCAGAAAGCAACAGAGCCTATAACAAAAAAGTAAATTCACAAGTAGAAGTTGCTCAAAAACTATATGGAATCTATCAAACAATTTTATCTATTGCCGAAAGTAACCAAACTGTATCAACCCTCAAACCTACGAGGTCTTTTCTAACAAAAACAGGAATTGATAGCGATGAAATTCTTGCGCTCGAATCGGTTCAGGACGACATTGAATTCATCAAACTTTTATTTGCACAATTTGAAAAAGTAAAATTGAATTTAAACCCCCACAATTGGGAAGTCATTCTCAACTGGCAAGAGAAAGTTCAAAAATACAAACAACCTATTTACACGTTTAAAGTGCGAGATAAAGAAATCAATATCGAAACGCACAGCGAATCGTTATCGCATTCTCAAATACCAAAAATTGCCTTACCAAAATACCAAGCTTGGGGCGATTTGTTACGTTGGAATTTACAGGAAAATGTTCCCGGAGAATTTCCATATACCGCAGGACTGTATCCTTTTAAACGTATGGGTGAAGATCCTACAAGAATGTTTGCCGGTGAAGGAGGTCCCGAAAGAACCAACAGACGCTTTCATTATGTGAGTTTGGGCATGGATGCTAAAAGACTTTCTACTGCCTTTGATTCTGTAACACTCTATGGAAGTGATCCTGGAATTCGCCCAGATGTGTATGGCAAAATTGGAAATGCGGGGGTTTCAATTTGCTGTTTGGATGATGCTAAAAAACTGTATTCTGGTTTTGATTTGAGCCACCACATGACCTCTGTTTCGATGACCATAAATGGTCCAGCTCCTATGTTGTTAGGATTCTTTATGAATGCAGCGATTGATCAGAATTGCGAAAAATACATCAAAGAGCACCAGTTAGAAAAAGAGGTAGAGACAGCATTTGTAGCAATGTACGATTCCAAAGGACTAGAAAGACCTCTTTACCAAGGTTCCTTACCAGAAGGAAACAATGGTTTAGGATTGTTACTTTTAGGGCTTACCGGTGATTTGGTTTTGCCACAAGAAATTTATCAACAAATTAAAAAAGAAACCTTAACACAAGTTCGAGGTACAGTACAAGCAGATATTTTAAAAGAAGATCAAGCACAGAATACCTGTATTTTTTCTACTGAATTCGCATTGCGTTTGATGGGAGATGTACAAGAATATTTCATTGAAAAACAAGTGCGAAACTTTTATTCGGTTTCTATTTCTGGATATCATATTGCTGAAGCGGGCGCAAACCCTATTACCCAATTGGCATTGACACTGTCTAACGGATTTACCTATGTAGAATATTATTTAAGTCGTGGTATGGACATCAATCAATTTGGCCCCAACTTGTCATTTTTCTTTTCCAACGGAATTGATCCTGAGTATTCGGTAATTGGTAGAGTTGCACGTAAAATTTGGGCCAAAGCCATGAAACATAAATACGGTGCCAATGCGAGGGCTCAAATGCTAAAATACCACATTCAAACTTCTGGGCGCTCTTTGCATGCACAGGAAATTGATTTTAATGACATTCGAACAACGCTGCAAGCCCTGTATGCTATTAATGACAACTGCAATTCCTTACATACAAATGCCTATGACGAGGCCATAACAACCCCTACTGAGGAATCGGTACGAAGAGCCATGGCCATTCAATTGATCATTAATAAAGAATTGGGATTGACGAAGAATGAAAACCCAATTCAAGGAGCTTTTATTATTGAAGAATTGACCGATTTGGTGGAAAAGGCTGTCTTATTAGAATTTGATAGAATTACAGAGCGTGGCGGAGTTTTAGGCGCTATGGAAACCATGTATCAACGTTCTAAAATTCAGGAAGAAAGTTTGTATTATGAAACCTTAAAACACAATGGTGAATTTCCAATTATTGGAGTGAATACCTTCTTAAGTTCAAAAGGCTCTCCAACGATTCAACCTGCGGAAGTAATTCGTGCAACCGAAACGGAAAAACAATTTCAAATTCAGACAAAAGAACGCCTAAATCGGGCGAATTCGCAACAAGTAAAAACACAATTAGCCAAACTGCAGGAAGCAGCAATACAAAATGACAATTTATTTGAAAACTTAATGGAAGCCACAAAAATTTGTTCTTTGGGACAAATTACGGAAGCTTTGTTTAAGGTAGGCGGTCAGTATCGCAGAAATATGTAAGCAATGAATTGTTTTCAGTAAAAATTCTTTTCAATAAAAAAACCGTGCCATTAGCAGGGTTTTTTTTATACGTTATGAAATAACAGTTAATACTTTTCGTAAGTAGTTTGTTCAGTTTTCAAGTAATTGATAATATGGTCAATGGTTCGGTTCTTAGCTTTCTCTAAGGTTGTAGTAAAATTGAAGAAGAAAACAGAGGCTTCCCCAATGGCGATAAAATCTAAAATTTCTTTGTCGCTTTTGGTATCATACACCACTACCTTCACATTGATCACACAATATTCAACAGAAGAGGATGTATTCATACTCCCCATCCCGTTCATTCCCGCTATATTTCCAGACTGTCTCCATTCATATCTATTTGTAATTTCGAAGTTCGAAAAGTGAATGACATAATCGGCATCTGCAGTATTTAAAGAAGCATACGTCTCCTTTGAAATGTCGTATGTGACGTCTCCAAAAACCTTGCTTGCCTTTATTTTGTTGGAAAAATCATTTAAATACTGACTGGAAAAAGCTGCTTTTTCTTCGTAATTTTTTTGGAAGGTATTGGTAAACTCAAGCACTTTAATGTCATCAGTAGCAATGAGGATCACTTTCTTTGTTTCTGGGGTCTCAATCTCTGCTTTCTTTGAAATGAAAGTAACGTATTGTTTAGACACCTTGCAGGAAGTAAAACTAAAAAAAACGAGTATCGTTACTAAAAATATGTAGGAATTTCTTTTCATATTTATTTTTTTTTTCAAACTTACAACAATTTTAAAAATTCATGTAAACTAAGATTGAAAACTGAGATCATGTCCTAAAATGAGGATTAGAAAAGAAGTTTTTTACATGCATTTGCATCTTTTTCTTACCTTTTATGTCTATTCAATGAACTTGAAAATCAATAATTATGAAAAATCATAAAAATCAATGCACTTGCACCTGTGAAGCATGTGTGAATAATGAATGTAAAAATTGCACATGTACAAATTGTTCTTGCTCATCATGTAATTGTTAAAATGAAATTTGAATACTCTTAAAGAAGTTGATAAAAAAATGACAACAAAACAAGTTTGGGCAAATTATCACGCAGATCTTAAACGATTTATCATCAGCAAAGTAAAAAATAAAACAATTGCTGATGATATTTTACAGGATACCTTTATAAGAATTCACACCAAACTACACACTCTTAAAGATATCAAAAAATTAAAATCTTGGTGTTTTACAGTCGCTAGAAATGTGATATTAGATCACTGGAAATCCAATAATAAAACTATTGAAATTGCCAATTTTGAATCAGAAATAGAAATTCAAGAAAAAATCCAGACCGAAGAAGATTGCTTGCAGGGTCTTTTAAAAAACTTACCAAAAAAATATAGAGATCCTTTATTTCTATCTGACATTAAAGGATTAAAACAACAAGAAATCGCAAATCAGTTGGAGCAAAATTTAGCAACGACAAAGTCACAAATTCAGCGCGCTCGAAAGCTAATTGCCCAAGGTTTTATGGATTGTTGCGGGTTTGAAATGAATAAAGACGGAAATTTAGTTGGCGAAATTCAAGATAAAAAAGATTGTAAGTTTTGTCGATAAATAATTTTTATTAAACAAAGAAACCTATCGTCTTCGCTTGGGTGCTCTGCTTACTTTCTTTTTACGTTTGTTGAAAGGAACCGGTACGGCATCATCAAAGGTATTTTTTGCTTGTTTTGCCTGTTTGTTCTTTTTCCAAGAATTGTTTTCGGGCAATAAGCGTTGTAACAAATCTTGCCTTCCTACTTTGTTCAACGTTTTTTTAATCCAATCTTTGTTTTCTTTCTTGTACCAAAAGAAAAACTTGTGCTGATCTTCTTTCTCCTTTTTTGTTTTCGGTGTTTTTGTAGGTTTTAAAGTATAGGGATGGTAACCTGAATAATAAATAACCGTGGCTACTGTCATTGGCGTCGGTGTAAAACCTTGCACTTGTTCTAACTGAAAGCCCATATCTTTGGTTTCTGCCGCTAAATTGGCCATGTCCTCTACTTCACTTGCCGGATGGCTAGAAATAAAATAAGGAATCAATTGTAAGTTTAATTTTTTCTTAATGTTGATTTTATCGAAACGCTCTTTAAACTTATGAAAATAGGTAAACGAAGGCTTTCGCATCAACTTTAAAACAGGATCAGATGTGTGTTCTGGGGCTACTTTTAAACGTCCTGAAACGTGTTTGGTCATTACCTCTTCTGTATAGGCATCCAACTCTTTTGGATCTGCATTTTTATTGAATTCTGGCACCAACATATCATGGCGAATTCCACTTCCAATAAACGATTTTTTAATCTTTGGATGCTTGTCTACTGCTTGATACAAGTCGGTTAATGGTTTGTGTGAGGTATCTAAATTGGAACAAATTACTGGAGAAATACAACTCGGTGCGACACATTTATCACAAATAGATTGTACTTTCCCTTTCATCTGATACATGTTTGCCGAAGGGCCTCCAATATCTGACAAATAGCCTTTAAAATCCGGCATATTTGCTACTTTATCTACTTCTTTCAATACCGATTCTTGACTTCTACTAGCAATAAACTTTCCTTGGTGTGCAGAAATAGTACAAAAGCTACACCCACCAAAACACCCTCGGTGAATATTTATTGAAAATTTGATCATTTCAAAGGCCGGTATCGGTCCTCGTTTGTTGTATTTCGGGTGTGGCAAACGCGTAAAAGGCAAATCGAAAGAACCATCAATTTCCTTCTCTGTCATGGTTGGAAAAGGTGGATTAATCACCAAGGTTCTTCCTTCCACTTCTTGTAAAATTCGGCGTGCTTTTAATTTATTGGATTCTTGTTCTATCACTTTAAAGTTAGAGGCGAAAGTCTTTTTATCTGCCAAACAAGCTGCGTGCGAATTGATAGTCACATCTTCCCAATCATTTACAACGGGAATTTTCTCTTCGTTCTGGTTGATTAATACAGCAGTTTGCTTGATGTTTTTTAAACTTGAAAAAGGCACGCCTTTTTGAAGCAGTGAAACAATTTCACGCAATGGTTGTTCGCCCATTCCATAAACCAGCATGTCTGCTTTGGAAGTTTCTAAAATGGTTGGTAATAGTTTGTCTGACCAATAGTCGTAATGTGTTACACGTCTTAAAGACGCTTCAATTCCTCCAATTAAAACTGGAACATCTGGGAATTTTTCTTTTAATATTTTGGAATATACAGAGGTTGCATAATCTGGACGAAACCCTTTGTCACCATTGGGTGTATAGGCATCTTTGTCTCTTCGTTTTTTACTTGCAGTATAATTACTCACCATTGGATCCATACATCCACCAGTAGCACCAAAAAACAAACGGGGTTTTCCTAATTTTTCAAAATCTTGCAAATTATCATTCACACTAGGCTGTGGTACAATCGCAACACGCAAACCATAACTTTCTAGGATACGCCCAATAACAGCAGGCCCAAAAGAAGGGTGATCTACATAGGCATCTCCACTAAAGAGAATTACATCCAATTCTGTCCAACCACGAAGCTTTACTTCTTTATTTGTTGTTGGTAACCAATCGGTTAGTTGTAATTTCTTTGTTTGTTCCATATTTGCAAAAATAGGGAGAAATTAAACAAGTTTAAACTGTTTATTTACTTTTTATGAAGAATAAAATAGTCATGCGTTATAGATTGAAATAGAGTCCCCTATATTTTTTAAAAAAGTCCTAAAAAAGAGAAGGAAATTCTAAAATTATTTAAACCCACCTTTTTTTTAGTAACTCTTTTTTGTTTTGTAATTTTAGCAAAATAAAACGTCCCAACATGAAAAAAAATTTCTTCCTTACCCTTTTCAGTATTATTCTTTTGATATCTTGTAATACTAATACTGAAGACACATATGTGGTAAATCATTACAACAAACAAGAGGTAACGATTGCGATGCGAGACGGTATAAAACTGCACACGACTATTTATTCTCCGAAAGATACTTCCAAAGCATATCCTATTTTATTGCAACGAACGCCTTATAGCGCTGGTCCTTATGGAACAGGAAAGATGAAAACAAAAATTAGTCCGAATGTACATCTAATGAAAGAGGGAAACATTGTGGTTTACCAAGATGTTCGTGGACGTTGGATGAGTGAAGGGGTATACGACAACATGCGCGCCTATCTTCCAAATAAAAAAGAAAACGAATCGGATGAGGCTTCTGATACCTATGACACGATTGATTGGTTGGTGAAAAATATTGAAAACAATAATGGAAACGTGGGTACTTGGGGGATTTCATATCCTGGACACTATGCAACCGTTTCTACAATTGATGCACATCCTGCCTTGAAAGCGGCTTCTCCTCAAGCATGTATTGGTGATTTTTTCTTTGATGACTTCCATCACAATGGTGCTTTTTTATTGAGCTATTTCAAAGCCATTTCGTTGTTTGGAACTTATAAAGATACCCCAACTGATAAAGCGTGGTATTCTTTCCCTGAAATGAATTCAAATGATCAATATCAATTTTTTCTTGATAAAGGACCTTTGAAAAACCTAAATGAATATTTTCAATATGAAAAATTAGATGTCCAAACTGCTTCCACGAAAGCAACAATAGATGATTTTTTCTGGAAGGAAATTACAGAACATCCAAATTATGATTCTGTATGGCAAAGCAAAGGAATCATTCAACATTTAGACAAAGTACCCGCTTCTGTTGCGACAATGATTGTTGGTGGTTGGTTTGATGCTGAAGATTTGTACGGTCCCTTAGAAACCTATAAAGCCATCGAAAAAAATGGGGTTGACAATTATAACACGCTAGTTTTTGGCCCTTGGGATCATGGAAAATGGGCAAAAGATGTCGTAAAAAATACGGTAGGTAATTATTATTTTGGCGATTCTATTTCGTTGAAATTTCAAAAGGAAATCGAAACCAATTTCTTCAATCACTTCTTAAAAGGAAAAGGAGATCAAAAGAGCGGTTTGCCGGAAGCATACGTTTTTGATTCTGGAAAAAAAGAATGGAAAAGTTATGATGCTTGGCCACCTAACAATGTAGTAAAAGAAGACTGGTTTTTATCCGAAAATCAAACCTTAACTTCAGCAAAAGAAACAACAAACGAAATACAATTCATTAGTGACATTAAAAATCCTGTTCCCTATTCTGAAGATATTAAAACGGTTTTCACACCAAGAAAATACATGACGGATGACCAAAGATTTGCGGGACGAAGACCGGATGTTTTGGTTTTTGAAACAGAAATTTTAACGGAAGATCTTACCCTAGCGGGCGATATTTTAGCAAAATTAAAAGTAGCCACCACAGGTACAGCTGCCGATTGGATTGTAAAGGTAATTGATGTGCATCCAACAGACACAGAAGAGAATAACAAAGACTTACAGAACCATTTAAAAATGAGCAATTATCATTTAATGGTTCGAAGTGAAGTATTGCGTGGCCGTTTTAGAAATAGTTTCGAGAATCCAGAACCGTTTGTAGCCAACAAAAAGACGGACGTAAACATTCAATTGCAAGATGTATTTCATACCTTCAAAAAAGGACATAAATTGCAGGTTCAGGTGCAGAGTACTTGGTTTCCTTTAATTGATTTGAATCCGCAAACCTATGTAGACAATATCTTTAAAGCATCGGAAGAGGATTTTAAAACCCAAACACATATTGTTTTCACGGATTCGAGTATTGAATTTTCTGTGTTGAAAAATTAAAAAAATGACTTCTACAGAAATTGCACTGTTACTAAATAGTGATCTTGAAAAAGTCGTCAGAATTGGCGAAATTATTGGAAAGAAAATTCCTGAAAGAGATGAATTCTCAGGTCTAAACGACTACGAGAAAACGTTTATTTATATTGATGTTTTTGAGAATCATACCACAAATGGCGGTTTCGAAGAATTCTTCTGGAATTCTTCGGGGCAGTTTTCTCATGAAATATTAGCCGCCTATGAAGCAATTGGCGCCAATAAAACAGCCACCTTAATTTACAATGCTTTTAAAGAATTCGGCGAAATCCCAATCCCCAAAGACCATGCCTTCAGAAAAAAGATTCTTATCGATTTAAACTCTGTTTCATGGGATACTTTAGACCATGAATTTTACAAAAGTAAAGAGGATATTGTGTCGTTAATTTTAAGTTTTGTGGCTAAAAACATCGATTATTTTGATTGACTTAGTTGCTCTTTTTTTAAAACTTTAAGCAAAATCAGCAGCATAAAAACCCCAAACAAAGCAAATAACACCATACAATTCCAAGTGAATTCGAAACCATATTTCGCAACCATTTGCATGCCCGAATTGTGACTAAAAATATGCGCTAATGAAAAAGAAATGCTGTACAAAGCCATATATTCTCCTTGGTTCCCTTTTTTAGCTCTCGCTACTGCAAAGGAATTTGAAAACGGAAAAGCAATCATTTCTCCAACCGACATTAATAAGATTCCTACTAACAGAATTCCAACCCAAACACTCAAATTTAAAACAAGATAACTCATCGCTAGAAGAAAGAGTCCGAGCGCAATGAGTTTCACTTTTGAATTTTTAGGTTTGTCTAACCATTGAATGAATGGCATTTCGAAAATAAAAATAAAAAGACCACTACTTCCCATAAGTAAACCAATCTGAAATTCTGATAATAGTCGAACATCTTTGTAATATAAGGGCACGGTAGAAAAGTATTGTAAAAACACAAATCCAAAAATAAACATGGCAACAAAAAACACCCAAAATGCTTTGTCTTTATATACGGAAACTGGATTTTCAACTTTTACTTCGTCTAAAATCTTCGCTTTTTTAGGATGCAATACATTTAGCAATAAAACAGCTGCCAATATGCAGGTTACTCCGTCAATCCAAAACAACCCTTGATAACCAACACTTACAATGATAAGTCCTCCGATTGCCGGACCTAAAGAAAAACCTAAATTAATTGCCAAACGAATTAATGTGACTGAACGTGTCTTATTTTCTGCTTTGCTATAGGCACTCAGAGCTACAAACATAGCGGGTCTAAAAGCATCTGCTACCAACATCACCGAAAAAATACCGATGCAAAATTGATAGAATGTAGCTGCAAATTGTAAGCATACAAACAGAATTCCTGTTCCTATCAAACTCACCAACATCACTTTGTAATAACCAATTTTATCGGTTAATTTTCCACCAAGCCAAGTCCCTACAACAGAACCTAAGCCAAAGAAAGACATGATCCAACCAACATCTGTTAAGGTAAAGTTTAGGCTTTTTGTAAGGTATAAAGACAAGAAAGGAATGACCATGGTTCCAGCACGGTTAATCAATGTGATTAATGACAACCACCAAACTTCTTGAGAAAGTCCTCTAAAAGTGTTGATATACTTGCTGAATAATGTATGCATCTTTTTTGGTTTGTTATAAAAATAAAAAAGTCCAACTTCATTGTCGGACTTTTAAATTGTTAGATTTTATATGGATCCCATCAAAACAAATAAATAGACCGAATTTCTCGTAATGAACTCGATAACTTATTATTATATCTAATGCCTTTTTTCATTTTTATTGCTTGCTATATGCTATAAAAATACATATTTATTTGATATAAATATGTGAATTATTTTCTTTCTTGTACTTTAGAGCAGAAATGTGAAAACATCAAATAATCATGAAAAAAAAATTCAAAAAAAGAGTGTTTCTTTCAATACTCCTTTTACTCGCAATGTATATTGCAAATATCTTTATTAGTACTGGTTTTTTTAGAACGATTGAAAATACTTTTGATGGCAACATCTTACACGAAATAAAATTATCTGGTGCAGAAGACATTACCATTAGTCAAACCGGTCATTTTGCAATTGTCTCTGCGACCGCAAGAAAAAAAATTCCAACGATACAACAAGAAAATGGCGGACTTTATTTTTTAGACCTAACCAACAAAAACTACCAACCAATATTACTTACAGAAAACTTTGAAAAGCCTTTTGCGCCTCACGGAATTTCTATCTACAAGAAAGATAGTAGCTATACGGTTGCAGCCATCAACCATACCAAGGAAGGTGAGTTTATTGAAATTTTTGAATTGATTGGTCAAGAATTAACACATCAAAAAACATTGAAAAACGAACGAATCTTTAGTCCAAATGACCTTGTTCTTTTAGATGAAAATCGTTTTTACTTCACCAATGACCATAAATATAAAGAAGGAATTCTTCGCTTAGCTGAAGACTATTTAGGATTGGCAGTTTCAAATGTGATGTATTTTGATGGGAAAAATTATAGCGAAGTTGCAGATGGAATTGCGTATGCAAACGGAATTAATTATGATGTAAAAAGAAAATTGCTATTTGTGGCATCTCCTAGAGATTTTTTAGTGAAAGTATATCAAAAAAATGAAGACCATACGTTAACTTTCATTGAAAACATCGACTGTAAAACAGGTGTTGATAATATTGAATTTGACACGGAGAACACCCTTTGGATTGGCGCACATCCAAGTCTGTTAGATTTTAGTGCCTACGCAAAGGGAAATAGAGCTATTGCTCCCTCGGAAATCATAAAAATCAATTATATTGATAAAGGGGATTACAGTATCGAGCAAATGTACATGGAAGATGGGGCTACAATGGCTGCAGCTTCGGTAGCAGCTCCTTATGAAAATCTTATTTTGGCGGGAAATGTAATGGATGCGCAATTTTTAATTCTTAAAAGCAATAAATTACTGAGTAAAAAACTACCATTTTTAGAAAAGAAAATGAAACCCCATCATGAAAATAATATCTTGTATCTTTTAGATGGAAAAGAAATCGCTCCCGAAGATTTAAATGAGATTCCCCCTGCAGAGATAAAATCTGTTGCTGTCTTTAAAGGAGCAAAAGAGATTTCAAAATATACTGACAAAAAGTACGATGGGGTCATTCTCATCGAAATAAAAAAAGAAAACTAATGCGAAAAATTATCTCCTTAATTACCCTGATTTTACTAGTATCAGCATGTAATTCTCAAAGAAAAAAAACCTTGATTGGTGATACAGAATACCAACAAAAACTAAATGAAAGTTATAAAGATGGCTCTAAGTCACCTTTGAAAAAGAACGATTTAAAAAACTTTAAAGGCCTCGAATTTTACCCTGTAGATACTGCTTTTATTGTAACTGCTACCTTGACAAAAACAAAGCATGCTGCAACCTTTGAGATGGCGACAACGACAGACAGAAAACCTTTGTACAAAGAATACGGTATTTTAACTTTTACCTTAAAAGGAATCGACTGTTCGTTAACCATTTACCAAAGTCAAGATGATCTCAGAGATGAAAAATACAAAGACTTGCTCTTTTTACCATTTACAGATTATTCATCTGGAAACGGTTCTTATGCTGGGGGGCGCTACATGGACTTAATGACTACGGACGAAAAACCTGATGGAACGATTGTCTTAAATTTCAACAATACATACAATCCTTATTGTGCTTATAACGAAAAGTATTCTTGCCCATTAACACCGAGACAAAATCATTTACCCCTGGTTGTAAAAGCTGGAATTAAAGTTTTTAAGAAATAGCAATCTTAAGATCATATTCTTTTTACGAAACGGTTAACGGTTATGAATCGATAGAAATTTCACTTAATAAGTCTAATTCTATTGCTTTTTTTAAAGTATCCAAATGTGGTTTCCTAACTTTTAACTTTGTTGCGGCGTGTGCTTTCTTATTTAATTTAGAAGACATTTCTGCAACTTTTACAGCGGTCTCCATCAATTGTGATTCTGGAACAATTTGATCTAAAAAACCTGCAGCTATAGCCTGTTTCGAATTAAATATTTCCGCATTGTTCACGCTTCTATTTAAATACACTTCTGATAACCGAGATTTTGCAATTGCAATTCCAGCATGGTGCATGGTCATACCAATCATGACTTCATTTAAGCCAATTTTAAAATCGCCTTCTACTCCAATTCTATAATCGGACGACAATAATAAAAAAGCGCCTTTTGCAATCGCATGCCCAGAACATGCAATGATAATAGGTTGAGGAAAAGACAGCATTCTTAATGATAATTCCGATCCTTTGGTAACCAATTCTTTTGCCGATTCTGGAGATTTCGTCATTACTTTCAAATCAAATCCTGCCGAAAAAATACCGTTTTGACCTGTTAAAATGACTACTTTATTTTCTTCTTCAGCAGTATCTAAACCCCTATTTAAACCTTCAATAACTTTATGATTAATAGCGTTTGCTTTTCCATTTACAATGGTAATAACAGCATACTTTTCTTCTGATTGGTAAGTAACAAATTCGTTCATTTATTTTTTTTTAAATTAGCAATCAATGACATTAAAACTAGTATCTACAGAAATTTCACCACAAAAATTCCTGCAAAAACGGCTAAAAAACCAATCACAAAACTGGCAATGGTATAAACTGCAAAGCTTGTAAAATCTCCCGATTTTAAAAACAAGTGATTCTCATAAGCAAAGGTTGAAAAGGTGGTAAATCCGCCACAAAAACCAGTGGCAAGTAACAAGGTTGAGTTCTGACTTAGGGTTTCATTTTTCGCTGCAAGACCTAAGATAATTCCAATCAATAAGCTTCCTAAAATATTGGCTGCAAAAGTTCCGTATGGAATTCCGTTTTCGGTTGTATTCAAACATTTTCCAATAGCATAACGTAAAACGCTTCCGAATCCACCTCCTACAAATACAAAAAGCAACTGTTTCATTATCGTCTCATTTTATCAACCCTTCAGTTGTATTTTATTATTGAATAGAGCGTATTAGTCTGTTAGGTGAATCATGGCAAAAACAGCATAATTAATCATATCTTGATAATTGGCATCAATACCTTCAGAAACGATGGTTTTCCCTTTATTATCTTCAATTTGTTTTACTCGTAATATTTTTTGCAAAATAAGATCGGTCAAAGAAGAAACACGCATATCACGCCAAGCTTCTCCGTAATCATGATTTTTATTGAGCATTAATTCTTTGGTAATCGTACTATGTTTGTCAAACAAAGTTGTTGCCGATTCTGTATTTAAATCTGGAGTTTCTACCACACCGTTTTCTAACTGAATTAGGGCCATAATCGAATAATTGATAATTCCAATAAATTCTGATTTCTCTCCTTCAGCTACTTTTTGCACCTCATTTTCTTGAAGTTGACGAATTCTTTGCGCTTTGATAAAAATCTGATCTGTAAGTGATGGCAGTCTTAAAATACGCCATGCACTCCCATAATCGCTCATTTTTTTGATGAACAAACTTCTACATTCGGTTATTACTGCGTCATATTGTTTTGAGGTGTCCTGCATCTTCACTATTTAAAAAAGTATTTCATCAAATGTAGTAAATCTTAAAAGCATTTCATTTATTTTTACCTTAAATTTATCAATTACCCCTATGAATAAAATTGTTGTTTTTTGTGGATCAAGTGTAGGATTTAATCCTATTTATAAAGAAGCTGCCATCGCCTTAGGAAATTATTTTGCTGAAAACAAAATTGGATTGGTCTATGGGGGTGCTAAAATTGGAATAATGGGCGTGTTGTCAAACACAATTTTGGCACAAAATGGAGAAGTAATTGGGGTAATTCCAAAACTCTTAGAAAAAGAGGAAGTGCTTCATACAGACGTTCAAGAAATGATTGTGTGTAAAACCATGAGTGAACGCAAAGTGATTATGAGCAAATTGGTGGATGGATATATTACGCTCCCTGGAGGGTTTGGTACTTTGGATGAACTTTTTGAAGCTTTGACATTAGGGCAATTGCACATTGAGCAAAAACCCATTGGATTGTTGAATGTCAATGGTTTTTTTGATGCAATACTTCTCCAATTAGATAAAATGGTGGAAGAAGGTTATTTAAAACAAGACAATAGAAACCTATTAATTACAAGTAACTCAGTTCCTGAATTAATGAAGAAAATGCAACAATATACCGCACCAAAAATAAGTCACGTAATTCAAAAAGTAGTTTCATAAATGACCATTAACTGTAAAGGAAACTTAATTGATTTGTCAACTCCCAAAGTAATGGGTATTTTAAACATTACTCCCGATTCATTTTATGATGGTGGTGCGTATAAAAATGAAACTGCGATTCTTGATCAGGTTGGGAAAATACTTTCAGAAGGCGCTACTTTTATTGATGTAGGTGCGTATTCTTCGCGGCCAGGAGCGGCACATGTTTCAGAAGAAGAAGAGTTAAAAAGAATCCTCCCAGTGATTCAATTGTTAGTTCAAAAGTTTCCAAATATTCTTATTTCTGTTGATACTTTTAGGAGCAAAATAGCCCAAGAATGTGTCTTAGCAGGAGCAGCAATAATCAATGATATTTCTGGCGGAAGTATGGATCCCAAAATGTTTCAAACAGTTGCCAACCTTCAAGTTCCTTATATTGTGATGCATATGTTGGGAACACCTCAAAACATGCAAAAAAATCCGGTTTATGAATCGGTTACACATGAATTAATTTCATTTTTTGCAGACAAAATTCATCAATTGCATTTATTAAAAGTAAACGATGTACTTATAGATGTTGGTTTTGGCTTTGGAAAAACGCTCGCACACAATTTTGAATTGCTTAAAAACTTAGCGCTTTTCAAAAACTTAGAAGCTCCTATTCTCATTGGAGTTTCCAGAAAATCGATGCTTTATAAAACCTTAGACATTTCTGCACAGGAAGCACTTAATGCAACAACATCTGCAAATACGATTGCCCTTTTAAACGGCGCAAACATCCTGCGAGTACACGATGTAAAAGAAGCTGTTGAAGCAGTTAAAATCGTCGCTCAAATTCGTTAATTTCCGACCTAAAAAAAGGAATAAGATTGATCTTATTTTTATTCTTTTAGTAAGCTACAATTTTGATTGTATTTTATAAAATACTGTTCCGTTTTAAAAAGGTAACAGTATTGTATTCATTAAAAGACTGTAGCAAGTAGATTCTTGTATTCTTATTATCCGATGCAGAAATCAAGGACTGGCATTGCAATAGCAAAATTTATTAGTATTTTAGCACAAATCAATCTCACCTATGTTCGATTTTATTGAATTTTCTTTTTTAGATTTTTTAGACATTGTATTGGTAGCAACGTTGCTATATTATATCTACAAACTTTTAAAAGGCACTGTTGCCATTAATATTGTTCTTGGAATTGCATTTATTTTTTTGAGTTGGAGAATTACTTTGGCATTAAGAATGGAGATGTTAAGTGGAATTCTAGGGAAATTACTTTCTGGGGGAGTCATTGCATTGATTATTGTTTTTCAACAAGAGATTCGGAAATTTTTATTAATGATTGGAACCACCAATTTTTCAACAAAAAAAAGTTTCTTGAAACAATTAAAATTTTTACAAACAGAAATTGCTTCTGAAATAGATACCGATACGTTGATAAATGCCAGTAAAAATTTATCAAAAACAAAAACGGGTGCATTAATTGTCATAGAGCGTACCAACAGTTTAGATTTTTTAATTAATTCTGGCGATGTCATGAATGCCTTAATGAATGAGGCAATTTTACAAAGTATTTTCTACAAAAACAGTCCATTACACGATGGCGCAACCATCATTAGAGATAATTTTATAGTAGCAACACGTGTGGTACTTCCAGTTTCTAGTAGTGAAAAAATTCCTGCACGATTTGGATTAAGACACCGAGCAGCCATTGGGGTTTCTGAAAAAACAGACGCTGTTTGTTTGTTGGTTTCGGAAGAAACTGGAGAAGTTTCGTATATTAAAGATGGTGAATTTGTGCTCTTTAAAGATTACAGTGAGCTGAATCAGAAAATGAAAAAAGATTTAAGCTAAACGATTTCTGACAACGACTAGGATGCTAATTCTGCACTAAATTGCTTGTCGTATAAGTTTTTATAATATCCGTTTTCTTTTACCAATAATTCTTGATGTGTTCCTTCTTCAACAATCAAACCTTTGTCCATTACAATAATTTTATCGGCTTGTTTTATGGTTGCTAATCGGTGCGCTATTACAATTGAAGTTCGATCTTTCGTAATGGTTTCTGTAGCAAACTGGATCATTTGTTCGGCATAGGAATCTACAGACGAAGTTGCTTCGTCTAAGATTAAAATACTAGGGTTACTTACATAGGCCCGTAAAAAAGCAATCAGTTGTCTTTGCCCAGAGGAAAGCATTCCTCCTCTTTCTTTCACATTGTAGCTATAGTTCCCAGGAAGTGTCATAATGAATTCGTGAATTCCAATTTGTTTGGCAGCTAGCGTAACTTCTGCCAATGAAATTGCACTATTTTTTAAGGTAATATTATTTAAAATAGAATCGGAAAACAAAAAAACATCTTGTAAAACAATGGCAACTTGTTTTCGTAAGGACTCTAATTCATAATTTTGAACTGGAACAGTATCAACGGCAATTTCACCGCTATCAATTTCATAAAAACGATTGATTAAATTGATAATAGTAGATTTCCCTGCCCCTGTTGCGCCAACAATTGCAACGGTTTGCCCTTCTTTTACTTCTAATGAAATACCTTTTAAAACCTCTTCTCCTTTGATGTAACTAAAACGTACATTTTCGAAGGTTATATTTCCTTTTAAATTTTCAGCTTTAAAAGTTCCTGTCTTTGTAATACTACTATGAGTATCGATAACAGTAAAAACACGTTCACCAGAAACAATCCCCATTTGTAATTGATTGAATTTGTCTGCAATTTGTCTCAGGGGTTGAAACAACATTTGCGCATACATGATAAATGCAAAAATTTCTGCCACACTTGCAACCGATTGATCTACCACTTGAAGTCCTCCAAACCAAACCAACAAACCAATGGCTATTGATGAAAATATTTCTGCGATCGGAAAGAAAATGGAATAATACCAGATTGTTTTTATATAGGCCTGTTTGTGCTTATTATTAATTTCTTTAAAGTTGTCGTACTCTATTTTTTCTCTATTAAAAAGTTGTACAATTTTCATTCCAGTAACCCGTTCTTGCACAAAGCTGTTTAGATTGGAAACTTGATTTCTTACTTCTTGAAATGTTGCTTTTATAGCAATTTGAAATCTTTTTGTTGCATAAATTAAAATGGGTAAAACCGACAAGGTAATTAATGCCAACTGCCAATTAATGGTCAACATAATTATAGTTACTACTAACATTTTTAAGATATCACTCGTAATCTTAAAAACTCCTTGCGTAAAAAAGGCAGAAATTGTTTCAATATCTGAAACTACTCTTGTTACAAGTTTTCCTACTGCATTCCTATCAAAATAGGACATTTTAAATTGCAAAATCTGTCGAAATATTTTTGCTCTAATATCTCTAATAATGTGCTGTCCGACCCAATTGGAAAAGTAAATAAAAGTAAATTCTAGTAAAACTTCGATTCCCAAAACACCAAACATTAATAAAACATAATACAGCAATGCATTGCTGTCTTTTGGAATTACTCCTTCATCGATTGTAAGCTTCAGAATATAGGGCCTTGCAGCGGCAAAAAAGGAGAGTAAAATGGTAGAAAAGGCTGCAGTAAAAAAGTAGAGACGATACTTTTTTGCAAAACCCATAAGTCTTGAAAATATTTTTATATCGAATGCATTTCCTGTTTTATCTCCCAAAATCTAATATTTTATTGCTGTTAAAAATAACCCTTTTGCTGGAACGGATAGTCCGGCTTTACTTCTGCTTTTACTTTCTATAATTTTCCTAAAATCTTCAATGGTTTTCTTTCCCGACCCAACTTCTAACAAGGTTCCTACAATGGCTCTCACCATATTTCTTAAAAATCGATTGGCAGAGATATGAAATGTCAATTCATTTTCTTTTTCAATCCAAACGGCTTTTGTAATATCGCAGTTAAAGGTGAAGACGTCTGTTTTTACTTTTGAAAAGGATTCAAAATCCTGATATTCTAGTAATAGCTTTGCCGCTTCGTTCATTAGATTTAAATCAAATTTTTGAGAATGAATTTGCCATGCAAAATCCAACGAAAAAGGATCTCTTCCCAAACATATTTTATAGGCATAACTTCTACTTACGGCATTAAACCTAGCGTGCATATCTTGAGCTACCGAAAAAACATTATGAATAACAATATCTTCAGGTAAGATTGAATTTAATTTAAAAACAGCATTTTCAACCAATTCTTGATTCACATCAAAGTGTGCAAACATTTGCGAAGCGTGCACACCTGTATCGGTTCTTCCAGCACCTACTACGCTAATTTCGTCTTGTAACATAATGCTTAAAGCACTATTCACTTTTTGTTGTACAGAAATTACATCGGGTTGAATTTGCCACCCATGATAGTTTTTTCCGTTGTAAGAAAGTTCTATAAAATATCTCAATAATTGTCTATTTTGAAGACATCAAAATTACGAAATTTATTTTGTTATTAGTATTTTTGTAGGGTGAAGAAAATCTTGTTACTCTCCGATACGCATAGTTATATAGATGATCAAATTTTAAAGTTTGTAAAACAAGCGGATGAAGTTTGGCATGCTGGCGATATTGGCAACTTAGATGTTACAGATGCTATAAAGGCAATCAAGCCTTTACGAGCAGTTTACGGAAACATTGATGCTGCGGATGCGCGATCGGAATTCCCTTTAGACAATCGTTTTGAACTTGAAAAAGTTACTGTATGGATAACGCACATTGGTGGGTACCCAAACAAATACAATCAAAGAATTCGAGAGGAGATAAAAAAAGATACCCCTCAAATTTTTATTGCTGGGCATTCTCATATTTTAAAAATTCAATATGATAAAAAATTAAATCTTTTACACTTAAACCCGGGTGCAGCTGGTAATCATGGATTTCACAATGTAAGAACAATGCTCCGTTTCAACCTTGATAATGGAGATATAAAAGGGATGGAAATTATAGAATTGGCAAATCGGGGTTAGTCAATTTTATTCTTTGATATTCATTCAAGATGAGCCTCTCCGGTAAGAGAATCCCTTAAATGGGTGTGCATCACTATTGTCAGGGAGAGCGCTTTATCTAAGCTACTGTATTTTATATTTTTAGCTATTTAAAAATCAACTGCAAAAAAATTAATATCCCTTGATAAGAGTTTTAAGAATTCCAAAAAAAAACCGAAGAAAGATCTTCGGTTTTAGGTCGCACTAATATACTAATTATTCGATTATCGTAATCTATCTACAGATTTTACGAGATCTTCATCCTTTTGAATAGCCTTATTTGCAAAAACAACAAATACGATTGCTAAAATCGGTAGAAACATCCCAATACCCTTCTCTGAAATTTTCATTTCTCCAGGTAAAATTAGAGATACATATATCAATAATCCTAATAATAAAAGGTTTATCAAAATTGAAATTCTTCCAAGTACAAATTGAAGCTGTCTTTTTTTAAATAAAAAGATTGCAATACCGGTACTAAAAGCGGATAGTAAAAATAGTAAAGAAATTCCATTTAACAAAAAAGAATCTTCTTTAAAAAGATCGAGTACAAAAGTGGTCTGCGCTGAAGTACTCCACAAACTAAAGACAAAAATAAGTCCGCCAGAAATGATACTTGCTAGCAGTAAATAGATGGACTGTATTCTTTGAATCATATTTGTAGATCGAGTAACAAAAGTATCGCTTTCTTTTTTAAAAAGAAAGTCTAAAACTAAAAAAAAAAACATATATTTGTTTAGTAAAACCGCATCATCCTATTGTATAGTACTATATACAATATTTCAAAAAATCAAATGACCTTACAGAATTCCTTTAATGGAATAATAAATTAACATAACAACTATATAAATGTTCGAAATTTCTGAACTGAAAGCAAAAACGCTTGCCGATTTACAAGTGATTGCAAAATCTATTGGACTGTCTAAAACAAGTCAATTAAAAAAATTAGACTTAGTCTATCAAATTTTAGACACCCAAGCTGCCAATCCAATTAAGGTTGCAGCTCCTACCAAGACCACTGGAGAAGGAATAAAAACCATGAAACCAAAGCGAAAAAGGGTTTCTAAAAGCCCCGAAAACGCTTCAAATCCTTCTTTAACAAAAAAAAATGAGCACAGTATGCCCAAATCAACAAAGGAAGATCGCGTTGAAAAAACAGCAAGCGCTGCACCTGTAAAGAGAGTTGTAGTTGAAGAAAAAGTAAATGTGATAAAGGATACTGAAACGGAAAAAGAAGTTAAAAATACTCCTCAAAAGCCACAACATCCAAAGCAAAATCAACAACATCCAAAGGCTTCACAACCAAAGGCTGTTCAAAACAAACCAGCGCAACCAAGGCCTGCGCAACCAAGACCTGCACATCAAAGAAACCAACAAAGCAATACGTCTCAAAATAATAAAAACAAACCAAAGGAAAATTCGAGAGAAAAAAGTCCAGCGGTTAGTAAAGGCAATCGATCAAACAATCGATATAAAGATCCAGATTTTGAGTTTGATGGTATTATAGAAAGTGAAGGTGTTTTAGAAATGATGCCTGATGGGTATGGTTTCTTACGTTCTTCTGACTATAATTACTTGTCATCACCGGATGATATTTATGTCTCTCAATCGCAAATTAAATTATTTGGAATAAAAACTGGAGATACCGTTCGAGGAAATGTACGTCCGCCAAAAGAAGGTGAAAAATACTTTCCATTGATTAGAGTTTCAAAAATAAACGGTCTCAATCCAAACATTGTAAGAGATCGGGTTTCGTTTGAACATTTAACACCGCTTTTTCCACAAGAAAAGTTCAATCTAGCAGAAAAAGGAAGTTCTTTGTCAACAAGAATTATCGATTTATTTTCTCCTTTAGGAAAAGGGCAACGTGGTATGATTGTAGCACAACCAAAGACGGGTAAAACTATGCTTTTAAAGGATGTTGCAAATGCAATTGCAGCAAACCATCCAGAAGTCTATCAAATTGTATTACTTATTGATGAACGTCCTGAGGAAGTTACCGATATGAAACGAAATGTTCGTGGAGAAGTGGTTGCTTCTACTTTTGACGAGCCTGCAGACAAACACGTTAAAGTGGCTAATATTGTTTTAGAGAAAGCAAAACGTTTGGTAGAATGTGGTCATGATGTTGTTATCTTATTAGATTCTATAACTCGATTGGCACGAGCCTACAACACCGTAGCTCCTGCATCTGGGAAAATACTTTCTGGAGGTATCGACGCTAATGCATTACACAAACCAAAACGTTTCTTTGGAGCTGCTCGAAATATTGAAAATGGAGGTTCTTTAACAATTATTGCAACGGCACTTACTGAAACTGGTTCTAAAATGGATGAGGTTATCTTTGAAGAATTCAAAGGTACTGGTAACATGGAATTACAATTAGACAGAAACATCTCGAACCGTAGAATTTATCCAGCAATCGACTTGATTAAATCTTCTACACGAAGAGATGATTTACTACTGGATGCTAAAACGGTACAAAGAATGTGGGTATTGCGTAAGTATCTTGCAGACATGAACCCTGTTGAAGCCATGGAATTTATCAACGAAAGAATTAAGTTTTCAAAGAATAACGATGAGTTTTTAATCTCAATGAATGGTTAGTTCATAAAGAACAAAGTATAAAAAAAATCCCGCTCAAATTGAGCGGGATTTTTTATGTGATAAAGAATCGTTATTATTGGTTTGCACCGTACAACGCGCTTCCTCTATTATCGTTTATGGCTGCAGCATTTTTAAGGGCTTCATACATTTTAAAAGTTTGTCTCTTTCTTGCGTCAGCAATTCTTTTTCTTTCTGCATCGTAATTTGGTAATGCTGTTGGTAATTCTTTCTTGGTAACAACAAAAGCATATACTCCTTTGGTTCCTACTATCTTATTGTACAACTTTTCTGTAGCTGCATAAAACATTGCACCTACTACTTTAGGCTCTGCTCCTGCTCCTGAAAGTGTCGTACTTTGTAAACTTACATTGTTGGCATTTCTAACAGTTGTATTGTTTGCTTTTGCAATTTCAGTTAAAGAAGTTCCCGTCATTTTTTCTGAAAGTAACTTTGCTTTCTTTTCTTTTAATAAAATAGCGCGTACTTTGGATGCTTCTTTAGAAACTGGTGAAGTTCCTTTTTTAGTTTTTGCAGTAATAAAAACAACTACATGACCATTTGCTGTATCAAAACGTTGAAAATCTCCTACTTTAACATCTCCAAAAGCCCAAGAAACGATTCCTCTTTCTTTTCCAAGACCAGGAACGCTTTCATCTAAAACCTTAACACCAATTGCGGGTCTCGCGATATAGTTATTTGCTTTTGCAACATCATAGAAATTTCCATCTTTAGAAACTTCCAATGCAAATTTCTCTGCATTTTCAAACATTACATTTTCTGTAGCTTCTGAAGGCACAATCTTTTTTGCAATGGTTGCTAATTTCATAGCGTTTTGCTTGTTCTTTTGTGCATCTACTTTAATGATATGAAATCCAAAAGGGGTTTTTACGACTCCTATTGAACCCACTTTTTTTGCAAATGTAAAGTCTCTAAATGCAGGGGTCATTCTTGCATAGTTGAAGAATCCTAAATCACCTCCTTTTTCAGCATTTGATTTATCTGATGAAAATGACTTCGCTAAACTTTTAAATTTTCGTTTGCTTCTTTTAACTACTGCTAAAATACTATCGGCTAATTTCTCTGCTTGAGCTTCTGTTCTTGTAACATCTGGTGTAGCTCTTTGCGATCCAACAAAAGGAATTAAAATATGACTTGCTTTTACAGAGTCTGGCATTTGTACCACTTCAGTAATTTTTGTCATCTTAAAAAATCCGCTTTCTTTGTAAGGGCCAAATACATCTCCTTCTTTTCCATTAAAAATAGTCTCTGCAACTTCTACAGGAACTTGATTTTTAAATTTGAAGATTTGATCAAGGTTTAAATCAGAATCGTTGTCCGATAAAAAGGCAACGTTGTTGGTTGTTGTTTTAAAATCTTCTTTTAAAGAAGCCAATTCGTTTTTAATCGCTTCTTGATCTTCTACTGTCGCTTTTGTATCAAACTTCACATACGACAAATCTCTAGATGCTTCTACTTGAAAATCTCTTTCATGGTCATTAATGTAAGACGCAATTTCACTGGTAGATACTTCTACAAGACTATCTGCTAGTGAAGTGTATGGAAGATATACGAATTGTCCGTTCAATTTTGTGTTGTTGTTTAGGTAATTATTTTCTCCTTCTTTTAAAGAAGCACCTAATCCAGCAGTTACTAAATTATTGTACGTATTTCTTTCAGAATTGTCTTTGATTTGCTTGATGTAGTTATTCCAAGCCTTCGACAATTGTGTATTATTAATTTCAATGTCTTTTAAGAATTGCTTTACTTTTGATTCGTCAAAAATACCTGCTTCATTTAAAAACTCAGGATTTCCTTGAACAGATGGCGAATTCAAAACTTCCATCCAAACATCATTTTCACCAACAATAATACCTGCTTTTTCTAACTGGGTTTGATATATTTTTTTTCGAACAATATTATCCCAAACTGTTTTTGTAGCCTGCATGTCAGAAACATTACTTCCCGTTTGTGCTTTATAGGCTTCTAATGCCGTTGTAAATTCTTGTCGAGAAATTACGTCGCCATCAACTTCCCCTATTTCATTTACTTTGCTAGAATTGAATAAATCTCCTAGGGTAGAAGGATCTAAAACAAATGCAAAAAGTGCCAAACCAATTATGATAATTAAGAACATTGAACGTTCTCTAATTTTTGATAAAACTGCCATACGTAATTTATTTATTTTTCTGGAGGCGAATATACGATTTGGGTTTTAATGTTGCAACCGAATTCCTACTTATTAATCGCCAATAAAGATTTATTTGAGGGGATGATCTTGAGAGAATATTAGTCTTCTTTGTCTAAAACTCGCAGACGAATCTCTTCTATTTTAGAAGCACTTACTTTTAAGATTTCGAATTCAAAATTCCCAATGGCTACAATCTCATTTTGTAAGGGAATATTTTCTGTAGCATTAATAATAAAACCACCCAAGGTTTCGTAGGCTTCTTCTTTTGGAATATTTAAATCGTAGCTTTCATTCAAATAATCAACCTCTAACCGTGCCGAAAAATGAAATGAGTTTTCAGTGAGCTGTTCTTCTAAAAATTCTTGTGAATCGTGTTCATCTTCAATTTCACCAAACAATTCTTCGACAATATCTTCTACCGTAATAATTCCAGATGTGCCGCCATATTCGTCAATCACAACGGCTACACTCTTTCTTTTTTTCATTAAACTGTTAAGAATGTCATTAATCATCATCGATTCTGGCACAAATTCTACGGGCAATAATATTGCCTTTATGGTCTTTGGCTTTTTAAAGAGTTCAAAAGCACTCACATAACCAACTACGTCATCTAAAGAACTATTATATATTAAGATTTTAGAATGCCCTGTATCAATCAAACGTTGTTTTAAATTAGCAACAGTGTCATGAATTTCCAATGCAACAATCTCGGTTCGAGGCACCATGATTTCTCTTGCTTTTAAATTTTGAAATTCCAACGCATTTTGAAAAATTTGAATTTCAGAATCCATTTCATCAGTTTCATTTCTCACTTCTAATTGCTCGGTAATATAATTCCCTAATTCTTGTTTGCTAAATTCAGTTTGTTGTTCGTCTGGATTTAACTTGAATAAAACACGAAGAAAAAAATCTGAAATCAGCGTAATAAATTCTGAAAAAAAGTGAAATAAATGATAGAAAAAATAGGCTGGAACTACAAAGATTCGCATGACCTCATTGGAATAAATTCTAAAAATTGCTTTGGGTAAAAACTCTGCAGTGACTAAAATAATCAATGTAGATATAATCGTTTGTAGCAGTAAACTCGAAAAATCATTGAGATAACTTTCTGGAAGTAATTTTACCAGTACTTGGCCCATATAATAACTGTAAATGACCAGCGAAATATTGTTTCCCACCAACATTGTGGTGATAAACTTTGAGGACTTTTGTGTAATTTTATTTAAAATCTTGGAAATAAACCCTTCTCTCTTTTTCTCTAATTCAATGTGTAATTTATTGGCAGACACAAAAGCAATTTCCATGCCTGAGAAAAATGCTGAAAATACAATTGAAATGACAATAATGGCGATTTCCATTTCCATAGAGGAGCGTGTCTAAACTAGTTTTTTGGGTTGTTTCTTTGTTCGATCTTTTTTCGAAAACGTCTTTTAAGCAAAAATACGAAGGTAATAAAAACTGAGAAACCTATAAGAATTAATGCTTTACCACTCTCAGACCCTAAAGCAAACAATCCTTCTACTAAACAGATTGCAGCGAGTAGTAAATATCCGTATTGAAAAAACCTCCACATTGTATTCATAATTTATTCTTCGTTTGTTTCTATATCTCCAATGACATTTTTTGCCAAATGTTTGCTCAAATCTTCTTTACACTCAAAGCCAATTCCCCTTACAATACTGGTTGGTGTTGTTAAAACAAAGGCTTTTTCTGAGTAAAAATAGGCTGTTTTTTGATCCCACAGCAACCGTTCTGTTTCTAACCTCGACTTTTCTGTATGGTTGACCACGACCACGTTTCCTTTAATTTCTGAAACTTGGGTTTTTGAATACGAAAGTGCATAATCTCCTGTAATAGTCACAGAATCGTTGCTTTTTTTACTAAAATTTATAATCTTTATTCCGATTGGAAACTCGTTGTAAGGATGGTTTTTTCGATTGGTAAAATCGTGTAAAAGCGGTGTGATTAATTTTGAAGAGACCCTACCTGAATCTTTATAAACATGGTATGCATCTTTTGCAACTCCGATAGGTAAATTTTTATCTGCTAAAAAATCACGTACTTTTTTGGAATCGTTTGTACATGAAAAAAGCATTCCAATTGTCAAGACAACAGGAATGCTTTTTGGTATTATTTTTTTTGTGAATTCCACAATTATTTTGGTACGCTAACAGATTCTCCAATCCAACATTTTACAACAAAAGAACTACCTGGTTCAACACCTGCAGTAAAAATCATTTTCTTGTTGGGTACATTACCGCCATAAGTTCGAATGTATTTCTTTGCCAAAACACTAATACTTGGATCGACAGCAGCGGCTCTTTTTGCTTTGTTTAAAGCAGCAACATAGGTCATTCTTTTTTCAAATTCTCCACTACCACATTCGTTCACACTTGACGCATACAACGTTGCAATTAACAAATACGCTTTTCCAAGGTTTGGATTGAATCTTAATGCTTCTCTTGCCAAACTTCTTGCTTTTGATTTTTGTCCTTTTTTAGAAGCATACTGTGCAAATTTTAATTTGAAATTTGCTTTCTTAATTGGATCTTGTTCTAGGTCGAATGCTTTTTGACGCATTTGATCTGCACCAACGGTATCACCATTTTTTTCTAAAACAACTGCTACAAAAGAATAAGAATCTGACGATGGAGATGCTTCTGCATAGGCTCTTGCAAGCTTTTCATATAAAGGATCTTCTGTACACTCTTTTTTATACATTCTACTCACAGCTCTTTTTAACCATGCAGCATTCGATTTGTTTACTTCAAAATCTCTAGTATATAAAGGAATCAATCTATCACATGTAGACAATGTAATAATCATATTGTCCAAGCCTGCTTCTACTTGCCCTAAAGCTTTCGAGTTTACAGAATACATTCTTAATTGTCTCTTCTCTGATTTGTCTAAAGCAATGCTGTCAGACATTTTCTTATAAAGTGGTGCTAATTTTTTTGCATAGCCTTCCAATTTATCTCCTACAGATTCTAAAACGTCATCGTAGGTATCAAATACTTTTTGAGGATTGGTTTCTTTATTTCTGTCTGTCATTCCTTGAAAATACTTATACAAGTTCTTAACTCCCATTTTGGTTGGGTCTATATTGTATGCTTTTTCTAGGATTGAAAAAATAACGTCTACTTCTGCTAATTTGTTTTTGGACAAATACGTAGCATAATCACTATGTACTTTTGCTGGATTCTTTTTTGGGAAATATTGCAATCTTTGCTCATATACTCTTTTTGCTAAAACGGGGTCTTTTAAAACATCCTCAGCCATATTTGCACCATACTTGTAAATATTTACAGATAGGTCTTGACAGTTATCCATTAAATAATTCCAGTTTACAAGAGCGTCATCATATTTTTTTGACTTGTAATCTCCTTTAAAAAGATTGTATTTTATTTTACATTCTCTTTCTGCGTCTTCTTGTGCATTTGTTTTTGCTGTTGTCATCAATAACATTGCAGCTAATAAAAACGAAATTTTCTTCATTGTAATATAGTTTTTTTAATCAATTCTTCTTTTCTGAAACCAAGCTTGTCTTCCTACTGCATTTAAAGACAGTCCGACTCTTAAATTAAAATAATTCTCTTGAATTAAGTTGTTGCTTGTGGTTCCTTTTTTACCAAACTCAAACCCTAAATTTAGGCTGGATAGTTTTCTTCCTAATGGCAAACCTAAACCAAAAGACATGCCAAAATCATTTACCTTCGAAAAATCAGCTCCTAATCCGGATTCATCTATCGAAAGTCCAGTGTTCTCATAACGCATCCCTGCTCTATAGGTAACACGGTCCCAATAACTAGAGATCGATGTAGCCTTTGGTGTATAGTATCCTCCAAGGGAAATACGATCAGAAGCATCATATCTAAAAGTATTTCCTGTTCTGTTTAAAAATCCTGAGGTTTGAATTGCTTTTTGACTTTCATATTCAAATCCTGCATGCCACTTGTCTAATTTCCCAATCCCAAACCCAAAAATTGTTTGAACTGGCAAATTGAATTTCCCTGCAATTGCTGCTTCTTCTTGCTCATCTCTAATAATTTCCGAACCATTTGCTGACAAAGAAAGGGTATAAAAACGTTCGGTTCCTTCTACATCCAAATCACTTCCGAATTTAAACGTGCTTCCCAAATTTAAAATTAAGTCGTTCTTTAGTTTTGTAGTATACTGTGCACCCAACTTTACATTTCCTCCTCGAATTATTGAAGATTCGTTATATCGTGTTGCATATATCACGTTTGCAATTTGTTTTGTGAGAATGTTCTCAGTGCTTCCGAAACTAAAATCAGCTTCTATTCCTAATGAAAGCCCTTTATAAACTTTCATACCAAAGCTTCCATAGATTCTATTAACACCACCAGTACCTGAAAATATTGAAATTTCTGTTGGATCACCATCGGCATCTAATGTTGTGTTTGATAAAGAATACCCAACAGAAGACAAAGGCTGCATCCCAAATGAAAAGCCTGCATTTTTACCAATCGGAAAGGCCAATGCAAAATATCTTAAACTGGTCGTATTCACCGTTTGACTTGCCTCATTGGTCTTCACCGTTAAATCTTTACTTAATAAACCGAAAGAATAGGTTGTAAATCTTAAATCTGAATAAGCTGCAGGATTGGTAAAGTTTAAATATTGTGCGCTATTAAAAGCAACTCCAATACCTCCCATACTTGCTTGTTCTATTGTTCTTGAACTAAACTCTTCTCCAATTCCAAAGAAAGAATAAGGGGATGATGTGGTTCTTTGACCGAAAACGATGCTTGAACTTATTAATAGAAATACAGTTAGATATTTTTGAATCATTTGCTTTTGTTAAAAATCAATATTTCATTCAATCCGTAAAGGAGAAAATTTTGATTGGCAAATATGCTACTTTTTAATTGCTTTGACAAGAAATTTGCATCTCCTCCTGTTAAAACTACTGTTAAATCTAAAAATTTCTTTTCATATCGTGAAATAACGCCCTCAATTTCAGAAAGAAGCCCATTTACAACTCCAACATGAATGCTTTCATTTGTTGAATTCCCAATAAAATCGATGGGAGTTTGTACTTCTAATGAGGGCAATTTTGCAGTGAATTGATGTAGGGAAGCATAGCGCATTTTTAAGCCTGGAGAAATGGCACCTCCGAGATAAGTAGCCTCTTTATCAATAAAATCAAAAGTAAGACAGGTTCCAGCATCTATCACCAAAACATTTTTCTGAGGGAATTCTTTTTTAGCTGCAACAATCAATGCAATTCGATCAACACCTAAAGTAAGCGGTGTTGCATAGGTATTTGTAAAAGGTACTTTTGTTTGGTATGAAACTACCGTAAATGAAACGATTTCATGGAGTTTTTGGAGTTCAAATTCCGAAATTAAGGCTACTGAAGAAAGAATTCCATTGGCAATTGTATATTTTTTTAAAATTTCTTTGACTTTAGAAAGCAGTCTTTTTGTATCAAAAACAAACAGTTCTATCAGTTTATCTTCTTCAAAAACAGCAGCTTTAACTCTTGTATTTCCAACATCTACACTTAAATTCACGATTGCCTTTTTAATGAATTTCAAAAATACAATAGATTTTTTTAAATTTTCCTTAGTAGATGTGAAAAAACATATTATATTTGCCACCGCTAAGGCAATGGTACCTTAGCTCAGTTGGTAGAGCAAAGGACTGAAAATCCTTGTGTCCCTGGTTCGATTCCTGGAGGTACCACAAAATTATCCCGTAACTCATTTATAAA